>Ga0105356_10004465_pt1 | contig 13486 bp, 11 predicted proteins | sample GOMGulsemesocosm_3_FD_83502 | JGI IMG/M metagenome (GOLD analysis project Ga0105356, IMG submission 83502) | Methane-oxidizing microbial communities from mesocosms in the Gulf of Mexico - GOM9D Gulf of Mexico | ecosystem: Environmental > Aquatic > Marine > Cold seeps | place: Gulf of Mexico...
ATTCTTTCATGGGCTCTATAAATTGATCATGCATGGGCTTTAGTGTCGATTGATAACGTGAAAGCACTTCATTTAAATCTCTTCCACGTTCGGCGATATCACGTTTTAAACGACGAATTAGGCGCTCATCAGAATCAGCATGAACAAAGATTTTTATATCAAACATTTCTCTTAATTCAGGATTGGTAAGAATTAAAATGCCTTCAACAATCATTACTTTTCTCGGGTGAGTTAAAACGGTATCACCAGTTCTATTGTGATTTGCAAATGAATAGACAGGTTGTTGAATAGGTTGTTGATTTTTTAAGATTTTTAAATGTTTAGCCAAAAGTTCAAAATCAATAGATCTAGGATGATCAAAATTAATTTTAACACGAGCTTCATAGCTCAGATGGGATGTGTCCGTATAATAGGAATCCTGTGAAATTACGCCAACCTCACCTTCGGGAAGTTCGTTTAATATCTGATTTACAACCGTAGTTTTGCCACATCCAGTTCCTCCAGCAATTCCAATTATAAGCATGATTGTTTATTTTGATTTGATTGGACAAATTTAGTATTATTTCTTTGGAATAATTTTAACTATCCCAAGATTTTCTACACCAACATAAATATAACCATCGGGACCGAGCTTAACACTGCGAACACGTCCTAAGCCTTCGATGAGTTTTTCTTGCTTAATTATTTTGTTGTTTGCTAATACACAGCGATTTAAATATTGAAATTTTAAGGAGCCAATAAGTAAATTACCTTTCCAGTTAGGATATATGTCGCTTGTAATAAAAGCCATGCCACTAGGGGCAATTGATGGATCCCAGTAATGTATAGGTTGTTCCATTCCGGGTAGTGCTGTGTTTTCTGTAAATTTGGTACCGCTATAATTAATACCATAACTTATTACAGGCCAGCCGTAGTTTTTTCCAGAGGCTATAATGTTAATTTCATCACCGCCTCGAGGGCCGTGCTCATGGGTCCAAAGAGCACCTGTTTCGGGGTGCAATACCATGCCTTGCGGGTTGCGATGTCCATAGGAATAAATGGCCTTTTTAGCATAACGATCTTTAACAAAGGGATTGTCTACAGGAATCCTACCGTCGTCATGTAATCGATATATTTTTCCTCCGTCACGTTTAATATTTTGAGGATTTAAATCTCTTTTACCGCGTTCTCCAATCGAAAAATATAGATAGCCCTCATTATCAAATGCTATTCTCGAACCGAAATGCTGACTTCTCGTACTATTTGGAGATGCTTTATAGAGTAATTGTTTTTCTATCAAGGTATTATTTTCAAGTTTACATCGCATAATGGCTGTATTGGCCCCTTTGCCTTCTCCATCGGCAGAGGCATAGGAGAGGTAAATCCAACCATTAGATATATAATCGGGATGTAATTCAATATCCATTAATCCGCCTTGACCTAATTCTTTAATATCAGGTAGACCATCAATTGTTGTTTTTTTTCCATTTTTAAAATGTGTGAGAGCGCCGTGTTTTTCTGTAATGAGCATCGATTCATCTGGCAAAAACACAAAACCCCAGGGAATATTTAAATCATCAACAACAATGCTAAAGTCATGATTTTCATACACGTTATTGTCGGTGTTTTGAGCGCAACATGTGATACTTAATGCTAGAAATAAAACTAGGATTTGATTTTGAATCTTCATAGAAAAAATTTGTTATGAATTTACGAATAAAAGTTGTTTGATTTCAAAAGAAATGAATATATTTGCACCCGTTACATTTTTCGGGGTGTAGCGTAGCCCGGTTATCGCGCCGCGTTTGGGACGCGGAGGTCGTCACGCTTGAGGCGTGACCACCACGAGATAATAATGAAATATTGTGTTTATATATTATTTAGTTCGAAATGGAATAGATATTATGTAGGTCAAACACAAAATTTCAGATTGAGGTTAGAAAGACATAATAAAGGATTAGTAAAATCGACCAAATGAGGAAAGCCTTGGAAAGTAATTTTCACTATAGCAGTTGAAAATAGATCCAAAGCGATGGAATTGGAAGATAAAATAAAAAAGAGAGGAATTAAAAGATTTCTCGATGATAACCAATTCGGGGTGTAGCGTAGCCCGGTTATCGCGCCGCGTTTGGGACGCGGAGGTCGCAGGTTCGAATCCTGCCACCCCGACAGATTAAGCCTAAGAATTTTTAATTCTTAGGCTTTTTTCTTTTAAGCGTTTTTTGTTCCTCCACAATTTGGATTTATTACGAATCTGTGCTGAGGAGTAAGACAATACTTCGTATTCAACAGTTTTATAGTTTATGCTTATATTTTTATAAAAACTGTTGATAACTTCTAAGTAAGGATTTATACAAAAAAGCTACTTTTGTTATGTTATAAATAAGAATTACAATTATGTCTGAAACAATAGAAAAAGTAAAGTGTTTAATTATAGGATCTGGACCTGCAGGATATACTGCAGCTATTTATGCTGCCAGAGCTAATATGTCGCCAGTTTTGTATCAAGGTACTCAGCCAGGAGGACAATTAACAACGACTAATGAAGTTGAGAATTTTCCAGGATATCCAGAGGGTGTTACGGGGCCTGAAATGATGATTGAGTTGCAAAATCAGGCGATACGATTTGAAACTGATGTTCGTGATGGTTGGGCCACAAAGGTTGACTTTTCTGGAGATGTTCATAAAGTATGGATTAATGGAGATAAGGAATTACATTGTGATACCGTTATAATTTCCACAGGGGCTTCTGCCAAATATTTGGGATTAGAATCTGAACAAAAATATTTGAAGTTGGGTGGAGGTGTATCTGCTTGTGCTGTATGTGATGGCTTTTTCTATAGAAATCAAGAAGTGGTTATTGTAGGCGCTGGAGATTCTGCCTGTGAAGAAGCACACTATTTATCTAAACTTTGTAAAAAGGTAACCATGTTAGTGCGTAGAGACGAATTTAGGGCTTCTAAAATTATGGCTGCTAGAGTAAAGAACACCGAAAACATTGAAATTTTGTTTAATACAAATACAGATGAAGTTCTTGGAGATGGGCAAGTAGTAACAGGCGTTCGTGTTAAAAATAATGTGACAGGAGATACTTCTGAAATACCAGCCACAGGATTTTTTGTAGCTATAGGTCATAAACCGAATACCGATATATTTAAAGGGTTTTTAGATTTGGATGAAACGGGGTATATCATAAATGTCCCAGGATCTGCTAAAACGAATATAGAGGGAGTGTTTGTATCGGGCGATGCTGCAGACCATGTGTACAGACAGGCAATTACAGCAGCGGGAACTGGCTGTATGGCAGCCTTAGATGCTGAACGTTATTTAGCTGCTAAAGAAGCCCCGGTTGAAGCATAAAAAAATATAATATATATAAAAGCCGAAGCAATTGCTTCGGCTTTTTTTTGTTAAAAAAACCACCTCAAAGTAAAAAATTACGATTGAAGTGGTTAAACATGATTGGTTATAATACGCTCTAAGAGCGTATTAAATTGATTTAAAGTCCTGTTGGTTGATCTGATACAGGACTTTAGTGGTTGGTTTATTGTTTTCTAACACTGCCAGAAACACCATCTTTCTTACTCACTTTTTCAGGGTTACCATAATACTTAATATCACCGCCACTCGTTGCCTTGGCATATAATTCGTTAGTTGTGTTTACGGTTATATCGGCACCGCTGGTTGCTTTTACATTACATATTTTAGCCTTAAGGTCTCTTGCTTTTATATCGCTACCACTCGTCGCTTCTGCATATAATTTGTTTGTTTTTCCAGACAAACGTAGATCGCTTCCACTTGTAGATTTACAATCGATAACCCCTACATCTACATTGAGTTCCATATCACTTCCACTGGTGGTGCGTAGTTCTAAATGTTCTGCTCTAATGGTATTCGTCGAATACACATCGCTTCCACTAGTCGAAGTTATCTTTTCAATATCTTTGATATTAACCATGATTTTCCTGGAGGCTGCATAACTAATATTCTCATCGGCATAAATACGCAGAACATTATTTTCAACTTCTGTCATAATAATATCGTGCAAGTTTTCATCAGCTTGAACAGAAAGACTAACCTCGTCACTTTGAGTGAGATATACATCCAAGCCGCGACTTACTTTTATTTCGGTAAAGTCAGCACTTATGTGGCGTTCTACAGTTTCTACATTCCCATTGCCTTTAACTCCAAAGCTAAAATTAGAATTAAACTGACAAGACATTAGGGTAAGGCTTATGATAAAGCCGACGATGATTTTTGTTAGTGTTGTCATAATAGTGTGATTTTTTTGATTGATGTTTTATAAAAGTATATGTTATACTTCTGTTTTTATGATTTTTGTACCCGAACTGTAATAGTTTAGGGATGATTTGTTAATTGTTCTTCGATTTAATACTAATACCACTTGAGTCTATCGTTGCTTTTACGTCTTCATCTTGGTATTTAAAGCTGTCATTGTCTAATTTTAAAGAGGCTTTGTCATTTTGTAAATCAATATTTAAATCTCCATTATTGTCTTTACCACAGTCCAGGCAAATAACATCGTCTTTAATAACTTTTAAATAATGGTCTTCATCACCATTGTCAATAATGTCTCGATAATGGCCATAATTTCTGTGGAAAGAATAGGTGTTTCCATCGGTGTTAACAATACTTCCTTCAGGCAGATATATAATGACTTCGACTTCTTGATCCCTGAATTTATTCTCGGTGGCTGTTAAAAAATAGCCGTCTAAGGATAATTCATTGGCGCTGAAATCAAAATTATACGCAACGTTACTAGCCCGTTCTTTTGCGGTTTTATAATTGCTGCCTCTGGCATTTTTTTCAATGCTAACCGTTGCTAGTGAGTCTTTTGTCGATCTAAAAATTAATCTAACATTAGATGAATATATTTGCTTCTCATCGTTTTCATCATAAATGATATCAAAATCATAGTCTCTATATGTTCCTTTAGAATAGGTGCTATTGTTATTCATTTTGACATATAAGGTGTCATTTGCAGCAATATTTATTTCAGTTTTATTAATAACACTCGCATCTCCTGAAAATTCGCTAGCTTCATTTAATGCAAAAGCAGAAAGGGTTATTATTGCTGCCAACCAAATTCCAAGTAAAGTGAAATTTGCAATGTTTCCTAAAGATTTTAAATTGCCAACTAATATTTTTAATCCTAAGATAAAAATATAAAAGAATGGAATTCCAACAGCAAATAGCACTAAAACTGATACCAACCAAATTGGGAGATCTGTCGAGCTAATAACATCGGCCATGTCAATTCCAGGGAAGTGAAAAATATCGGCTACACCTAAGGATAAAAGTCCGACTATCAGTCCTATCAATGTTGCTGCTCCAGTAATTATTAATATGATACCAAAAAATTTGGCAAATATGCTAAAACAAAACATGATAATACTTCCAATAGCATCAAAGAATGAGCGTGAAGTTGACTGTACCTTGTTTCCTACTTTTTCGTAATCTCCATTTTTTACGCGATCGGCAACGTCTCCAAGGCTGTCCTTAACATTACTAAACCCTTCTTTTACTTTTTGTTCTATATTATTAATGTTAACAGGCTTTCCCGACATGGCCAATTTTTCGGCAGTGGTTTCTGCCGATGGCATTAATATCCATAGTAAGATATAGACGAATATACCAGTTCCTCCAACTAAAAATAAAAGTACCCAAGCCAATCGAACCCATAATGAGTCAATACCGAAATAATGGGCTAATCCAGAGGATACTCCACCAATATATGCGTTTTCAGTATCTCTATATAGTTTCTTTGAAAATGATCTTTGTTCGCGAGCTTGAGGTTCGTCTTCAAATATTTCTTCATCGACGATATAATCTTCAGGCTGTCCCATGATGGTGATGACATTCTCGACTTCAGAAATTGAAATAACCTGTTTTTCGTCTTTCATACGTTCAGTAAAGAGCTCAGCTATACGAGCCTCAATATCTGCTATGATTTCTGAACGTCCTTGTGGGTCTGTGAATGAACGTTTAATAGCCTCAAGGTAGCGTTGTAATTTTGAGTATGCATCTTCATCTATGTGAAAAAATATACCTGCTAAATTTATGTTGACTGTTTTATTCATTTTTTTGTTGTTTTATCTCTTGTTACTAGGTTAACGGCACTTTTTAGTTCACCCCAAGTACTGTTCAATTCGTTTAAAAATAGTTTCCCGGTTTCAGTTAAGCCGTAATATTTTCTCGGTGGCCCCGATGTGGATTCTTCCCATCGGTAATTGAGAAGACCTGCGTTTTTTAATCGTGTTAGCAAGGGATAAATTGTGCCTTCCACAACGAGCAATTTTGCATCTTTTAGGGTGCCTAGAATTTCGGCAACATAAGCGTCTTCGTCTTTTAACACCGACAGTATGCAATATTCTAAAATGCCTTTACGCATTTGAGCTTTTGTGTTTTCTATTTTCATGTGTAATAAATTATTAGTATTCTAAGCATCGTTTGTAATCTTTAAGATGTCATAAGATGTAGAATTAGAGTTCATAATAACTGTTCGCTTTTTGATTGATTGATTGATTGATTGATTGATGGTTTTATTTTATAAAATTGATGGTGATCGGGTATTTATATGGTTCTCCTTTGTTTGCTTTGCTTGTCGCGATGATAATAAAAATAATTTCTAAAACAAAGGCTGCCATTACTAGTAAGCCTGCTAATATCGATACAATGATAAATTTAAAATTATCGCGATGAGTAAGGTTGAAATCAAAATCGTAAGTATGCCAAAATTCAGGGAAACTTACAGAGTTTAAAAGGCCAAATAAAAATAAAGGAATGGTTAAGCATCCAATGATAATGGTATAGATTAAAATACTCAATTGAAAATTGATAGCTTGTTTCCCGTGAGCATCAATAAAATCTGATTTATCTTTATTGATAGTCCAAAAGATTAAAGGCATTATAAAATTTCCTAAGGGAAATATGAATTTTGAAAGCGCCGATAAGTGAATTATTGCAGCTAAATTTTTATGGTGTTTTGTTAACATGATTGATTGATATAGTATTTGTTAATGCAAATATATGTTTAAAAGAAGGTATTATGCAAAACATAGTACTATAATTAACATAATTTTAACAGTTTATTATGTTGTAAATTTTATTTATTTTAGTAAAAAAAAGATAGAAGACGAAGCAAAGGCCCTGTGAGATCGGTATGTTCTTAATGTTTAAGTTGCCATTGCCTATTTCTGTGGTGTAAGTACAAAAATAATGGTTCTAAAAAATGTATTGTCAATTTTTGGCATAAATGGATGAATCAAAATCCATTTAAATCTATGTTTTGGTCGGTTCAGGGTATGGCAGCCGAATGAACTACAGCTGCCCTAGTCATGATGAAAATAAGAGCGAGCGGAGAGAAAATTTCGATGTAGGTCTCAACTAATAATGCAAGCTTTTCTAAAAAAAGCTACAGGTAAGATTACTTTTGTTTGTACGGAAGGTCTGCAAACCAAATTAAATGCAATTGGAATTCGCATTATAGGTGAATTGAGAAGTTGTTTAATAAGCTATTCGAAATTTTAAGGAGCGTATCCAAATGCTATTATTGAAGAAAAGGAAGTCGGGTATACAAATCGTAGCATGTAAATTCACGAATTAGAAATTCGTTATACTTCCAAAGGGAATTATATATGCGAGTAGCAATCATAATATCACAGAAACTGTTTTAACGGCCTTTAAGGATATTTAAAATGTCAAATTAGTTGAAATTTAGGAGATCATGATACTAAAGTGAGTTTTGAGAAAACGCCTGGAGTATCTGCAAACTTCAGTTTGATGAGAATGGAGAAAATTGAATTACTGAATTAGGATTAGTCCTAGATACATTATTTAGGTTTTAAAATCTAATAAGAATTTCTGAGTCTTATATTTCATGTATTCCTCTTGATCAAATTCGAAGAGTTGAGCTGCACGATGTGAAACTTTGGTTTGTTTGATTGTACTCTTTTTTAAGAATCCCATTTTTAAAATCTTACGTCTGAAATTGGGTTTGTCTAATTGTATCTGGAGAATGGCCTCATAGATCTGTTGTAGATCATATAAGGAAAACTGTTCGGGTAAGAGGTTTAATCCAATGGGTTCTTGTTTTACCTTGTTTCGTAAGGTTGCTAATCCAAAATCTAAAATTTCATTATGGTCATAAGGAAGTTTTTGAATAGACTTAAGGGAAACCCATTTGACGTCAGAAGCTGTGAAACCAGCTAGTAATTTTACTTCATTAGTACGAATCATGGAATAATATCCAATCGTCACAACACGTTGGTCAGGGAACCTGTGTAAATCCCCAAAGGCTTTTAACTGTTCCAGAAAAAGATCATTTAAGCCTGTGAGCTCAAAAAGCAATCTGGTTGCGGCATCATCAAGGGATTCATCACTATGTGCCCATCCTCCCGGAAGTGCCCATTTACCCTTGCTAATACCTTCGGCATGTTTAACCAAGAGTACTTTTAATTCTGTATCAAAGCCGAAAATTACATTGTCAATAGATAAATTGGACATTAATTTTTTCATATACTCAAATATAAATCAATTTTTTTAATATAGTCATATTGACTATATGTATTTTTTTATATACATTTGACAAATGTACTACTTAGGAATAGATATTGGTAGCTCTTCAATTAAAGTTTCTTTAGTTGAAATTGATTCAGGAAAATGCATTGGCTTGGTAAAACAACCCGAAAAGGAAATGTCAATTTTTGCAGCACAAAAAGGATGGGCAGAACAAAATCCAGAAGATTGGTGGTTTCACATATGTAATGGGATTGAGAAAATTAAGAGGTCTCATGATGTTTCTGAAATTAATATTAAGGGAATAGGTATTGCCTATCAAATGCATGGTCTGGTGATAGTTGATCAGCAAGGAAACCTTCTTCGTAAATCGATTATTTGGTGTGATAGTAGGGCTGTTGACATAGGGAATAAGGCATATAAAGCGATAGGGGAGTCTTATTGTGATTCGCATTTATTGAATTCTCCTGCAAATTTTACGGCATCAAAGTTAGGTTGGATTAAAGAGAATGAACCTGATATCTATAATAAGATATATAAAATCATGCTTCCTGGTGATTATATTGCTTTTCGACTAACTGGGGCTATCAATAGCACTGTTTCTGGTTTGTCAGAAGGTGTTTTTTGGGATTTTAAGCAAGATGAAATTTCAAAAGTACTTTTAAAGCATTATGATATTGACGAACACTTAATTCCTGATCTCGTTGAATCCTTAGGTGAGCAAGCATTGGTCTCTAAAAAAGCGGCTCAAGAAAGTGGGTTGTTGGAAGGAACTCCCATCTTATACCGAGCAGGGGACCAGCCTAACAATGCGCTCTCATTAAATGTGTTTCAGCCCGGAGAAGTTGCGGTAACAGGAGGTACTTCTGGAGTCGTTTATGCTATTTCAAGCAACCCATCGGTAAAAGAGACTTATAGGATAAACAATTTTGCTCATGTGAATTATAAAAAAGAAACGATAAAGAACATCGGTAAATTACTATGCATTAATGGTACCGGGATTCAGTATCGGTGGTTATTAGAGAATCTGGAAGTGGATTCTTATGACGAGATGAACACTTTGGCAAAAGAGGTGATGGTAGGTTCTGACGGACTTTGTATCCTCCCATTTGGGAATGGTGCCGAACGGATGCTTTACAATAAAAACATAGGAACCAGGATCGTTAATTTAGATCTGAACAGGCATAAGAAAGGGCATATTTGTCGTGCCGCCCTGGAAGGGATTGCGTTCTCATTTGTTTATGGTATGGAAATCATGAAGGCTGATGGCGTGGAAATAAAATGTATAAGGGCGGGAAATGATAACCTCTTCCAAACTGATGTTTTTTCCAATATCGTAGCAACAATGCTCAGACAAGAAATAGAACTTTATAATACTACAGGTGCTATTGGTGCGGCAAGAGCTTGCACAATTCCCAAGAACGGCTATGATGCTTTCAGGGCGTACCTAGAACACGATCGTATAAAATCCTTTATTCCTACTGAAGACAAAACAGCCTATCAAATAGCCTATAAACATTGGAAAAAAGAACTGGAATTAATTTTAAACACCTATAAAAATGACAATACTAGGAGATAAAGAATATTTTAAGGGAATTCCCGATATCAAATATGAAGGAAAGGAATCGGACAACCCGTTGGCCTTTAAATATTACAATCCTGAAGCGATTGTTGCAGGAAAAACGATGGGTGAGCATTTTAAATTTGCTATTGCTTACTGGCATACATTCTGTGGGCAAGGCGGAGATCCATTTGGGCCGGGAACACAAAATTTTGCTTGGGATCAATCTTCAAATCCTCTGCGGGCAGCTAAAGATAAGGCAGATGCAGCCTTTGAATTTATTGGAAAAATGGGATTCGATTATTTCTGTTTCCACGATTACGATTTAATTCAGGAGGCTGAAACTTTTGCTGAATCTGAAAGTAGATTAGTTAGCATTACCGATTATATTAAAGAGAAGCAAGCTGAATCTGGGATTAAATTATTATGGGGAACAGCAAACTGTTTTTCTAACCCACGTTATATGAATGGCGCTGCTACTAATCCAGAATTTGATGTCCTTGCAAGGGCAGGCGGACAAATAAAATTAGCCCTAGATGCTACCATAGCTTTAGGAGGTGAAAATTATGTGTTCTGGGGTGGTAGAGAAGGGTATATGTCCTTATTAAACACCGATATGGGTCGTGAATTAGACCATATGGGGCAGTTTTTAAGAATGGCTCGGGACTATGCACGGGCACAAGGATTTAAAGGAAATTTCTTTATCGAGCCAAAACCCATGGAGCCCATGAAGCATCAATACGATTTTGATGCTGCTACTGCTATTGGATTCTTAAAAGCACAAGGATTAGATAAGGATTTCAAAATGAATATTGAAGTTAATCATGCAACTCTGGCACAACATACTTTTCAACACGAAATTGAAACAGCAGCTAATGCCGACATGCTAGGTAGTTTAGATGCCAATAGAGGTGATTATCAAAATGGATGGGATACAGATCAATTCCCTAACAATATACAGGAAACGACAGAAGCCATGTTAGTGTTTTTAAAGGCTGGTGGATTGCAAGGTGGAGGAATCAATTTTGACGCTAAAATCAGAAGGAACTCAACAGATATGGAAGATGTTTTTTACGCACATATTGGTGGAGCAGATACCTTCGCAAGAGCATTATTAATTGCTGATAAAATTATGAAGTCCTCACCTTATGAGAAATTAAGAAGTGAACGTTATGCTTCTTTTGATTCGGGACAAGGAAAAGATTTTGAAAATGGAAACTTATCATTGAAAGACTTGTATTCAATTGCCCAGAAAAACGGGGAATTGTGCTTAAAAAGTGGGAAACAAGAGCTGTTCGAAAATATTATTAATCAATATATTTAATTTATAAGAACTATGGCAGAAGCAACAAATTCTAAATATTTGCTTAAACTCACTCTCGTTGCGACCCTTGGTGGTTTATTATTTGGTTATGATACCGCTGTTATTTCAGGAACCGTAAGTGCATTGGAAAGTTTTTTCGTGCTTCCTTTTGGTTTGGGAGAAATGGGAGCAAATGCGCGCTTGGGGTTTGTAGTTTCTAGTGCATTGATAGGCTGTGTTTTAGGAGGGGCGTTTGGTGGGGTTATCTCTAAAAAATTGGGTAGAAAAAATGGATTAATTCTAGCCGCTATTTTGTTTTTAGTTTCTGCTATTGGATCTTCCATGCCTGAGATGTTTATAAAACCTATTGGGAAGGGAGATCATACGTATATCTATATTTTTATTATGTATAGAATCATTGGAGGTATTGGGGTCGGATTGGCGTCTATGCTCTCTCCTTTATACATTGCCGAAATTGCACCGGCGAAAATTAGAGGAAAATTGGTTTCACTAAATCAGTTTGCAATTATTTTTGGGATGTTAGTGGTGTATTTTGTCAACTATTTTATAGCTACGCAAGGAGACGATACCTGGTTAAATACCCTCGGATGGCGTTGGATGTTTGCCTCCGAAACTATTCCTGCACTATTATTTTTATTGCTCTTGTTTTTTGTGCCAGATACACCGAGATCTTTAGTGTTAAAATCGCAACCTGAGAAAGCATTGGATGTATTGACCAAAGTAAATGGATTAGTAGAAGGAAAAATAATCCTCAAAGACATTCAAAATACGGTTGTAAGCCATTCGGGAAAATTATTTTCATATGGCATCGCAGTTATTATTATAGGCTTATTATTGTCAGTTTTTCAACAGTTTGTGGGAATTAATGTGGTCTTGTATTATGCTCCAGAGATTTTTAAAAGTATGGGATCAGGAACCGATACGGCACTATTGCAAACTATTATTGTAGGTGTTTTTAATTTACTATTTACAGTATTGGCAATTATGACCGTTGATAAATATGGTAGAAAACCATTAATGATTATTGGAGCCTTAGGTATGGCATTAGCTATGTTTGCTCTGGGTTCGGCGTTTTTTATGGATGCTGTTGGTCTTGGTGCATTGCTGTTTATGCTCGTTTATGTGGCTGGTTTTGCGATGAGCTGGGGACCTGTTACCTGGGTTTTGCTTTCTGAGGTTTTTCCTAATAAGATTAGAGGTAAAGCTATGGCTCTTGCCGTTGCAGCACAATGGATTTCCAATTATTTAGTGTCTTGGACCTTTCCAATGATGGATAAAAACACTTATTTATTGGAAACATTTAACCATGGTTTTGCCTATTGGATTTATGGTATTATGGGGCTGTTTGCAACACTGTTTGTTTGGAAATTTGTTCCTGAAACCAAAGGAAAAACATTAGAAGAAATAGAGAATATCTGGAACAAGTAACCCGTTTATTGTTTTTTAAGAGGTCATTGAATGTCAACATAATTCAATGTGTTGGAAAAATTAAATTATGAGCTTAATCAAAATTCTTCGTAGAGCAGAGGGTCCTAATAAAAACAATGAAAATCTATTTTTAATAAAAGTTAGAATGAATAAAACAGTATTTCTATTGGGGTTAATCAGTATTTTTTCTTGTAAAGCACAGGTCGTTGAACAAGCTATAAAAGTGTCTTCACCTAACAAAAAAATCACGCTCACCTTTGATAATTTGGATGCAAAGTCATTGTATTCCATTCATTATGATGGGAAGCCTTTGATAGGGAAGTCCGCTATGGGTTTTGAGTTTAAGGATATGAAACCACTTCATGACGACCTGATAATAACCAATTATGAAACCACCTCTGTAGACCAAATTTGGGAACAGCCATGGGGGGAGAAAAAAATATTAAGGGATAATCATAATCGACTTTTTATAGCGCTAAAAGAAAAGCATGAAAATGGTCGAAACTTATACATTGAGTTTAAAATTTTTAATGATGGTGTTGGTTTTAGGTATATTTTACCAGAACAAAAAGGAATAGATTCCATCAATATTACCAATGAGCTTACTGAATTTTTATTCACAGGTAACCATAAATCATGGTCCATTCCTGCTTATA
>Ga0105356_10004466_pt1 | contig 13484 bp, 16 predicted proteins | sample GOMGulsemesocosm_3_FD_83502 | JGI IMG/M metagenome (GOLD analysis project Ga0105356, IMG submission 83502) | Methane-oxidizing microbial communities from mesocosms in the Gulf of Mexico - GOM9D Gulf of Mexico | ecosystem: Environmental > Aquatic > Marine > Cold seeps | place: Gulf of Mexico...
AAAACAAAACCCACCCTTAAAAATAAGGATGGGAAAAATTGCTATGAAAAAGAAAAATTACCACTAACACACATTAGTGGTATCTCAAATATACTGTTTTTTCTTAAATAAATCTTAAAATTAAAAATATCTTTAGTGATCCCTTTTAAGCAAAAGCTCAGTTTACAAAGGGATATGTTCTCTATTTGATTAAGAAAACATGTCTTTTACTTTTTCAAAAAATGATCTATCTGTACTCTCTGGTTTTGGTTCAAAGTGTTCATCATTTACCATCGTTTCAAAAAATTCTCTTTGTTGTTTGCTTAATGTTTTAGGGGTCCAAACATTTACATGTACTAACAAATCACCTCTGCCATAACCATTTATGCTTGGAATTCCTTTTCCGCGTAAGCGTAGAATTTTACCCGATTGCACACCAGCTTCAACTTTGATCCTCACCTTTCCGGTTACAGTATCTATCTCTTTTGAAGTTCCTAATACAGCATTAGGTAAACTCACATACAAATCATAATGTAAATTGTCTCCTTCACGTTGTAAAGTCGCATGGTCCTCTTCTTGTATGACAACTAATAAATCTCCTGAGACTCCATTCCCTGGAGCTTCATTTCCTTTTCCAGACACCTTAAGCTGCATCCCTTCAACTACCCCTGCAGGAATTTTAATAGAAACCGTTTCTTCTGTAACTACCAATCCTTGTGCATCCGCTTCAGATGGTTTCTTATCTATAATTTCACCAGCGCCACTACAAGTATTACAAGGTGCAGAAGTTTGCATCCTTCCTAAAATTGTATTTGTAATTCTAGTAACTTGCCCAGCACCATTACAAGTTGTACACGTTTTATATGTTGTACCTTTTGCTTGCTTTTTACGTTTTACTTTTATTTTTTTCTCAACGCCATTTGCAATTTCTTCAAGAGTTAAATTTACCCTTATACGCAAATTACTTCCTTTAACAACTCGTTGTCTCTGACCGCCAAAACCGCCACCAAAGCCACCCCCGCCAAAAGCACCTCCAAAAATATCACCGAACTGGCTGAATATATCATCCATATTCATACCTCCGCCTCCACCACCGAAGCCACCGCCGTTTTCAAAGGCTTGATGACCATATTGGTCGTAACGTGCTTTTTTGTCTGGATCACTTAAAATCTCATAAGCCTCTGCAGCTTTCTTAAATTTTTCTTCAGCACCTTTATCGTCAGGATTTTTATCTGGATGATATTTTAATGCCTTTTTACGATATGCTTTTTTAATTTCAGCAGCAGTTGCACCTTTATCCAACTTCAGTATTTCGTAATAATCTTGTTTTGCCATATTTCAGATCCTAATCCTTCCATATAGAAGCATAATTAGGAGTTATTAAATTAATATCTTTTTATTGCCCAATAACAACCTTAGGAAAACGAATAACCTTATCTCCTAAAGCATATCCTTTTTCAATAACATCTATAATCTTACCTTTTAAATCGTCACTTGGTGCTGGAATTTGCGTTATTGCTTCATGATCGTCAGCATTAAACACATCACCCTGCTTCACTGCAACCTCTTCCAATCCTTTAGTTTTTAAAGTCCCTCTAAGTTTATTACTTATGAGTTCTACACCTTTAAGTAATTCTTTTTCTTTAGACTTAGAAATTTCAGAATGGGCACGATCAAAATCATCAAGAATTGGCAACAAAGCGACCATCAAATCTTGACTAGCCGTTTTAAACAATTCTATTCGTTCTCTAGTTGTACGCTTTTTATAGTTTTCAAATTCAGCAAACAAACGTAAAAACTTATCTTTTTCCTTTTGCACTTCTTCCTGTAATTTCTCCTCTTCAGTGCGCACATCCTCTTCCTGTACTACAGCCTCTTGTGTCGCATCCATTTGCTCTTCCAAAATATCTTTCGTTTTATTTTTTTTACTCATTATATATTGAACTTTAATTTATCATGTTTAGTTCCACTAAACAGCTGGCAAAAGTACTGCCAATATTATTAAAATGTCAAAATGTCACGAAATACTTTGGTGTTTTTTCAACAATTGTCAATCACGAGAATTCCTGCTTTTGATTATTACCAAAATTAACACACCTCAATTGGCTGAATTACGAAATAATACTCAACGAGCATGTTTGTAATATTTCTTAACTCCTTTAATGGGTTAACTTCTAATTTGTCATCCCTTAACATGCTCTTATTCTAAACCTAAAATTTAAAAAAAACATAACAAAAATACACCCTACCGTAAATTTTTAGATAATACTTTCAAACAATAATATCATTTATTTTGAAGTGTAATTATAAACTAAACATGAAGAAAACACTGATTTTATCGACATTGATTATTACCATTTATGCCTGTTCTACAGACAACGACTTTTCTACCAATAACCCGTCACAAAAATGGGAACTCGTAAAATACTGGAAAAACTGTTCCATTAACCTTAATGAGATTCTACTATTTTCTTCTAAAACAGAATCGACGAATACCTGGTTTGAATGTGATGGTCCTAAACTGGACTATAAAAAAATTAAATATTAATAATTATAATAAATCCTCAAGAGCTGGTTTCAAATGATGGTATTTAAAAACATACCCTATGCTTTCTATTTTCTTAGCACTAACCCGCTGACTCCCTAAAACAAGTGTACTCATCTCTCCTAAAATGAGTTTAAGTACAACCGCCGGAAGCCTAGGAAGTATGATGGGTCTTTGCATCACTTTTGCAAGATCTCTTACAAGTTCATTTTGAGTTACGGCATTTGGAGCAACACCGTTGAAAACACCCGTTTTACCATTTTCAATTAAAAACAAGAACATAGCCGCCAAATCTTCAATATGAATCCAAGATTGCCATTGTTTCCCAGTTCCTAAGGGTGAACCTACTAAACACCTAACTGAGTTCGCAAGCATATTTAAGACCCCTCCATGTCTAGCCAAAACGACCCCAATTCGAATAATAGAAACTTTTATACCCATTTGACTAAACTGAGACGTTTGATACTCCCATTGCTGTACAACATTACTTAGGTATCCGTCTTCAAAATCATTAAAATCTTCACCGTAATAATGTGTTAATGAATCCGGGTATATACCAATTGCACTTGCCGAAATAAGGTGGTTCACAGTGTTTTTACTATTGTTTAAAGAATGCATTAAAAGTTTAAGAGCGTCTACCCTACTCTCTAAAACAGTTCTCTTATAGGTTCGTGTCCATCGCTTTGCAATGGGTGCTCCTGCAAGATTTATAATTACAGAAACATCTTGAAAACATTCAGTGTTTATTTCTAATTGCTTTGGATTCCAATAAAATCCTTTATAGTTGTCTGAAGAAATAAGTTTAGATTTATGAGTTGTCAGGAAATTTACAGCAATATTTTGTGCATGACATTGCCTGACAATCACCTGTCCTATTAAACCTGTAGCTCCTGTTATTAGTACTCTCATAATTCAATTACAAAAGTACAACTTGCTTTAATTATTGCGCATTCAATTAAGCTAGCTTTAACAGTAAATGAGCTGGTTTTTAATCTTTTAACAAATTTTTAATGAATTTCACTCTTCCTTTGATGCACGTAACATTTCACGCTTCCCTGGTGGGCCTTCCAATCGTTCTACTCTAAATCCAACAGCCTGCATTGCTCTTCTCACGCTTCCTTTAGCTGAATAGGTTACTAAAACACCATTATTTTTTAGTGCATTGTACATTATTCTGAAAATGTCTTCAGTCCATAACTCTGGTTGCACCCGTGCTCCAAAAGCATCAAAATAGATCAAGTCATAACTAGACTCATCGCCTATTTTAGAAAAGAATTGCTGACGCTTAGTAAGCCTAAAATTTGAGCTTATTTCTGTTTGAACTTCCCATGGAACATCATGAAGTTTTGTAAACATTTCCGAAGCCTGTTCCTTAATTAACTCGGCATAATTCAGCTGCTCAATTTCTTTGGTCGCAACTGGATAAGCCTCAACACCTACATAATGAATCTTTTTTTGAAGTTTCTGAGATTCCAATGCGGTTATAAATGCATTCAGCCCCGTTCCAAATCCAATTTCTAAAATCGATATTTCCTGCGAAGATTTTTCACTAATAGAATTGACATGATGTAAGCCGTGCTTTATAAAAACATGGTTCGCTTCTTGAATAGCACCATGAATTGAATGATATTGTTCATCCCATTCTTCAATTTGAATGGTTTTAGAGCCGTCGGCAGTAGTTATTATTTTTCGTCGCAATTTATTCTTTTAATAAAACACCATTTGCTTCAAAAGCATATGCCTTTTCTGGTGCCGTAATAGCGTTAATTTCTTCTTTTGTTTTGCCAGCATCTTCTGCATAATGACGTAAATCGTCAATGGAAACTTCCGTTACATAGGCCTTACCTCTAACAATTACATCTCCTTTTGCGTCTAATGGCATAAAAAAACCATAATCTTTAAACCGCACCATAACCTCTTTGTCATCCCCTAAATTTAGTTTCATCCAACATCCCTTTTTTGAACATACTTCATTAATACTAGCCGAAACCTTGGTTACAAGTGTATCTCCTATAGCTAAAGTTTTATATCGTTCTGCAATTTCGGGTCCAGACAGCGCCTTTTTATCATCAATTTTCTCCCCAAAATAAGCAAATGTTTCAGTTTTCATCGAAGATATCTCTGCTTTTTTTTCATCTTTACAAGCATATACAAAGATTACTGTAATCAGTATCAAAATTATTTTTTTCATGAGAGTATTATCTGTCTATTCTATTAAATGTAAGGCTATAAATATACATTTTTTTTAGTTGCTTTTCTGTTTTATATGAAGACTAATTTGCTTAATTTTGTCGTGTAAATCACTACATTATGGCAAAAGATACAATGGAGAAAATCAATATTACACAAGTTGAAAGTTCAAAAATAAAAAGTGTAGATTTTAACAACTTAAGTTTCGGAAGTGTTTTCACAGATCATATGATGGTTTGTAATTACAAAAATGGGGCATGGGAAACACCAGAAATTATGCCATATCAGGCCATAACACTGGATCCTTCTGCTAGAATATTTCATTATGGACAATCTGTTTTCGAAGGCATGAAAGCCTATAAGGACAGTGATGAAAACGTATGGTTATTTCGTCCTTTAGAAAATTTTAAACGCTTAAATATTTCTTCTAAACGATTGGCTATTCCAGAATTACCTGAAGCATACTTTATGGAAGGTCTTAAAGCTTTATTACAAATAGACAAGGATTGGATTCCAAAAAATGAAGGCAGCTCATTATATATTCGACCTTTTGTTTTTGCGTCTGGACAAGGTTTTCACGCTTCTCCTGCAGATGAATATAAATTTATTATTGCCTGCGCACCGTCGGGAGCTTATTTCTCTGGTAAAGTACGTGTGTTAATAGAAGAAAAATATTCTCGATCTGCAAATGGGGGTGTTGGTTTTGCTAAGGCAGGCGGAAATTACGCCGGGCAATTTTACCCAACCCAATTAGCTATTGACAAAGGCTACAATCAAGTTATATGGACTGATGACAATACGCATGAGTATATTGAAGAAGCTGGAGCGATGAATATCTTTATTAGAATTAACGATACATTAATTACCGGTCCAACAAGCGATAGAATTTTAGATGGTATTACACGTAAAAGTATCATTGATATAGCCAAAGACGAAAACATTAAAGTAGACGTTAGAAAAATTACGGTTAAAGAAGTTGTAGATGCCGCTAACAACGGAAGTTTAAAAGAAATGTTTGGTGCTGGAACGGCTGCAGTAGTATCTCCTATTTCTGGTTTTGGTTATAAAAACAAAGACTATGATTTACCCGAACTTGAGGTAACATATGCATCACGATTAAAGAAACGCATCACAGATATTCAAACCAATAAGTCTGAGGATAAATTTGGTTGGAGATATAAATTATAGACATAAAAAAAGCCGCTGATAGCGGCTTTTTTTTTATTTTTCTAATATTTCCCTTATTTGAGGTTTAAAATAATTTGGCCCTTTTAACACTTTACCGTCTTCTCTATAAATAGGCTCCCCATCTTCTCCCAACTTACTCATATTACTTCGCTGTATTTCATTAAATACTTCTTCAATTTTATGCTGCATACCGTGTTCTATAATTGTACCACATAGAATATACAACATATCACCTAATGCATCAGCAACCTCAACTAAATCGTCATTATCTGCCGCTTCGAGATACTCTTCATTTTCTTCCTTCATTAAATTAAAACGCAGCATGTTTTTCTCTTTTCCTAAATCGGCCTTCTGCGATTCTCTATATCCTAATTTAAATGCCGTATGAAATGCTTTAACGGCTTCTATTTTATCCTTCATATATGTCTTATTTTCAGTGTTCGTTGCTTATAAAATGGAACGTAATCATTAAAATAATCAATTCAAATTATTTAATAATTAGTTTACGTTCGCAGGTTTCAATGTATTTGATTAATTTTGGATAAAAATATAAATTATATGTTTAGTAAAGGTCAAATCATATTCGGAATATTATTTGCTATCGCATTTATTATCGCTTTAGTATTTACTTATAGAAAAGACCTAAAACTGCACAAGCGCTATTACAAAGGAAGTATCTGGGTGTTATTTGCTTTTATCGCCTTCTTATTAATGATTGTTGCCATTAAATATATATTGGGATAATCCCAAAACGCCCTTCCTTCACAAAAAAAAAAATCACTTTACTATTTCCTTAATTATAAAATACCCAACGATGGGTATTTTATCGCCTTGTTTTTTTTCCGACATTTAACATTCAAATTTAAGTATTGTTTAATTTTAAAAAAAAGAAAATGGCACACGAAAAATTACGCTTTAATATTTTATTAAAAAACAAGGACCTTAACAACAACAATTCGGCGAATGACCCTATTTATTCAGACACTAAATATGGCACCCATTATAGCATCTATGCTAAAATTACAGGAACAAAAGCTGTTGACCCAAAGGGAAAAGATTGCTTTAAGGTAGAATCCATGAATTTTTATATCCAAAATTTTTCAGGTTCTGTCACTTTAGGCATTACCAAAGTTGTTGGAATTGAATCTAGAGTACTTAGTGATGAGTATAATATAAAAGGATTTTCAAGCGGGCGCCATTTAAAATGCCTCTTAATAATGCAAGGGTTTAATACTGATTTCTCTTATGAATATAAGCCACAGAATAATAACGGAGGTATTCTATATGAAGGAGATTTACTAGAAATAGAGGTGGTTTTTGAAGCAATTGAAAATAAAATTTCCAGAGCTCGTGAAACAGATCAAGATATTCGAGATAATTTAACTTTATATGTCGATACGGAATATATGGAAAGGGACGGTGAAAGTATTGTTTTTCTCAAAGGTGGAGAACATAAAATGAAGGCTATAGATGACTTAAAAAACGGCCATAAATCTTATGATGAATTCAAAACAATTCTCGGCCCATCACGTGAATGTAAAATGAAAATGTCTGATATTTACATAAACTAAAAGTATTGAAAATTACAATTCAAATATTTGTTCTTTTTTTGAGCATTAGCAACTTTCAAGTTAATGCTCAAAATTTAGAAATTATTGATGATATTAGACAGTATCGTTTGGATAGTGCTACTACCAAATTAAATAATTTAAACACAGATGAGCAAATCCTGTTGGGCTGGCAAATTGAGTTACTCAAAAATTTTGACATCAGTAACCCTAAATATGATTCAATTTTAAATATTACAAAACCAGAATCCACAGAATTAGCTAAGTTTTATTATTACATTAATTTAGGGGATTACCATTATTATAAACATCTCGATAAAAATATAATAGCCTTAGACAGCTATAAAGAAGCGCTTGAACTGGCTCAAAACCAACAAAACAAAACTCTGATCTGTGAAGCTCTAAAAAAAATATTAAAAGTACATCGTATTAGTTATTTATACGACAATGAAACCTACATTCCCTATTTAAACTTATACAATGATTCAGCATATGATGGATTGGAAAACGCTTATTATGATTACTACAATCTTATATTAAACTTTAAGAATTATATTATTAAAAACTGGAACTCTGAATCCTACAAACGATTAAGCAACTATTTAAACACCAATAACCAACCTTATCTTCGAGGGGTTTCATATACCATAATTGCAAGTTATTTCGAAGAGTTAAATAATATAGACAGTTCGTTTTATTATATAAACAAATCTGAAAAGGCTTTTTCAGATATCAGTTATAATTATAAAGGCTCAAGACTCAATGCACTGTACACCTTTAAAGCTCGTGTCGCCTTAAAAAATGGAAAATTAAATCTTGCTCAAGAAGCTCTAACTAATGCTAAAAAGCATCAATTTAATAAAACTGATTTTCAAAACACCTCAAGAATTCATTGGTATAAATCTTTACTGGATACTACAAATAATGATTATAAATCGGCGTTTAAAGAATTGGTCCGCTATGATGTTATTCAAGACAGTATAAAAGCAGCTCGCTTTAGTGATTTACTAAGTGAATTAGAAACCAAATATGAAACTGAGAAAAAAGAAAAAGAAAATATCCAACTACAAACAGATATAGCTACTGAAAAACGGAATAAGCGAAATATTTGGATTGGATTTATAGTGATCTCAATTTTTGGCAGCATTACGTTCTTCCTCATTCAAAAAGATACCAGACGCAAGCAAAAAATAGCAGAACAAGAAAAAAAGTTAGAAACCCAAAAATTAGCAACGGTATTAAAAGAGCAAGAATTGACAGCAATTGATGCTATGATTGAAGGTCAGGAAAAAGAAAGACAACGCATTGCCAACGAATTGCATGATGATCTTGGAGGTCTAATGGCTACGGTTAAATTACATTTTAACGCATTAAAAGATAAAAAGTCACCAGAATTATTTGAAAAAACCAACCTGCTTATTGATGAGGCCTACGAAAAAGTTCGTACAGTAGCCCATGCAAAAAACTCAGGAGTTATTGCAAACCAAGGGTTACTCAAAGCGATTCAAGAGATGGCTATTAAAGTTTCAGGCACTAACAAAACGGTCATAGAGGTTGTTGATTATGGACTGGAAAATAGATTGGAAAACAGCCTTGAACTTACTATTTTCAGGATTATACAGGAACTTACAACCAACGTCATAAAACACGCTGAAGCTTCAGAAGCAACAATTCATATCACCAATCATGAAGACAGCCTAAATCTCATGGTAGAAGATAATGGCAATGGGTTTTACATCAAAGACATTTCCAAGAACTCCGGTATGGGCATCCATAGCATAGACAAAAGGATTGAAAATTTAGGAGGCACAGTAATCATAGAATCAGAGATAGATAAAGGCACAACAGTAATAATAGACATACCCACATGATACGATTAGCTATAGCCGAAGACCACCAATCACTAATAGATGGCCTACGGCTTTTAATAAATTCTGAGAATAACATTTCAATTGTAGGTACTGCTAATGACGGAGAGGGCTTACTTGAAATCGTTAGGCTCAAACAACCAGATGTTGTAATTACCGATATCAGAATGCCAAAAATGGACGGCATTGTTGCCACCAAACATATTAAAAAAGAATTTCCAAACATTAAGATTTTAGCTTTTACGATGTTTGATCAACAAGAAGCTATAGAACAAATGTTAAAAGCTGGGATTTCAGGCTATGTTTTAAAAAACTCAACCTTAAAAGAAGTTATTAAAGCAATCAATACAGTCTCTCAAGGTCATACATATTTTGATGCCAATATCAATCCCAATTTTTTAATTTCGAAAGACAAGCAAACTAAAAAAGGCATTTTAACGAACCGGCAAGTTGAAATATTAGAACTTATTGCGGAAGGAAAAACATCCCGCGAAATATCCGAAACATTATTCATTGGAGTACGTACCGTAGAGACACATCGTAAAAACATGAGTCGTATTCTTGGATTAAAAGGACTAGGGGAATTGCTGCGTTATGCTATTGAAAAAAGATATAAATTTTGATAATTTATAAAATTTAAAATGAATAACACTTAACCTTATTACTACTTATGTTTAGTGTTAACTAGAAGCAGAATCCTCATTGGTTTCTGCTTTTTTAATAATAGTACGATGGTATTCACAGCCATAAACCTATAGCTATATTATTTTTATTTGAGGTAAAAAGGACACACATAGAAAATGGTTATCTTTGACTTTAGACTTAAATTGAAAAAAAAAAATGAAAGCGCTTAAGTATACCATTATTTTTCTAATGATTATTATAATTGGATCTTGCACCTATATCGCCATCCAGCCAAATGCTTATAACGTTTTTAGATCAAGAACCATTTCTGCACCAGTCCCAGTATTATTTAATAACGTAAATGATTTCAAAAAATGGAAATCTTGGTCACCATGGATTGAAAAAGATCCGGAATTAAAAATCACTTACCCGGAACAAACCATGGGTGTTGGAGGATCATATTCTTGGGAAGGTGAAAATGGCGTTGGACGCATGAGTACACTAAACATAAATCCATATGATTCTATATTGCAAGAGATGCAGTTTGAAGATTTTCCGCCTTCAGATGTATACTGGAAATTTGAAACATCTGAAAGTGCAACTACGGTAACTTGGGGAATGAAAAGCGATACCATGCCATTCATGCTGAAATTTTACGCACTAATTAACGGAGGAATGGACAACATAGTTGGCCCCGATTTTGAACTTGGTTTAAAAAAATTAGATAGTGTTGCTACAAATAGTATTAAAGCTTATTCGGTTTCGGTAAATGGTATCACAGAGTATGGAGGCGGCTTTTACCTTTATAAAACCACAAATGCTACATCCAGTAATATTAGCCAAATTATGGGACAACAATATGGTAGTATTGGTATGTTCATGGGGGAAAACAATATTACTATGAATGGCATGCCGTTTACCATTTATCATGATATGAATATGGATAATGGCACGGTAATAATGAGTAACGGGATGCCAGTTAAGGAAAAAATTATAATCACTGGTGACAGCGATATATTATGTGATTACATGCCAAAACTAAGAGTTTTAAAAACAACACTTCATGGTAATTATAACAATTTGAATACTGCTTGGAAAACTGCCATGCAACATTTGGTTGATAATGGTTTAGAACAATCCGATATAAAACCCTTTGAAATTTACACAAACGATCCTGGCGACTTTCCAAATCCAGCCAATTGGATTACTGAAATTTATATTCCAATTAAAGACTAAACATTACTACCTTAGCTGCGCATGACTAAACCAACACAGCAACATCTATGAAACAACTATTACTCGTCTTTATTGGCGGTGGTTTTGGAAGCACCCTACGTTATGTTATTGGTAAATATCTCAATAATACCGAAACTGGAGGCATTCCCTGGGGAACCTTTACCGCTAATATTTTAGGAAGTTTACTCATTGGAATAATTCTTGGTTTAGCTGCAAAAAATAACACCTTATCTCAAAACCAAACCCTATTATTAGCAACAGGCTTTTGCGGAGGCTTCACAACATTCTCCACCTTTGCTTATGAAAACCATATGTTTTTAAAATCCGGAGATTTTACCAGTTTTGCGCTCTATACCATTGGTAGTTTTGTGGTTGGTTTTCTCGCCGTATTTTTAGGACTTTTTTTGGTAAAGTAACAATCTAACATTGATGATTTGCATAAAAAAATTATGAATAATTGCTGATTTTGAGAGCTATACAATTAAAAACATTATAAAATAAGCCCCCAAATAACATGAATAAAATACTTGTCCTGTTAATTATACTCTTTTCTTTGACTTTTAGTCATTCAAAAGGACAATCTATTGATACTTTGAAACAACAAATCAATAGAATATTAGCAGATAAAGACGCTATGGTTGGCATTGCAATCATGGGCCCTAACCCTAATGACACCCTTTCAATTAATGGAGATGTTCACCTTCCATTGCAAAGTGTATTCAAGTATCACCTTGCTTTAGCTGCATTGAATCAAGTTGATAAAGGAAAAATGAATCTGAAAGATAAGATAACCATTACCGCAGCAGATCTAAACAATAATCTGTGGAGTCCAATACGCAAAAAACATCCAAAAGGTGCTGAATTAACCCTAGCCGAAATAATAAAATATACTGTTGCGTACAGTGACAATGTAGGATGCGACCTGTTATTTAAACTCGCTGGAGGTCCAAATGCTGTGGAAAGCTATTTACATCAAATGGGAATAATGGAATTAGCAATTAAATATAATGAAGGAACTCAGCAGAGCGTATGGGAACGTCAGTACGAAAATTGGACAACTGCAAAGGCTGCAAATAAGGCTTTGAAAATATTCTTCGAAAACTCAAACCAACAATTAACACCTGAAAGTTATAATTTCCTTTGGAAAGTAATGAAAGGCTCAAAAACAGGAAAAACCACTATTAAAGCTTTTCTACCTCATAACCCTGAGGTTGCACACAAAACCGGTCATTCTGGAAAAAATAAAGACGGTCTAACCGGAGCTCAAAATGATATTGGGATTATCTTCTTACCAAATGGAACCTACTTTTATTTAAGTGTTTTAGTCAGTGATTCTAAAGAAGATAGTGAAGTGAATCAAAAAATAATAGCAGATATCGCTAAACTTACCTGGGATTACTTTGAAAATAATTAAATACTACCAAGAACAAAAAATAAAAGCCATTACATAGGGCCGTGCATTCAAATCGGTAAATAGAATTATATAAAGGACAAAAATGAATCATAGGCAGCACATTGAAGAATCAGAGAAAACACTTTTAGAATCTCTTCTAAAAAGCGATGTTGACAGTTTAGATGAATTACTACATGAAGACTTATTGTTTATAATTCCAACCGGGCAAACAGTGACAAAGGAAATGGATATTGCAAATATCCGATTAGGAAACCTTAAAATCGAAGCCATTTCTTCAAGTGAACAAGAAATAAATATCATTGATGATAGTGCCGTTGTTTCAGTGATTATAGATTTGAAAGGAACTTATTTAAAACAGCCAATTAACGGCAAATTCAAGTACCTAAGAATCTGGAAATTATTGGACAGTAAATGGAAAATAATTGGCGGTTCTGGGATTCAAATATAAAACTAAGCGATCATTTAGAAATTACTTTTTCACCATAGCGAAAAGCATCTGACATTTTTAATTTCAAAAAATCATACATAAATACATCATCATCAACTCTATTCACTCCTTGAGAAAGGCCTTCACCCCCGCTTCAATGGCTACAGGTAGATAATTAACGCGTGGAACAATAGGACAGGAATATTTAACATTGTAAGCACAGTAAGGGTTATAAGCTGTATTAAAATCAATTAATAAGGTCTCACCTTGGGGAATTCTTAAATCTATATACCGCCCGCCAGCATATGTTGTTTCACCATTACTATCGTCCAAAAAGGGTAAGAACAAATAGTCTTTAAATCCTTTCTTTTGCAGCATCTCTTCCCCTTGGTAAACATTCAATTCATGATTTTCACCTCTAAAGGCAAACGATAACACACCATAT
>Ga0105356_10004467_pt1 | contig 13483 bp, 13 predicted proteins | sample GOMGulsemesocosm_3_FD_83502 | JGI IMG/M metagenome (GOLD analysis project Ga0105356, IMG submission 83502) | Methane-oxidizing microbial communities from mesocosms in the Gulf of Mexico - GOM9D Gulf of Mexico | ecosystem: Environmental > Aquatic > Marine > Cold seeps | place: Gulf of Mexico...
GGGTGTTTTTGAAAAATTCTAACAAAACAACTTTTAGTTACTTGTCTGAGAGACTATCACACTGCGTTCTTAATGACACTACTACACGCTTAATGGAAATTCTTCTGCAGAGAAATAATAACTAAAGTTTGTAAAAGACTCAATGCTTGAGTTTTCTATACGTTTCTCTTTTGATTTTCTACTTTAGATTTGTCACTTGATACTTTAAACTTTTTTCTTTAGACTCTCAACTCCCTCTATACGTTTCAGAACAAAACAATTGACATCATGAGCTCCTTGAATATATGCTGTACTTTGCAAAAACTCTTTGGTAATTTCACCCCCAGTAAATTTAAATGTTTTTTTAAAAAGTGCTACCCACTCTTTCAATTCTAAAACAGCTCTTGTATCCAACCAATTTTTAAAGGAACCAAATTCATTCTGAATTTCTATAATTCTTTGAGCATTGTAAATTGCAGCATTTACTTTCAATTTATTTCTAACAATACCTGCATCATTTAATAGGCGTTCTCTATCCTTTTCTGTAAAATTTGCCACTTTTTTTATATTGAAACCAGCATAAGCCTTTCTAAAATTCTCTTGTTTGTGGAGTATTGTTGTCCAAGACAAGCCCGCTTGGTTAATTTCTAACAGCAATCTTCCAAACAATTCGTTATCAGATTCAATAGGAAACCCATATTCAGTATTATGATAAATTCTATGCAAATTTGTTGGTTCTAGTGCTGCTGCATGAGAGCAATATGATTTAGGATTTTCCATTTCTTTTACTCATTTAAGTATTTAAAACTTATATTTTTCTATTACCTCCCTAGTAATTCGTTCACAATAAGAATTGATTTTCCAATGTCCAGGGCTCCATCCTTTTAAAAAACGATGAAAATCTGCCCAAGCTACAGGGTACATTGCTCTCCAATCCGTTTCTAACGCAACCATATCAATTGTTTTCTTTTGCTTTTTTACAGCCGATTTTAATGCTGAAAAATAAAAATGTAATATCGGTTTTTCTAGTTGCTCACTGTCTTCTTCATGCAAACAGCTGCCAATAAAATAAGCTACATCTTTCATTCCACATCCTCCCCCAACATATTGAAAATCTACCGCCGCTACTTTTTCACCATCATTAGAAAAACAAAAATTAGCCAATTTTGCATCTCCGTGTACAAAAGTTTGAAAAACGCTATTGTTTAATTTATCATCAATTTTATTAGCCGCTCTTTTCAAGTCAATATCTTCCAATACTTCCAATTCATCTGGTCTTGTTTCCAAATTCCAATAAGTTCCTATTTTCCATAAATCCTTTGGTTTATCATTTAAAAAGACAGCATGAAAATTGGCCATCCATTTCAAACAAAGTTGCATTTCTTTCCAGGAAACTTCTGTTTTCCTCTTTTCATACCCTGATGCATCTAAATCTTCGAGAATAATTAAAACTTCATCACCTAATAGAACAATATCTAAACAGTTCGGAATTCTGCAATTTTCAGTACAAAAACGGCTCCAATTTCGATACCAAGCGGTTTCAATTTTATACGATTTAATCTTTCGAAGATGTGAAAAATTGGCATTCCATCCTCTTGGATGATTTTCTTGTTTCGGAATACAAACATGCTTTACAATCACTGTTTTTAAAGAGCAACCTGTCAATCCCAAACGAATGATTTTCCCATATCCACTCCACAAATTTTGGATCACTTCTATTTCATAAACTTCTTTAGCACCTGTTGCCTTTGATATACAATTTTTAAAATGGGCATTCATTTTTTACTATCAGTTTTTGATTCACAAAGATAGGGATTCAAAAGAAAGCTGTAATGAATTCAGTTACAATTATCAAAAATAACATCACGCTTCTTATTTAAAATAATTCTAAATAACTTTTTAATCACTCACATAATCTATATATTTGCCAAATACACTATATATAATTAGTCTAAATTAACATAATAGTTTTAATACACAAATCATGAAAACTTTTTTAACAGTAACACTACTGCTCTTTTTACTAACAAATACCAAAGCACAAAATTCAATCATACAAGGAAAAATAGTCAATCAAGACAATACTCCCTTAGAAGGAGCAAGTGTCCTTATAAAAAACACAAGTAAAGGAACCTATACAAATGCCAAAGGAAAATTTAAAATCAAACACCTTGCAAAAGGAAAACAAAGCTTGTTTATTTCTTATCTTGGCTATGTCAGTAAGGAAGTTGAGTTTACAGACGCCACTAAATTACTTCAAATAATTCTCAAAAAAGACAACTTTGGTTTAGATGAGGTATTGATTGTATCTAATAGAGACAAAGAAACTATCAATGAAATTCCATCTTCTGTGGCAATAATAACAAGTACAAAGCTTACAGAAATAAGTCAATCTAGTAACGTTATTGCTGATGTTTTGGCAAATATTCCAGGCGTCTCACTAAGTAACAATACAACAAGCAATACAGGTCAGACATTACGAGGAAGGAAAATGCTTGTAATGATTGATGGAATTCCTCAATCTACCCCATTAAGAAACGGAAGTAGAGATATAAATACCATTGACCCATCTGTATTGGAAAGAATAGAAATTATCAAAGGAGCAACTTCCATTTACGGAAATGGAGCCGATGGTGGAATCGTTAATTACATAACAAAAAGACCTGACGAAAATAAAAAGTTTTCAAGCGCAACAACAATTGGCTCCACTGGCTCCCTTGTAAACACAGACAATACTATCGGCAGCTATTTATCACAACAATTTATGGGAAAAATTGATAAATTTAAATATGTAGTTAGTGCCGGTTTTAAGCAAACAGGAATTTTTAGAAGTGCCCAAAACGAAATTATTTCTCCTTATTATGGCTTGGGTGAAACAGATTCTTATAATATTTTTACCAAAATCGGTTATGACTTTAATGAAAACCATAGTATTGAAGTCATGTCCAATTATTATAGCAGCAATCAAAACTCGAATTATATAGAAAAAATAGGGAAATATGAAAGTTATCCTGCTGTAGGTGTCTTGGGGGGATCTGAAGGAGAAGATCAAGGAAACAGGTACAACCGTAACTTACAACTAAAATACAGTCTCTCTAATTTATTTGCAGGTTCAAATCTAGATGTAAGTTTGTATTACCAAGATTTTAAAACCGTTTATGGATACTCTTCCTATTTTACAGATAACAACTTAGGATATTCTGGAGGTCAATCTCAAATTGAATCTACTAAAAAAGGAACCAGATTTAATTTTAAAACTCCTTATTCTATAAATGAATCCATCTCAGGAAACTTTGTTTACGGACTGGATATTCTAAATGACAATACTTCACAAACTTTGGCCGATGGACGTGTTTGGGTGCCTGAAACAGTAATGAACAACATAGCACCGTATTTGCAAATTAAGACGAAATACAAGGATTTTGTTTTTAAAGGAGGAGTTCGTTTTGAAAACATTGCTATAAATATTGATGATTACAAAACGTTATTTATTGATGCCTATGGAGCTGGTACCAGTTTAAGTGGGGGAGTTGCTGTTAAAGGTGGTGATTTAAAATACAATGCAACTGTTTTTAATTTGGGATTGCGTTACAACAAGTTAAAAGCGTTTCAGCCCTTTGCGAGTATCTCACAAAGTTTTTCTATTTCTGACTTAGGAAGAACTTTAAGAACAGCAAAACAAAATACCGTTGGTAAAATCAATTCAGAAGCTTTAATTGTAAACAATTATGAAGTAGGTTTTACTAGTAATTTTACCAATATAAATATTCAAGGAGCTAGTTATATAAGTACTTCTAAATTAGGTTCTACTTTTATTGAAAATCCAAATACCCAAGAATTTGAAGTCCTAAGACAGCCTGAAAAAGTTTATGGATTCGAATTGCAGTTGGACAGTAAAATGACTGAAAGCTTGCATATTGGAGCTTCTTACTCGTATGTAGAAGGAAAATTTGATGGAGATGCTAATGGAAATTATGATGATGCTCAGGATGGTTATCTTGGTGGAGATCGAATAAGTCCTTCTGTGTTCAGATCTTATATCCGATATCAATTCAGTTCTAAATGGAAAGCAAAATTATCAAGTGCATTTAGTGGTTCTAGAAATCGTTTTGAACCAGGTAGCAATGGTGCTTATTCTTATGGAAAAGGACGTGTAACTAACTTTACAACTACAAACTTATACAGTTCTTACCAGTTAACTCCAACGACAAAATTGGCAATGGGTATAGAGAATTTATTCAACGAAGACTATTATACAATGCCTTCTCAATGGAGAGGAAGATCAAATGCATACAACAAAGGAAATGGTACCAATTTCAATATTTCATTGAGCATACAGCTCTAACTCTCCTTCGTTTGCTTGCGCGTACTACACAACCTTTTCTTTAAAAGACAAGGTTGTGTAGTACTAGTTTCTTTTCATACTAGAATACTTATAAAAACAAACAATTTCAGAAAATGAAATAAAATACAAAAAATCATGGATAAAACTATTGGATTGATTTATGGATCAGACTCTGGAATGACCGAGGTAGTAACCAATAATATTGTAGATTATTGGGACGCAAACGTTATTGAAGTAATAGAAGTCTGTGATGCAAAAACAACTGATTTTGGAAGATTTGATTTGCTTATTTTAGGTTTATCAACTTGGTACGATGGTGACTTGCAAAGTGATTGGGAAACTTTTTTTGACCAATTTGAATCCATCAATTTCAAAAATAAAACTGTTGCTTTGTTTGGGTTGGGAGATCAATGCGGCTATGGAGAATATTTTATTGATGGTGTAGGAATGTTAGCTGAAGTTGTACTAAAAAACAATGGGAAAATAATTGGTTTTTGGTCCATAGAAGGTTATGAATTTAGAGAATCCAAAGCGCTATTTAATGCAAAATATTTTTATGGACTTGCAATAGACGAAGACAATCAACCAGAATTGACTCAAGAAAGATTGCAAAACTGGCTCTCCATATTAAAAGATGAATTCTATTTGTTGCCTTGATAAAAACGAAGAGAAACAAATCGTACAAACCTCTCTATTTTATTTGGACGCAAACGTCAGGGAATGAAACCCAATTGAATTATCTCCCTATAATTAAAAACTATTGAACCATTTTGGAAATGTTTGTTATTTTTTTAGAGTAACTTTGAAAATAATAGTCCTCTTTAACAGATGTCAAAATAAATGAATACGGAAGCACAAAAACGGTACTTAATAGCGTCTTATCTTGTTCCTGTATTGGAACATAAGGTACGTTTACAAGATTTTGCTCCCGGAATTTTCAAGACTCTATCTACAAAAAGTGGAATCAAAAAAGCTATCAAAAGGAAACAAGTCCGTATCAATGATAAAATTGCAGCTACCGGTGATTTTTTAATAGGAGGTGAAACTATCAACTTGTATCAGAATCCCGAAATCATAAAAAAACCAACCATTGCTATTTCTCTTGAAATAATTTATGAAGACGCTTTCTTAGCTATGGTCAATAAACCTGCTGGAATTACAGTAAGTGGAACAAAAAAATGGACTTTAGAAAACGCCTTGTCCAACAATTTATTAGCTAGTTCTGAACCCGATGCCTTGATTCGTCCAGAACCCATTCATAGATTGGATCATCCTACTAGCGGAATATTATTAATAGGAAAAACGTCTTCGGTAGTTATTGCATTGAATAAACTGTTTGAAAATAGAGAAATTAAAAAAAGTTATTTCGCTGTAAGTATTTCTGCAATGGACGTTAGTGGTATAATAGAAACTCCCATCGATTCAAAAAAAGCCAAGACAACTTACTTTGTAAAGGAAAAACTAATTTCACCTAGGTTTGGCTTTCTAAATTTAGTTGAATTACATCCTTTATCGGGCAGAAAACACCAACTTAGAAAACATCTTTCTGAGCTTGGAAACCCAATTTTGGGAGACACAACGTATGGAAAAAAAGATTTGATTTTATTTGGAAATGGCTTGTATTTACATGCTTTTTCATTGGAATTTACACATCCCATAACAAAAGAAAAACTGAAATATTCGGCTCCATTACCAAAAAAAATAAAACGTCTTTTTGAAACAACGTAAATAACTGTTTTTAAACAAAATAAGAACAATTAAATAAAGCGATAGTTTATATAGGAAAATCGAAAAACACTATTATATATGAGCACAATAATAACGAATGCAACTGAATTGTTTTCCGTTCGAAAAAGCAAAACAGAATTGTTTTCATTTGTAAAAGAAAACCCTAATCAATTTGATGACATAATGATTTTAGCCGTATCCTCTGATCCACTAGCCTGGAGAGCCGCTTGGTTGATAGGTCATTGCATGAAAAAAAATGACGAACGTGTTGAAGTATATATAGAAAAGATTTTGAATATAATCAAGAACAAAGAAGATGGACACCAAAGACAATTACTTATCTTATTGAATAAAATGGACTTGAATGAAAAACAAGAAGGACTTGCTTTTGATGTTTGCTTGACCATATGGGAAGCCGTTGATAAAATTCCTTCAGTGCGGATAACTTCTTTTAAATTACTTCATAAAATAGCCCTTAACTATCCTGAACTAAAAGATGAATTGGAATTATGGACCACTAATTATTATACACAAACATTAAGTTCTGGTATTAAAAACACACTATATAATATCAGATCAAAATGATCTTTAACCAACCTTGCGCTCACTATCTTTATAACCTTTGATATTTTATAAATGAAAAATTTAAAATTTCCAACCGCACAAACCATTTTATTACTTATTGCCGGAATGGTAACCTTATTAACTTGGGTAATTCCTTCAGGAAAATACGATACACTGTCTTTTCAAAAAGCAACACATACTTTTGAAAAAACTGCAAATGGAACTAGCACAGAGCTAAAAGCTTCACAAAGCACACTAGATGTATTGCAAATAAAAATTCCTTTGGAAAAATTCACAAGTGGTGCCATCTCCAAACCAATTAACATACCCAATACGTACAAAAAAGTAGCCTCCCAACCTCAAGGAATAATTGCTTTTTTTGAATCTCCGATCAAAGGAATAATAGCAGCTTCTGATATCATTTTTTTGGTACTAATCATAGGCGGTTTGATTGGTGTCATGAATCTAACGGGTGCTTTTGACGCTGGAATTTCTTGGTTAGCCAAAGCATTGAATGGAAAAGAATATCTTTTGATAGTTTTTGTCACACTTTTTATTGCTGTAGGTGGCACAACCTTTGGTCTGGCTGAAGAAACCATCGCCTTCTACCCTATTCTGATTCCTGTATTTTTAGCAGCCAAATATGACGCCATTGTCGCTCTGGCTTCTATTTACATTGGCTCTTCTATTGGGACCATGTGTTCCACTGTAAATCCTTTCAGTACCATTATTGCCTCGGACGCAGCTGGAATAAATTGGACTACCGGCATTACTGGGAGATTGACAATGTTATTTTTGGGGACACTTATTTGTATTCTTTATATCATGCGTTATGCTAAAAAAGTAAAAAATGACCCAAGTAAATCTATCATTTTTAGTCAAAAAGAAGCTATAGAAAAAAGTTTTGGAAGTTCTATTAAATCCGAACATACTTTGACAGGGAAACTGAGAGTTATATTGGTTATTTTTTCCCTTTGTTTTGTCGTAATGATTTATGGTGTAGCCTTTGACGGTTGGTGGTTTTTGGAAATGACAACCGTATTTTTAGTCGGTGCTATATTGATAGGGATTATTGCTAAAATTAAAGAATCTCTTTTTGTTGAAACCTTTGTAAAAGGTGCCAGCGACCTTTTGGGTGTTGCACTTATTATCGGTATTGCTAGAGGCGTTTCTGTAATTATGGACGAAGGTATGATAAGTGATTCTTTATTGTATTATGCGAGCCAATTTACAAACGGAATGCACAAAGGTCTTTTTGCCAATGCAATGGTATTTATTTATGCAGGATTGTCGTTTTTTATCCCCTCATCCTCAGGAATGGCTGTACTAACCATGCCGGTTATTGCACCTTTGGCAGACGGTGTTGGAATCGGTAGAGAAATTATTGTAAACACCTATCAATATGGAATGGGCTTGTTTGCTTTTATCAATCCGACAGGTCTTATATTGGCATCACTTGCAATTGTAAAAGTAGGTTACAACAAATGGTTGCAATTTATTATGCCTTTGGTTTATTTACTTTTATGCTTGGTCTTGATGGTTGTTACTGCTTCTGTTTATCTCTAAATAGGAGTCTAAAGTTAAAAGTATCAAGTCACAAATGGATCCCATGTCTTTCAGTAAAGCGTTTTTGGACATTGAGACCTTACCATACACATATAAGAAACAACCTAAACAACTGAAAATCAAACTTTATTTTGATTTTCATAAGAATACTTGTAGTTTAGAGGGCAAAAATTAAAACCTGCTTTATGTCTGAAAACTTCAAACCATTAGAAAACAAATCCTCCATGCTTATTTCTTACTTCACACTTCGAAAAGCTGTCGGTATATTGGGTATTGCATTGCCTGTTTTATTATTGATAGGTTCTTATCTAATTCCCAGTTGTGGAAATGTGCACAAATCAATTAGTGATTACTACCACACACCATTCCGAGATGTATTCGTAGGAATACTCTGTGCAGTATCCTTATTTTTATTTGCTTATAGAGGGTACGACTGGAGAGACAATTGGGCTGGTAATTTAGGAGGACTGTTTGCTCTAGGTGTTGCATTTTTTCCAACAACAGTTACCTGTCCGTTGGATTGCAACATTCCCTATGAACCCTTATTTTCTTTTGCAAGTAAAATTCATTTTACTTCTGCCCTACTATTCTTCTCCGTCTTGATTTATTTCTCACTCGTTTTATTTAGAAAAAGTAATACTACTTTTGAAAACTTCACTATTCAAAAGAAAAAAAGAAATTTGATATTTAAAATTTGTGGCTATACCATGGTTCTTTGTGTATTAGGAATCGGTTCCTATTTTGCATTCATCAAAGGAGACTGTGAAGACAGTCCTATCAAATACAACGTTGTATTTTGGCTGGAAAGTATTGCTCTGTGTGCTTTCGGTATTTCTTGGCTTACGAAAGGAGAATTGATTTGGAAGGACATCCAAAATAAAACATAGTCACTTGATCGTACGTATCACTTATCATATAAGTAGTTTTTCAACATGGAAAAATAAAAAGCTGCCGTATTTCTATACTGATTACAAAGCCCTTCTTAACGTGGTCAAAAAAGGTGATTTTAAAACTTAAATGAGTTCGCTATACAAAAAGAAATCAAATCTTCATTTAACTTTTAGAATAGACTATTTTTACTTAAAAAATCAAAAAATGATACGACTGCTTTTATTAGTCCTAGTACTTTCATGTACCACTATCTATTCTCAAGAAAAATTAGAGAATACAATCGATTTTAAAACCTTTCTAACAGTAATTTCAAAAAAAGAAGCACCGAGCTCAGCACAGCTTTCTTTATTTAATAAAACTTCTTGGAGGTACTGGAAAACAAATAAATTAGATTACAATTTACATCCCGAAAAGTATAGAAAAACAATTGCACTCTATCATGAAATTCAAGAAAAGCATAAAAAAAACCATTCCCCTAAATTAGATCGTTTTGAAAATAAAATAAATGAATTCAAACGTTTTGACAATAGAAATACATTGGCAAAAAATGCTGTTTTATTTATTGGAAGCTCTAGTATTGTTTATTGGGAGACTTCAAAATCATTTCCTGATTTTCCTGTAATCAATAGAGGGTTTGGTGGTGCTAGCATCCCTGAAATCTTATATTACTATAACGATATTATAAAAAAACATACACCTGCTCTAGTTGTTCTTTATTGTGATATTGATGTAGAAAATGGAAAATCTCCTCAATTTGCTGTACAAGCTTTTCAAAAATTGATTTCAAAAATTCAAAATGATTTTCCAACAGCAGAAGTATTGCTTCTAGCTATGAAACCAACACTTATTGATGATTTTCTAGGCAAAGCAGTTCGTAAAAATAAAATAACAAGCAATAAAATGTTAAATAACTATTGCAAACAACATAAAAATCTGCATTTTATAGACATCACCAAACCGATGCTACAACCAAATGGTAGTATACGTTCAGATATCTTTCTTTCTGATGGAATGCATTTGAATTCGTTGGGATATACACTCTGGACTCCCATCCTCAGAAAAAAAATACTTGCATTGAAAAACAATTAATTATCAAACTCATTCATTTACCAATCTATAAATATCTTGCTTAAGTGAAATATCCTAAAACTGAAAAAAAACCTGTTATTGAATCCTACTTTGAAACCGAAATAACAGATAATTACAGATGGCTAGAAGACGACAGAAGCCCTGACACCAAAGCATGGGTGGAAAAACAAAATAAAGTTACTTTCAATCATTTGAATACAATCCCATTTCGAGCTCAATTACAAAAAAGATTGACAAGCTTATGGAATTACGAAAAAATTTCTGCTCCAAAAATGGAAGGTGACTTTACTTATTTTTATAAAAATGACGGCTTACAGAACCAACATGTATTGTACAGAAAAAACAAATCGGGAAAAGAAGAAATTTTTTTAGATCCAAATACATTTTCTAAAGACGGAACCACTTCTTTAGATGCCGTTCGTTTTTCTAAAGATGGTAGTTTGGTTGCTTACTCTATTTCTGAAGGCGGCAGCGATTGGCGAAAAATAATTGTTATAGATACACTTAGCAAAAAAATTATAGATGAACCTTTGGTAGATATCAAATTTTCTGGTATTTCTTGGAAAGGAAATGAAGGTTTTTACTATTCCAGTTATGACAAACCCAAAGGAAGCGAATTGTCAGCGAAAACCAATGCCCATAAATTGTATTACCACCGTTTAAATACGCCTCAAAAAAATGATGAAATTATTTTTGGAGAGACTCAAGAACGCAGGTATGTTGGAGGTTATTTAACAGAAGACAACCAATATCTAGTTGTAACAGCGGCTATAGCTACCTCTGGAAATGAATTGTACCTACAAGACCTTTCCAAACCCAACAGTACACTTGTACCAATGGTTGGCAATTTTGATAGTGACAGCGCTGTAATAAGCAACCGAGACACGACACTTTATATTGTCACCAATCTAAAAGCACCGAATAAAAAAATAGTTGTTGTAAATGCTGAAAACCCACAATCGGAAAACTGGAAAGATCTGATCCCTGAAACGGAAAATGTACTCAGTACAAGTACCGCGGGTAATTTTATTTTTACGCATTATATGAAAGATGCTGTTTCCAAAATAATGTGCTATTCTTATGATGGAAAATTGATTCGAAATATTACCTTACCAGGAATTGGTAGCGTTGGTGGTTTTAATGGAAAAACAACGGCAACGGATGTTTATTTTACTTTCACCAATTACTATACACCTGCAACCACTTACCAATATAATTTAAATAAGGGTACCTACAACTTGTACTGGGAACCTAAAATCGATTTTAATTCTAACGACTACGAATCCAAGCAAGTATTTTTCACATCTAAGGATGGAACAAAAATTCCGATGCTACTTACTTATAAAAAAGGCTTGAAACGAACGGCTAAGAATCCTACTGTTTTATATGGATACGGTGGTTTCAATATCAGTTTGACACCTGCATTTAGTATAGGAAATGTTGTCTGGCTAGAACAAGGTGGAATTTATGCTGTTGCCAATTTGCGTGGTGGTGGTGAGTATGGAAAACAATGGCACGATGCAGGAACCCAATTGAAGAAACAAAATGTTTTTGATGATTTTATAGCCGCTGCAGAGTTTTTAATTCAGAATAAATATACATGTTCTAATTTTTTAGCACTTAGAGGAGGCTCTAATGGTGGATTATTGGTTGGAGCTGTAATGACACAGAAACCTAATTTGGCAAAAGTAGTATTGCCTGCAGTAGGTGTTTTAGACATGTTGCGCTACCATACCTTTACGGCAGGAGCAGGTTGGGCTTATGATTATGGAACGGCTGAAGACAGCAAAGAAATGTTTGCGTATTTAAAAAAATATTCGCCTGTGCACAATGTTCAAAAAGGTAGCCACTACCCCGCCACACTTATTACAACTGGCGATCATGACGACCGTGTTGTACCGGCACATAGTTTTAAATTTGCAGCTGAATTGCAAGACAAACAGTCTGGAAATTTACCAGTCCTCATACGTATTGAAACCAATGCAGGTCATGGTGCCGGAACACCTGTAGCTAAAATCATTGCACAATTTGCAGATGTTTTTGGGTTTGCATTTTATCATATGGGCTTTGAAAAGCTTCCTTTTGATGGGGAATGATATAGTTTTCTTGAAATGAATTGAAATTAGAAATGGGTTGGTTTGTTAAATCTATCCATCCTAATTTTACTATTTTTATCTAAATCGTAAAACAAAAGTTCTTGCTACCCGAAAATTGGTACGGTAAAAAACAATTTATGAAATAATTCTATGAACAATCTGAATAAAACATATCATAAAGGAAAATTTAGAAGTGGAGAATGGGGCAAACATATAAGGCCTTACCTGAAACGTGTAGGCAATAAAAAATGGAGAAAAATAAGTAAGGATATTTATTTAGAAGAAAATGAATCCGTAAAACTAAAGAAACAACATAGATTGCGTAAAACCATTGAGGTAAAAATAACTAAAACATATTTTGGAGACGTTAAAGTGACGACTAAATCGAAGTATAGAACCTTACGGGATGCTAAAAACGCCATGAACCAACCAAGTGTTATTAGGTCTGAAATACTATAAAAACGAATACTCTATTCTTTTTTATCTAAAACCTTTCGAATATTTGGCTAATTCAATGGCTCAATATAAAATTAGCACTATATTTACAAACCGAACAGTCGGTTTTATTTTTAATTATGAGTAATAAAAAGGAAAAGGTACTAGCAACTGCAACCAAACTATTTGCGGAATTAGGATTTGAAAAAACATCGATGGCATTAATTTGTAAAGAAGCAAAAGTATCCAAAGGATTAGTGTACCATCACTTTAAATCAAAGGAATCGATCCTAGTAGAAATTTTCACATCAAGTACTAACAAAATGATTGAATCGAATGTACTTATAGATAGTACAATAGAACCTAAAAAGGAATTGAAACAGTTAATAAATAATGTATTTTATCAGTTAGAAAATGACAAGTTATTTTTTCAATTTAATCTAAATATAATGTTTCAATCTTCAACTAGAAACTTATTAGAAGTACACATCAAAGAAAGAGCGGATATTTTATTCAAATCAGTAAAAAGAATATTTGATAAAATTTCTCTTGAGAGAAGTGAAATTCAAACATATACCTTTTTAGCCGAAATTGATGGAATTGCACTAAACTACCTATCCGTTTTTGATAACTATCCTTTAGAAATGATGAAAGAAGAACTACTTAATAAATATAAAAATGATTCGGAAATATAACGAAAAAGAAATCCCTACACTTATGAATATATGGGAACAAGCATCAACAATTGCACATCCATTTCTAGATACTGAATTTACACAAATGGTAAAAA
>Ga0105356_10004470_pt1 | contig 13479 bp, 11 predicted proteins | sample GOMGulsemesocosm_3_FD_83502 | JGI IMG/M metagenome (GOLD analysis project Ga0105356, IMG submission 83502) | Methane-oxidizing microbial communities from mesocosms in the Gulf of Mexico - GOM9D Gulf of Mexico | ecosystem: Environmental > Aquatic > Marine > Cold seeps | place: Gulf of Mexico...
CCGTGACATGCAGCACACATTGAAGATTTAGCTTTACCAGCTGCTGCATCACCAGCAAATACAGGAGATGCCATCATAACCGTTGCTGTTGCAACAGCAAGCATAAGTTTATTCATAGTTTCACTCTCTTTGGTTTAAAGGTTTTGTAATCGGGTAAAATATAAACATGATACCAGAGTTACAAATATAAAATTTCTGTTTCGAGTATATGTAAATTTCAGCAATTTGTCGTTGATTTTTTTATCAAAAGGGCTGATTAATATCAAACTTTAGTCGTATAATTAGCGATATTCTGTAAGATTTCATAATCAATTACATGGTAAACATAATGGCAAAATTACTTATTCAAGAAATAACACAGCAAACTGAATATTTGGCACTGAACTTTAACAGCTCTTGGTTTCAAGAAGATATTGAGACATTAATACAAGTTGTCTTTTCTTCCTTAAAACCAGTAAATATACAAGAGAAAATAATTGGCGCTGATAGAGAAAATATTCGCTTCAGTTGGCAAGCACATTACTTTATCTTGAACTTTGATTGTTGTAGTCAATCGTGTTGGCTTGAAGGGCAAGATGATAGAAGTACAGATCATTTAAAGCAACTGTATTTGGCATTGATAATGTAATGAGTAGTAGCAATAAACCTCTGGATAAAATATTAATTAGTGCCTGCTTTCTAGGTGATCGAGTTCGTTATAACGGTAAGATTAAAGCGTTAGATAATGAGCTGCTAGATCAGTGGCAACAACAAGGCCGGTTAGTTTCAATATGCCCGGAAGTGATTGCCGGGCTATCTGTACCTAGGTCGCCAGCTGAAATTAATCCATATACCAAGCAGGTTATTACCAGTGATGGCATTGATGTTACCGCTGCTTTTAAGCAAGGAGCCGAACAGGCTTTATTGTTATGTCAAAAGCAATCAATACGGTTTGCCTTATTAAAGGAATCGAGTCCATCTTGTGGTAGTAATACAATTTATGATGGCTCATTTAGTCAGCAGAAAATCTTAGGAGAGGGCATTACTACAATGCTCTTGCGTCATCATGGTATTCAAGTTTTTTGTGAGCATTCAATTACAGAGTTGGCACAGTTAATTGAACGTGACTAAATCTGGTCAATCCCCCGTAGAATAAAGGCTTTAGTGATATATAAATATAAAAAAACAACTGGCTAAGGGTGGTAATATTAATGCCATCTTAGGCGATTTAAGGTAGAATACTAATCAAAGGAATAGCGTACATGGAACTGTAATGAGTAATAAGGAAACGGCAATGATCGCCAACAAACCAAGTAGTAATAGTGAATTTGAAGATGCGTGCAAAAGTAAGAACTTTTATCAGCATTTTACTTACTACTTTATTGCAATTATGTTCATTTTTATTTGTTCATTTGCAATTTCATCCTTGTACTTTTATCAGCAAAATAAACAAACGCAAGCAGTGGTTAATGAGCAACTAGCCCCCTTACAAACGCAATTTCTCCAACAAGTTTATTTGATTAAAGCCAATAAATTGATTGATGAAATACTGCAGAATTTCGATGCTCATCACTTCATTACCTTACAACAAAACCTTTCATTACAAAGCAAAAAGTTATCTCTTCTTGCATCATCGCACAAAAGTAGTTATCAACAATGGTTTGTCGATAATAATGCAGCTACTGACTTATTGGTACGTATAGAGTCTAGCCACTCTAGAAATAAAACACTAAAAAGCAAAGCTTTAGTTCAGCTGGACACTTTGCTCGATGCCATTGAAATTCAATTAAAAAAAGATGATGTTGATTCAGAAACTAAAAGCTTATTAAGCGAAGTACAAAGTAACTTATTGGCGATAGTCACTATGCTGCAACGCTTAAATTTACAAACATCTCTTGGTGCATTTGAACAATTAACAGCGCACATTGATGCAATGTTTGTTGCTGATTTTGGCAAGATGCTTGCTAATCAACAAAATGATAATCAAGCAATGGAAGAGATTGTTAGGGACTTTATTCGCTTCGAGGACCTTGTACTAAAGCGTGGTTTATTGGCTAAATGGCAAGGGCAGTTGCGTTTGATGGACGGTTATCAACAGCAACTTGTAGATGAACAGCAGCAGTTACAAAGTATTCTTGATGGCCTTTCGAAAAGGGATGAGAGCAGTGATACTTTAATGAATACCAATGTGACTGGTAATAAGGAATTACTTGTACAAAGTAACCAACCTATATGGCTATGGCTTAGCTTTCTAATAAGCTTAGTAAGTGTATTTGTACTGCTATGGCTAATTCGACTACGCATTAAGGCTGCAAGCCAATTTGGCGTAGAATATATTAGTTCTGCGCTTGAAGGCACTGAATTTTCATTATTAAAGGAAAATAAAAATAAATTAATAGCACAGCAAAGCAAGGCCTTTTATTGCGCTGAGTCATGGTTATTACTCCAGAAAATACAGCAGCTAAATAGCAGCCGTTATACGGAAGCGGAGTATTTATTACTAGAGCAGGAAAATCAGCTATTAACAGAGCAAATTACTAAGTATGAAACTAAGCAAGCACAGTTAACGTTAGAGCTTGAATTAGTTGAATTTAATACATTGGCAAAATCAAAGTCACAAAAGTTGCTTGAGCAACAACGATTTAAAGGTATGCATTTAACAGCGACCAAACAATTAGTATTATTAGGGTGTAGTGCAGTTAATGCGTTGAATCATGAGAAAGGAACTAATGAACTTCCGGTTGATGAAAATTATTTATACCAAGCATATCTACAAAGCTGTGACTTACTAAGTCATTTAAAACAAGAAAGTTGTAATCGTTACTTACAGTCAAGTGATGCAGTGCTAACCTTAAGTGATGAAAACCTTGTTGTTCAAATACAAGCTGTTCTTCTCAATCTAGCAAATGAGTTTTCTGATGCTCAGAATCAAGTTTTGTTAGATATAGATGAAAACATACAGTCAGCAGTAAACTTAGATGCAGAGTTGTTTACTGAAATGCTTAGAGTCTTTACCCGCCTACTATTGTCACAACAATCACACCAGAAATTACTTTTCTCTTTACAGCTAGTCGACAAGAATAATGGTCAACAAACAATAAACTTTGCTGGTCAGGTGCAAGGGAATGAAAGTCTAGAACAATTACCGCCACGGCTTGAACGCTTTAATGAGGAAAGTAGTGGACAAAGTGCGTGCACCGAATATTTTACCACCTTATTGCAATACCAGCATGGTGAAAATATCAATGCTACATTAACGGAAAAGGGTTACAAGTTAAGCTTCACTATGCCTTTTGCAGTGACAAATACTAAAGAAGAGCTGAGTTTTTCAACTATGACTGTGCCTGTAAACCTACCTACTGTTGAACAGGCCATAACAAAACTAAGGGCTAAGTACCTCGCTATGCCGATAGAGGTTCTGTTGGCAGTTAAATCACCAGAGAAATACCAACGCTTGCAGCAATTGTTGCAGGCTATGGGTCTACAAGTTAGCTTTGTTTGCAGTGAGCAAATACTTGCAAGCAAATGGAATAGTGGTCGTTTTTCTGTTTTGATAACAGAACTTCCATGCACTGCATTTGTTCACTTCATGATAGGTGAGCAGAGCAGTATACAAGAAGCTGCAGAATTATCTCGTGGTGTATTTACGTTAGATAACGATTTATTATTAGAGGTCAAAGAGGAGTTTTCCCACTGGACTTTTGAAAAATTAAGTGAAAATAGCTCGATAGATGAATTAATAAAAGCTTTGCTTCCATGGCTAAAAGAACGAACTAGTTATGCTTCAACCACCAAAATAATAGCTCAGGTTGATAGTCTTAGTGATAAAGGTATCGCAACTGGGAAAGCATCAGATATAGCTCTAGTACCATCAATGCATGCACAAAGCTTTGACTTTGAAGGTTACATTAAAAATCAAGGTTCAGCTGCACTTGCCTTGTATATGATAGACGAATATACCAGTGAAAATTCAGCAATGGTTACAGAGTTAGTAAAGGCTTTTTATGGTAATGACATTGCTAATGTTGATAGTGCTATTCAAACGCTAACTGTTAACTCTAAAATACTTGTGGCCGATTACTTACAGTACTTATGTGATCACTGGCAGAAACTGCTAAACAATCAAGATTTGGATAATAGCCAGGATATTCAAATAAGCTTATTAAATAAAACGAAACAAGCGGTAGAAGAGATTAATCAATATGCCGATGCAGTGGCCTAGGCTGTTACTTTTATGACTAATGAAGCTAACAATAAAATAAAGTTAACTGATAGCCCATGTGTGCGAAATTGCTGTCTAAATGAAGATGATATTTGTCTAGGCTGCTTTCGTCATCTTGATGAAATTGTTGCTTGGAGTAGTTACAGCAGTGAAGAAAGACAAAAAATCACTCGGTTATGCCAGCAACGTCGGGATAATAAATAAGCAGGATAAGAATCTGTATTTGCATAATATTTTATATATTTTTGTTATTCGCTTTGTTATAAAATTCACTGGCAAATTTAAGAATAACCTACTATAAGAAAGGACTTTTTGTGATTAATAAGAAAACCCTCAAATCAATACTCACCTTCTCCGAACAGCAGCATCCAGCGCCTAGCTTTGTTGTTATTTACATACTAACTTGGTTAGCTTGGCATAATCAGTTATTCACTAATTTTATCAGTGCGCAAGGGGATTTTCTTAACAAAATGACTGTGGCTTTAGCCTCTATAGATGATAACCAATACATTGTTGTCTTTTTATTCACTTGTTTAATATTTACCATTCGTCTTGCTTTTAATTATTTAAGCTTTAGATCGCGAGAGCTATTAAATAGTGCTGATGATGATTTTGCTAATGCTAGAGATGATCAAAAGTTTGCCGAAAATAGTGATATTTCAAATATAATGGCAACACTCACTAAAACTAAACAGCAATTGGCTGATAGTAGAGATCGTGAGAAAAAACTGATAGCCGAGAAAAATGAAACTATTAAAAAGGTCTTGAGCCTTCAACATGAACTAGATGAAGCAAGAGCTGATTTGGATATCCTTCATAAAGCCCAAACTAACTAGTTAAAGCTCAGGCATCTCTAGGCAGGCCTTTTTCAACCGAACGGATCAAGCGTAGCGTTAATCGGTGATTTTTGTCTTGCTCTGCAGCTGCTTGTATTGCTAGCTCCTTTTTATTGTGCTGATGTGTAAGTGCCCAATTAATATGTTCAGTAACCAGTTCGCTTGCATCCGTTAATTTTTCAGTTAAAGCGCTAATAATCTCTTCACTAAAGGCGGCATTTCCTAATGCGACGGCAATATTTCGTAGCCAGCTTTGGTGGCCAATTCGCCTAATAGGAGAGCCTTGCAGAGTGTTAAGAAAATAGTCTTCTGACCAAGAAAATAACTCAAGCAAACTAACATCATCAAGATTATTTCTGGCTTGAAAGTCATCAGCAAGACTTAGTTTTGCGTATTTATTCCAAGGGCAAATTAACTGGCAATCGTCACAACCATAAATACGGTTGCCCATTAAAGGACGCAAATCTTCAGGAATGGCTTCAGGTGATTCAATGGTGAAATACGAAATGCAGCGTCTAGCATCAACAGTATAAGGTTCAACAATCGCCTTGGTAGGACAAATCTTAATACAAGCGACACAAGTGCCACAATCATTTATCTTTTCTTGTTTTTCGATAGAAGCTATAGCATTAGCACTATATTCATTATCAGTAATGGGTAATGGGATATCAACAAATAACTCTCCTAGAAAAAACCAAGAGCCAGCCTCTTTATTGATTAGCAGTGTATGTTTTCCAGCCCAGCCAAGACCTGCTTTTTCGGCAAGTGGCCGTTCCATTACGGGGGCGGAGTCAACAAAAGGGCGACAATTAAAGTCGCTACAATGTTCGGCTATTTTTTTACCTAGTTGCTGTAGGCGCTTACGCATTAATTTGTGGTAATCACGGCCTAGTGCATAGCGGCTGATATATGCCTTATTCTTATCCTTTAAAATGCTGGCAAACTTTGCATCTTGAGGCAAATAATCTAAACGAACACTAATGACTCTTATAGTACCAGGAACTAACTCTGCTGGTCGTGCACGCATTAAGCCATGACGTGCCATATAATCCATATTGCCGTGATAGCCATTTGCCAACCAACGCTCGAAGGCTGGTTCGTTAGCAGATAAGTCTATATCACTGATGCCAAGATCGGAGAATCCTAATTCTTTGCTCCAACACTTGATTTTTTCTGCTAATTCTTGATAGTTAATAAGAGATATGGTCATTTTAATAAAGTCAGCTTTACCTGTTACGGGCTTAGTTGGCGGTTAATAAATTAGCGGTTCATTCATTAAAGGTTGAATATAACCATGAAATTATCGACAAGTTTATCACAAAGCCCTGTTACCACGTCAGTGTATAGTGCTAAACAGGTATTGGAAAATGAAGCGAATGTTGCGCAAAGTCAAAACATAGCTTTGTTTGAGCTTATGCACAGTGCTGGTGCAGCCGTTTTTGAGCAGTTATTGAAAAGTTGGCCTAATACAGAACATATACTAGTGCTTTGTGGTAAAGGCAACAATGGTGGTGATGGCTTTATTGTTGCGCTATTAGCTCATAAAGCAAATATAAAGATAGATGTTTTATTAATGTGCAATGTTGATGAGCTTAAAGGTGACGCACTACTTGCTTATCAAGCGATGACAACTGCAGGTGTTGTGTTGATTAAGCATAATATTGCTAGTAGTGAAAATTGCCAAGGTTTGTCCGTTATTAAAAGTTTTTCTGGTGATGTTATTGTTGATGCTTTATTTGGCATTGGTTTTAAAGGACAATTAACAAAGCCTTTGCAGAACTTGGTTAAAGGGATTAACTATCATGATGCAAAAGTCATTAGTGTTGATGTCCCCTCTGGGCTTTGTGCAACTACAGGTCAAGTACAAGGAGAGGAGATAGCAGAACAAGCCATTATTGCTGATGTTACTGTAACCTTTATCGCCTACAAGCAAGGCTTATTAACAGGACAAGCAGCAAACTTTGTCGGAAAGTTATTATTAGCACCCCTGGCGATAAATAAGGCATTTATTAAGCAAATAACAACTGATACTAGTTACTCGCAATTTTCAATCCCCCTAGAACTACCTAAACGTTTGGCAGCCAGTCATAAAGGTGATAGTGGTTTGTTACTCGCTATTGGTGGTGGCTTAGGTATGCCAGGGGCAATTCGCCTTGCTAGTGAAGCTGCGCTGCGTTGCGGTGTAGGTTTAGTGTCTGTTAGTTGCCATCAACAAAATCAAGCATTGGTACAAAGCGGCCGGCCAGAATTAATGTTAGCACCAACAACGAGTATATTATTGGAGTTGTCGCAACCATTTAAAAAAGCTAAAGGTTACTTAATAGGCCCAGGTTTGGGTCAGGGAAATGAAGCTGAATTGTTATTTAAATTAACGTGTGAAAGCAGTCGCATAAATAATAAGTTCATGGTGGTTGATGCTGACGCCTTAACTTTGCTAAGTCAGAGTAAGCAATATTACAGCAACTGGGTATTAACACCGCATCCAAAAGAGGCAGCAACTCTATTGCAGTGTGATGTCGCCACTATTGAGGCAGACCGCTTTAGTGCTGTTCGGGCTATTGCTACACAATACGGCGGTGTTTGTTTGCTTAAAGGGGCTGGCAGTTTAATATCAGATGGCAAACGTGTAGTTATTAATAACTCTGGTAATGCCGGCATGGCTTCTGGTGGAATGGGTGATGTTTTAAGTGGTGTTATAAGTGCATTAATACTGCAAAGTGATAGTATTTATTCTGCTACATGCCTAGCAGCCTATATTCATGGTGCTGCAGCTGATATTATAGCCAATAAGAATGGTCAGCGAGGTTTGTTAGCTAGTGATTTATTTATTCCGCTGCAACAGTTACTCAATGACAAGGTAATTAATGATTAACACTTTAAGAAAGTCAAAACATAACAGAAGAGTTAGATGAAGCAATTAGAATACTTTTTACCCGATGAAGACGCTACTATTGCTATTGGTAGTGGGCTGGCACAAGTGCTGAAAAATTCAACCAAGCAACAAGCATTGGTTGTTTACCTTAATGGTGACTTAGGGGCAGGTAAAACGACACTGACTCGAGGTTTTGTTCGGGGTATGGGGCACCAGGGTAATGTCAAAAGCCCGACTTATACCATAGTTGAACCTTATGAGCTTGAAAATTGGCGGGTATTTCATTTTGACTTATATCGCCTTGCAGATGCCGAAGAATTAGAATATATGGGTATTCGAGATTATTTTAATGATGATTGTTGCTGCTTTATTGAATGGCCAGAAAAAGGCACTGGGCTATTGGCTAAAGCAGATTTAATCATTAATATGGCGTATCAAGATGAACAAAGAATCATCACGCTGCAAGCAGAAACTGTTCATGGTGAACAAGTATTAATGTCACTTGCACACATTAAAAAGTTATAAATAAATTTGGGGTAGTTGGATGTTTCACAGAGTTCTTCTGACAATTGCAAAGCTGCGCACACTTAGTTTGCTTTGTATTATTGCTGTTACAAGCATGTTTTCTGTTAGTGGTTATGCTGCTAATAGCATTGATGGTATTCGTGTTTGGCCAGCACCAGAAAATACTCGCATCGTTTTTGATGTAAAGGAAAAGCCTGACTATAAATATTTCACCCTAAGTAAACCCAATCGTTTGGTCATTGATTTTACCAATACTAAAAATAGTGTTGCTTTAAAAAATCTTGCCGCTAAAGATCCCCGTATTAAGCGTTTCCGTTCGAGTGTCAACAAAGGTAAAACACGCTTGGTATTAGAGCTAAATCAATCTTATCAACTCACTGTTTTTCCATTAGCCCCAGCAGGGCAGTATGGTAACCGTTTGGTTATTGACCTTTATGATAAGGCTAGTAGTAAAAAGCATGTTTCTAAATCTAAGCAAAGTACGGGTGATATTATAATCGGTGTTGTCGCAGGTCATGGTGGTGAAGATCCTGGTTCAATTGGCGGCAAAGGTACTTATGAAAAACATGTGACTTTAGCAATAGCCAAAAAATTGCAAAAGTTGATTGATAAAGAAAAAGGCATGCGGGCCGTGATGATCCGTACTGGTGATTATTACGTTAATTTAAACCGCAGGACAAGTTTAGCGCGAGAGAAAAATGTCGATTTTTTAGTCTCGATTCATGCAGATGCTTTCCATACCCCACAGCCTAGTGGAGCTTCAGTGTGGGTAGTAACCAAGCGCAGGGCTGAGTCCGAGTTAGCAAAGTGGTTAGTCAATCGAGAGAAAAAGTCAGAGCTACTTGGTGGCGGTGGTGGTGTAATAAAAAATACCGCGGATAGCCACTTGGCACTTGCTTTAGCCGATATGAGTAAAGAGCACTCTCTTGGGGTTAGTTTTGGTGTCGCTAATAAAGTAATTAAAGAAATGAAAAAAGTCACTAAAATGCATAAAAAATTACCACAAAATGGTAATTTTGCCGTGTTAAAGTCTTCAGATATCCCTTCAATTCTTGTAGAAACTGGCTTTATATCTAACCATAGAGAAGAGAAGAACCTTACTTGGTCTAAACATCAACAACGCTTAGCTAATGCTATTCATACAGGTATTAAAGACTACTTTCTTGCTTACCCGCTAACCGGCTCATATTTTGCCTCAGTTGGTTATAAAAAACATAAGGTGCGCAGTGGTGAATCACTCTCTGTGCTGGCTAAACGTTACAACATTTCTATGATTAAGTTAAAATCGATCAATAACCTGAAATCTAATTCTTTACGAATTGGTCAAACGTTAAAAATTCCTCGTACCGGATAAACCCCACTATGACTATTGCTATATTACCTGCACGCTTGGCTAACCAAATTGCTGCAGGTGAAGTGGTTGAACGACCTGCATCTGTTATTAAAGAGCTGATTGAAAACAGTTTAGATGCTGGAGCAACATCAATTCACATTGATGTTGCTAAAGGTGGCATCAAAAAAATAAAAATCACTGATAATGGTCATGGCATAGTTAAAGACGAATTAACTTTGGCATTAAGTCGTCATGCAACCAGCAAAATTAAAGACTTAAATGATTTAGAGGCAATCAATAGTTTAGGTTTTCGCGGTGAAGCATTGGCAAGTATTAGTTCAGTTTCCCGATTAACGTTAACCTCAAAACCCAAGTCTCAAGACACTGCGTGGCAAGCTGTGGCCGAAGGGCGGGATATGGCGGTAAACATAAAACCAGCCGCTCATCCTGATGGCACTAGTATTGAAGTATTAGATTTGTTTTTTAATACGCCAGCTAGGAGAAAATTTCTACGCACTGAAAAGACAGAGTTTAATCATATTGATGAAGTAGTACGTCGTATTGCGCTGGCCCACTTTGAAGTCAGCTTCCTACTCACACATAATGGCAATACTATTCGCCAATATCGTATGGCTAATACCCAGGCACAGTTTACCAAACGTGTTGCCATGGTTTGTGGTCCAAAATTTATCGAGCATGCTGTTGAAGTGGATTGCCCTCATGACAATATGACCCTGTCAGGTTGGCTAGCAAAGCCAAGCTTTTCACGTAGCCAAAATGATCTCTGCTATAGCTATGTCAATGGTCGAATGATGCGTGATAAGTTGATTAATCATGCCATTCGCCAAGCCTATGCTGACTTATTACCAGCAGACACTTACCCTGCCTTTGTGCTTTTTTTGCAACTTGATCATAGTGAAGTAGATGTAAATGTTCATCCCGCTAAACATGAAGTGCGCTTTCATCAAAGTCGATATGTTCATGATTTTATCTACTCAGTTTGCCACAAAGCGTTGACATCAGCCTTAGCAGGTGAAGAAATGTTTGCAACGTCAGACAATGATGTTTCGCTCGTACAGGAGCAATCCTATGCTTCAGTGAGTAGCAATGAATCCCAAACTCATGATTCTTCAGTGGATTATTCGCGTGCGGAGTATGTTAAGCCATTGCAGCATGTCAGTGATGTTCGTACTCGCCAATCGAATTATGGTCATAGTGGTTCAGTGCAGCAAGGATCAGCGCAACAAGGGGGAGGGCAGTCGATTTCTCCACTTGCTACGGCAAACTATCAATCATTAATGACACCTCTTGCTACTAATTCGACGCCAGAGCAGAGTAAAAGTGCTAGTAGTGAAAACATTGTGCAAGAACAAAGCTCTTTAGGTAAGTTGAATTCTTCTCAACAAGCTTTCCTTTTGAGTATAGAGGCACCGGGTTATGGTCTATATAAATCAGAAAGCAAAGTAAGAGTCTTATCGCTGTTTAAATTAGCAAAAAGTGCCTATAGCAAGTTGGTTGAGCAAAGCTGGCAGCAAGAAAATATGCAAGAAGAGAGTAATGTGGCTTGTTTGATTAGTCAGCCGCTGTTATTGCCTGTTATGGTTAGCTTATCTTCGGAGCAAATTAGTCTAGCACTGACAGAGCAAGAAACATTAGTTAAAGCTGGTATTGTTTTTGTTTTACAAGGGAAAGATAAAATACAGGTTCGACAGTTTCCTGCCTTATTACGCGAACAAGATGTCAGTCGTGCTGTTATCGTGATTATTGATGAGCTTATTAATAAGCAAAACATCAATGATGATAAGCAACTTCATGAGTATGATTACTGGCATAGCATTGGTGCAGCCATGGTTTTAGGGCAATATGGTGAAGAACAGGCAGATATTTTGTTAAATTTGTCTAAAAAATTGTTTAATGAACAACTTAGTCAACAATTGCTCTTGAATTCCATTCCACTTGACCTTACATCACATATTAAGCAGTTATTTTAGCTAACTAAGCCTAAATTCAGAAATCCCTAGCTAATACCTAATGAACAGTTAACCAATACCAAATTAAGAGTTGAAGAGTAGTGTCAGTTCAAAAAAATACAGAATCAGAGCAGCCACCAGTTATTTGTTTAATGGGACCTACTGCGTCAGGAAAAACAGCTCTGGCTATGGCTTTACAAGAAGCGTTGCCATGCGACATAGTGAGTGTTGACTCAGCGCTTATTTATCGAGATATGGATATTGGTACAGCTAAACCTACAAAAGCAGAATTAGAACAATACCCTCACCGTCTTATCGATTTACGTGATGCTAGTGAAAGCTATTCAGCAGCAGACTTTTGTCATGATGCCTTAGCTGAAATTGCAGAAATAAGAAGTAACGGTCGCATACCCTTGTTGGTCGGCGGTACTATGATGTATTTCAAAAGCTTGATTGAAGGAATTTCTCCTTTACCAACTGCCAATGCAGAAATACGACAAGCGATTGAAAGTGAAGCTTTGGAGAGTGGTTGGCAGGCAATGCACGACCAGCTCGCTAAAGTTGACCCTGTTTCAGCCCAGCGTATACACCCAAATGACCCTCAGCGATTAACGAGAGCGTTAGAGGTGCATAGGCTGACAGGTAACACTTTGACACAATTGACTCAAATTAAAGGTGATAAGCTCGCTGGCAATGTTCTACAATTAGCGATAACGCCTAAAGAGCGCAGCACCTTGCATGAAAGAATAGCTCTACGTTATCAACAAATGATCGATATGGGCTTTGAGCAAGAGGTAATTAAGCTAAAATCACGAGGCGATTTACACCAAGATTTACCCTCCATTCGCTGTGTAGGTTATAGGCAAATGTGGCAATATCTTGATGGTGAATTTGATCACGATGAAATGATATTTCGTGGTGTTTGTGCAAGCAGACAATTAGCAAAAAGACAGTTAACTTGGTTAAGGAATTGGCCTGATTTACATTGGCTGACAACCGATGATAATACTAACTTAGCACAAGTTTTATCACTGCTAGATACAAAGCAATAAAGCACAAGCAAATTTAAAGCAATAGTTGAAAATTGATGTATAATTAATTTGTTAGCTATTTAATACAACGTTATGTTGTGTTGTTTTCATAGTAAATTTTTCAGAATCTTTGTTACTGCATTTTTAGTTAATCAGTAACGTTTAATAATAATAAAAGGATCCATATAATGGCTAAAGGGCAGTCTTTACAAGACCCATTCTTAAATGCGTTACGTCGTGATCGCATTCCAGTTGCAATATATTTAGTTAACGGTATTAAATTACAAGGACAAGTAGAATCTTTCGATCAGTTTGTTATTCTCCTTAAAAATACTGTCAGTCAGATGGTGTATAAACATGCTATCTCTACCGTAGTCCCTTCTCGTGCAGTAAATACAGCACCAGTGCCTAGCTTGGACGATCAATCTTCAGATGCCTAAAGTTTGTTTGCTTTCTTTTAGTTTTGTTAACTACGGTGCTAAGGTTTAACGCTATTGTTTGAACGTTATCAAGCGGGTGAACAAGCCGTTCTTGTTCATGTAGACTTTCCCGATGAAAGTAGCCGAGAAGACCTTAACGAATTTAAAATGTTAGTGTCTTCTGCTGGTGTGCAAGCATTAACGGTTGTAACCGGTAAACGAAATACCCCTCACCCTCGTTTTTTTGTTGGCTCAGGCAAAGCAGAAGAAATTCGTGACGCGGTACAGCAAG
>Ga0105356_10004475_pt1 | contig 13459 bp, 14 predicted proteins | sample GOMGulsemesocosm_3_FD_83502 | JGI IMG/M metagenome (GOLD analysis project Ga0105356, IMG submission 83502) | Methane-oxidizing microbial communities from mesocosms in the Gulf of Mexico - GOM9D Gulf of Mexico | ecosystem: Environmental > Aquatic > Marine > Cold seeps | place: Gulf of Mexico...
GATTCAAGTGTATCTTTAATGACTCAAAAAACATTACAGATATTTATGCAAGATGGATACTGGGATAAACATTTACGAAAAATTCGAACTTTAAACAAAAAAAAGCATAATCTCATGAGAGATTTATTGATTCAAAATCTAGGAGATTCTTTAAAAATAGAAACACAAGGTGGTGGTTTAGCAATTCTTATAAATCCTAATATAGCTTTTGATTTCGAAAAGTTAAAACTATTAGCAGAATCTACACAAATAAAAATCTATTTTGCTAAAGACAACTCAGGTGGAAACTGGGATGCAATTCGTATGGGGTTTGGTGGTTTAAAACTTGAAGAGATTCCAATAGCGATTGATATGTTTAGTGATATTTGGCATAAGTGTATAATCAAATATTAGTGTAAGTAACTTAAGGTATAAGTCTTAAAATCCTACCACTATCAGTTGATATATATAATAATCCATCAGGGCTTTCTACCACATCTCTAATTCTTTCGTCTAAATCTAAAAGTAGTCTTTCCTCTTTTATTACTTTGGAGTTTTCATCTAAGACAACTCTATTAAGATGTCTTAAAACTAAAGCACCACTAAAAATATTACCTTCCCATTGTTTAAATACTTTACCACTATACACAATCAAAGAGCTAGGAGCAATAGAAGGAGTATAAACTTTTATAGGATTTTCCATCCCATCTTTTTTAGTACCTATGCCAACAGCTTGATATGAAAAATACTCTTTACCATAAGATATCGTTGGCCAACCATAGTTTTTTCCTTTTTTGATAATATTTATCTCATCTCCACCTCGGGGTCCATGCTCGTTTGAATATAACTTTTTTGTTTGTTTATTATAAAAAATCCCCTGTGGATTTCTATGTCCATAAGAATATATCTCATCTAATCCGTCTTTTCCAACAAAAGGATTTCCCTTTGGTATAGAGCCATCAAGGTGAAGTCTTATGATACTTCCTGCATGAGTATTTAAATCTTGGGCATTTGGACGATGACCTCTATCCCCTACTCCAAAATATACATAACCATCTTCATCAAATGTAATTCTACTTCCAAAGTGAACCCCTGTATTTGAATCAGATTTTGTTACTAATAACTCTTCAACAGAATCCAAGATATTATTTTTTAATTTAGCTCGAGAAAGTGTAGTTACACCAAAATTATTTACCTTTTTGACATAGGAGAAATATATCCAAGCATCTTTTTTATACAATGGAGAAACTTGTACATCTAAAAGTCCACCTTGTCTGTAATGATATATTTTGAAAGGATTTTTAATAGGTATTAATTCTTTCGTTTGAATATTTAAACGAAAAATTCTACCATTTTTTTGAGTGATTAGCATTTGATTATTATTTAAAAACGTCATACCCCAAGGGATACCTAAATTAGATACAACTTCTTCTATTTTATAAGAGGTACTATTTGCAGTCATTGTAGAAAATAGCATGAAAAGTGATATAAATATTTTATACATTATTTTTCCTCAATGTTAAAATTAATTATGAACTTGTTTTATTTCGCCCAGTATTTTTTGACTCGTATAATAAATCATCAATTCTTTTTAGAAACTCTTCTGTAGTTTCTTGCTCTTCTATTTGTGCGACAGAAAGGCTGATTGTTATATGATTTGCTATTTCAAATGTATATTCTTCAACTGCTTTTCTCAGTTTCTCTGCAATTTGTAAAGCACCACTTAACTCAACTTCTGGAGTAATAATTAAAAATTCTTCTCCACCCCATCTAATTAAAGAGTCACTTTCTCTAATTTGACTTTGTATTAAATTACAGATACTTACTAATACCTTATCACCTACTAAATGTCCATGAGTATCATTAACTTTTTTAAAAAAATCAATGTCAAACATAATCATAGAAAATGGATGATCATATCTTTTACATCTTTTAGTTTCTAAGTCAAATACTTCTTCAAAACCATTTCTATTATATACCTTTGTTAAATTATCGTATATTAGTTTTGATTCAAGTTTTTTAAACATTCTTTTTAATGATATCCGTGTTTTGTTCATCGCATTACCAAGTTGTCCCATCTCATCTTTTTGTTCCCATACAAATTTTTCATTAAGTTCTTTTGAACTTAATAACCTTGATTGATGCGTAAGTTTTTTAATTGGATTCAACACTTTATAACGAATAATAAAATATAAAATAGTTGAAGAGATAATTGCTTGAAAAAGTAAAATCCAAAAAAGATTACTTTTTTCAATATAAATGTCTTTATTAATCTCATCCATTTTAAATACTAAAGTAAGTGTCCCTAAAAAATCTCCTTTTTTTTCTAACATTACTTTTATCTCTTTTGTATTTAAAGAAGCCGTACCTTCTTGATCATGAGCCAATAATATATCTCGTGAATTATGTATTGTTGCACTATAGATTTTTATGTTTTTTGCAGCACTTTGTACTACAACTTTTGTCCATTCGTCAGAAAAAAACCATAAAGCTTCTGTTGCTGAGATACTGTATGATTCAGTTATGATATTCATAGTCTGAGCAGAACGCTCTTTATAATTATTGATAAAAAATATATAAGTTACTAATATTGGTAAAACAATACCACATAATAATCCGAAGATAACTACTTTACTAATTTTACTATTTTTGAACATCATGTAAATATCTTTTTTTAGTATTTCCATCAAGAAATTGTGCATAATAACTACTCAACTCTTCTTGATTAATTTCAATTACTTTATTGATTTTTTCAATTATATTTTTTCCTGTAGTTGTTTTAGAACAACCTATATAAACAGGAAAAGTAGTATTTGAACCTTTAATAGGAATAGACAAAAACTCTTTATTCGAATTATATGAAACCATCACAGGGTATTCTATAATATAATCAGCTCTATTTGCCTCAAGCATTTTTAAAAAACCTTTAGTCAAATCTGATGCCGGTCTATATACAATATTTTTATTATCTTCATTCTTTTGTATAACTTTGTCTACATGTTTAGAGTATGATCGTTCTTTAGTATATGCTAATTGAAAATGTTTATTTTCTAATAACTTTCCAAAATCAATATCTCCATTATCATCAATAAACTGCTGAAATTTACCGATATTTTCTTTTTTAATTACAATTTCATTTGGTAAAGAATACATAACGGGATTAGAAAAATAAACAAATTCTTCACGTTTATCATTTTTATTAAGACCAGCAAAACAATGATTTATTTTTGTTTTAAGATTGTTTATAGCTCTTGCGGAATTTACATATTGTACTTTATGAGTAAAACTTGTAATATTATTTATCATTAGTGTTCTAGACTTGTCACTATAACCTTTATCTTTTAGCTCACCTTTAGTGATTAAAGAGGGAGGAAATTCAACAGAATCCCAAACTATAGTTTGAGAAAAAAGAGATGAACTTAATAGTACAATACTTAATAAACTTCGCATAATATTTTCCTTGTAAATAATTATAACTTACAATTCTTTACACTTTCACAAAAAAGTTATTTTGGTGATACATTCTATTAAATTTAGAGTAAAAAAAGACACTTTATATTATATATATGCACTTTCTTAGAAATAATAAATTATTATTTTATTATTTTCGTACAACTATTTAAAGCAACACCTTCTCTTAATCCATCATCAAAAACAATTGATGACTCTTTATTAAGTGTTTTAAAAAAAAGACTATATATTAACATTCCTGTATTTATAAAATCTTCTCTTCCTGTACCTACTTTTTTAATTAATTCTTCTTTTGATACACTTTGTAATTTATTTTGAATATCCAATACTTCTTGTGCCTTTAGTGTCGTTCCATTTATTATATGTTTATCATAATCTGCATTATCTAAACCATGTTTTAACGCAGCAATAATAGTAGGTGTTCCAGCAGTACTTATAAAAATAGATTCACGAATATCATACTGGCTATTTCCTATAAATTCTAAAATCTCATTTTCAAATATAGACAAATCTTTTTCTTGATTTAAAGACTGAGTCAATGTAACAATACCAAAAGAAAAACTTTTTATATGACTGCAACCTTTTTGAGAGATGATAAGTTCAGATGAACCTCCTCCTATATCTACTAAAACAAAATTATCATCTTTTAAATTTTCTCTATGTAGTGCATTTTGAATAGATAATAAGGAAAGTTTACCCTCAGTTTCACCATCTATAATTTTAAAATCTACACCTGTTTGAGCTTTTATTTCAGATAGTATCTCTTGTGAATTATTAGCAATTCTTAAAGCTTGAGTAGTGACAGCTATTGCTGTTTTGGGATCATAATCTACTATTTCTATACTTTTTTTGATTGCAGTTATTATTCTTAAAAGTGCTTCTTTAGATATATTACCAGTTTTAGATAATCCATCTGCTGTTCCTACTGTAGTATCAAACTCCACAAGAGATTCTTTCGATGAACAGTCAAATTTTAAAACACGAAATGAATTTGAGCCTAAGTCTATACTTGTAACAATATTTTGTAAATTGTTATTTGGCATTTACATCTCCTTACATTATTTTCGCGATTATATTACAAGTAGTTGTTTGATGTCAAGAAAAATAAAATATTAGTTTTTCTAGTTTAGTTATTGCACTCAGTAACTATAATTTTATTACGATCTTTTTTTGCTTGATACAGTGCAATATCTGCTTTTTTATAATACTCATCAGCTGTTATAGAGTTTTGTGGGATACAACTATAAATACCAATTGATATTGTAACTACTTTTGATACAGTTGATTGATTATGTTCAATAGCACTTTGTAATAATGTATGTTGCAAATTTTGTAATCGTAAAGATTGCTCTTGTGCAGTAGTATTTGGCATCAATATAGCAAACTCCTCACCACCAATTCTATATGCATATTCTCCTGCACGTTTACATGTTTCCTTAAGCATCTCACTTATTTTTTTAAGACATAAATCTCCCATAGGATGGCCATAAGAATCATTATAATTTTTAAAATAATCAATATCAATCATTGCTAAACTTAATGGTATTTCTTGACGATTATGTCGTTTTATTTCTATTTGTAAGTTATTCTTAAATTGACTATTATTTAGTAATCCTGTCAAAGAATCAGTAGTAGAAAGTAGTTTTGCTTTAACAACATAACTCTTTAGTTCTGTTAATGCTTTTTCCATATCTCCTATCTCATCTTTATTAAACTTTTTAATATTTATATCAGTATTTCCTTTTGCTAATTCTAGTGTTGTAAAACGTAGTTGTGTAATTCTTTTAATCAAATTTTTATTAACTAAGAACCAAATAGAAAAAAATGTAATAATAAAACTACTCACAATTATAACTATTAAATATTGATTTGCTTTACTTTCATCATTATTAACTTTAGCTTTTTTTTGTGCTAAAGAATTGTGAATAAGTATCAAAATTGAATCTGAAATATTTTCTATCTGTTTTGCAGTATCAATTTGTTGTTGAATTAATGAATGTGTAACATTTTTTAAACGTAAAAGATCATACCTTATTTTATATAATGAGTCTTTTCCGGCATACAAAGGTTTTACTTTTATAAGAAAAGTATCTGTATACAGTTTATATTCGTATGCAGGTAACCCTGCTTTTTCCATTTTTTTAAAAAGCTTTACTGAATTCCGTTTTAATAAATTGAGAGTTTTGATATCCGTTGTTAAAAATGCTTGTCTAAAATAACTTAATAACTGAGTACTATTTTGATAAAATTGATATGAATATTCCAATTCACCAAACTCTCTTAACGTTCCATATTCCTCTATCTTTTCTTTCCACATGGATTCCATTTCAACAAGTAAAATTTTATTGTTGTAATTGGCAATTGTTTCAATTTTTTCTATATTTTCAATTTCACGTTTTTTAGCTTTTATTACTAGATTAATTTGTTGAAATAACTGAGGCATTTGATATATGTAAACATTTACTAATTCTTTCTTTTGATATAATATTTCATTACTTATGATTTCTGACTTAATAAGATCATTTAATAATATATCGATTTTTTGCCATAATTTAATTAACTCTTCAATTTTTAAATAATTAATTTTATTGTTATCTAAATTATTATTAGCATCAAAGTGTATTTGAATAAGGTGAGATTCAATTTGGGCTACTATTTGTGCAAGTTCACCCGACTTTCTTATTATAGGTAAAGAATCATCGATAATACTTTCATACGAGGCACTAACATTATTAACAAAATATTTTGCAGTAAAAAAACTCAAAAATGCTAAAAGCATAATTAAAATAAATACAGCGTTGAATTGACTTCTAATTTTAAGAATATACATTTATTGTCCAATCATGGCTTTTTCACCATTTTGATTTTGCGTTTGTCTAATAAGCTTCATCAACTGTTTAATACCTTCTTTTACTTCTAATTGTTCACTAGAAATTAAATAAGTATACTGTGTTAACAATGGATAAATAATTCCCATTGTAGTACTCATATAATGTCCATATTCTCCGATATTATTATTCCATACTATATTAGCATCAAATGTAGATTTTAGTGAATAAAACTGTGGGGATTGCTCTGTTAATTTTGATGCTAATTGTAGATTCACATCTTTTCTTGTTGGATTGCCTCCTCCTTCAGCATATTGAGTTTGACTTTTTATTGATGTCATAAAACGTAAAAACCAAAATGCTGCTTCTGGATTATTACTATCATATGCAACTGCAAAAGCATATGCCCCATGATAAGGTCGTGCACCAGGTGTATCAGCTATCGCAAATTTTTGTTCTTTATCCTTACTCTTTAATATTGAGGAAATAGACCATAAATTATTATATGCAAATGGCCACATTGCAACATTTCCGGAGCTTAATGCCTGTGCAGATTCCATATATGCAAAATCTTTATTTGAAGGGTGTGAGAATTGTTTTAAATTTAGATAATAAAAAGCTGTATCCTCCAAAACTTTTAAATCTTTTGGAAGAGTAAAATTAAGTAATTTTTCATTCTCATAATTTGGCTTGAACCAAACACCACCCATTCCCCATAAAATCGCCGACCATTCATCATTTATATGTGGTTTATTTCCTGACATTAAGGCTACCCCATAAAAATCTTTTGTTAGTTTTTTTCCTTTTAATAATTCACCTTTTTTTCGAGTAAAAAATTCAGCTGTATCTTTTAATTCTGATAAAGTTTTTGGAACAGCTAAGTTATAGTTATATTTTAATAAAAAAGCCTTTTTTTCTATTTCATTGTTAAATAAGTCCCAACGATAATGATTTCCCATCACATAAGTATTGTAAGGAATACTATGTAATTGTTTTTCGTAGGTTAAAATTTCTAATAATGATGGATAAAATGATTCTAGATAACTATTCCAGTTTGATTGATCATAATAATATTCTTTTGCTAAATAATGTAAAGGAACTGTATATCCTTTTGCTGCCCATTCTTTAGCCCATCCAGCTTCTAAAGTCAAAACATCAAAGTCACCATTTGCATTAATTAAACTTTGTCCTTGCAAATCATGCATCTTACTTAATTCAACTTCAACAATATTTACTGGAACTTGAGTAAGTTCTGTAAATCGTGGTGCAAGTTTTAGTTTAATATATTTTGTCCAATGCCCTTTTTCTAAAACGACAGTTATGGATTGTTTATTTTTAATTGGAGGAATAATAAGTTCGGATGAAAAACAAAATGTCGTACTTATTGAGAATGCAGTCATAATAAATAGGAATTTTAAAGATAATAAATTCATAATATTTTCCTTTTAGGATATTTAATTTTTTAAATATTTGTCATAAATGCTCTGATATTTACCTGTTTTTTTTATATGTTTTAAACCTTCATTAAAATCATCTCGAATTTTTTCAGCTCTGAAAATTGGTCGGTAATGCATCAAATTAAGTTTAATAAACTGATGCATACGTGTAGGTTTTACTAAAAAACCTTTTTCTTTTTCTAGTTTTGCTTTATTATATTTGTATATATTTACATCACTTAATATCGCATCTACTCTTTTTTTATTAAGTAAAATAACTTGTAATTTTTGATTATTTTGTTCAAAATAATTGTATTTAGATTTTACAGGATTAAGCCATTTTGGATATCTATTTATAGCACCTTGAAACGATGTTATAATCAAATTTTGTAAATCCTCTGGTTTTTTTATTGTTATATTACTTTCTTCAAGTGTAATTAAAACATTGTTATACCATACTGCTGGATTACCATAGTATCCACCTTTTTTAGATAAATCCTCACCTAAATCAGTCATTGCAGCATCTACAATTTTATTTTTAAACATTATAGGTACTTGAGAAAGAGGGTAATAACTTGGTTTTAAGACATGACCTTTATAAGCTAATGCAGCACCAATAACTTCTAATTCAATACCCGAGTTTGTACTAGGAAATGTATATGGAGGTATTTCCCCACCAAAAGACATCTTAATCTCAGTACCATTTAGTGAAATATTTGACAATATAAAAAAAATTAAAACATATAAATATTTTGAATAATTCATTTCAATCCTTAAAATATAACTTATTTATAAAAATCCTATTTCTCTTTATGTTAATATACATCTACATTGCTGTTATTGTTGTTAATAATATTATTTAATAATTAATAGAAACATAAAAACTTAAATCGAATTTTCCATCTTCATTTAAAAAATGGTTCTTATGATAAATTGCAAATGATGGTTTTGTTGTAGTTTCATAACCACTATTAGGAAGCCATTCGTGATAAACTCATCTCATAAACCTCAGAGGATCTCCATATGTACCAGTAAGATCAAATTTTGCATAAATACCACTAGCAATAGTAAACTTTGGTAGTTTATCACTTTGTATATTTTCAGATACATCAGGAACTATACATGCAATATACTGACAAGATAAAAGTGGAGTGATTGTAGGATTATCATGATATAAAGCAATTTGTTTATAGTTTTTTAGTTTATTATTTAATACCCAAGTATAAAGCTTTTGCCATGTTTTTTTTATTCCGGGATCATATCCACTATGTCTAATATAATAACTAGTAGTAACAGGCATCTCAACAATTGAAGGCTCTATAGAATCAAAATTTGCTGTAGAGAGTAATGCATCGGGAGATTGAGAGATGATTTCTCGTGAGAAGTCCTTATATTGACCATTTTTCCAATCTTTTGGTGTCATGTTAAAACGTTGTTTAAATACACGCGTAAAAGATGATTGGGAACTATATCCACATTGGTTAGCTATATCCGATATATTAGAGTTTTTATTGGTGATTAATAGATTTGATGCTTTTTGTAATCGAATATCTTTAATATTTTCATAAATATTTTTTCCAAATGCATCTTTAAAGATACGATGCATGTGAAATTTACTTATATCTAAATCATAACTCAACTCATCTACATTTATATCTGTATCAATATGTGTATATATATAATTTAAAATAGCATTCGCTATTTTTGTTCTTTTAGTTAGTGTTTCTTTTTTCATAATTATAACTATAGCACTAATGAACTTAGAGTTAAGCAATATCAATCACATAAATGAGCAATAATAGATAAAAATATTAGCATCTTTGGTAAAGAATTATTTTTAATAATTTTCTATAATTACACCAGAATTTAAGATTAAAAGGATTAACATGAAAAAATATTCAATGATGAACATTTGGAGTGATAGTTATAAAAAAGCAGTATTAGAACATAATATTACATTAAAAGAATCTATAGAGATGTTATCAAATCAACTTAACATGACATACAAACAAACTATCAGTTTATTATATTGTATATAATTACAAGACAGTAGAATATTGGAAAACTTAGAATTAAAATGGATATTACTTATTGTAGTATTTGTAGCTATTTTTCTATTCACTGGACCAAGCTGTAAAAATGGTAAATGTAAAAAATAAACTAATTATTTTTCTACATTTATTGTACAGATATTTTCTTCTGTAACTTCACCACACTCATTCACATATTTAATTCCCCAAGAATGCATAGCATTTAATACATCACGAAGATTTTCTCCTATTGGAGTTAAAGAATATACAACCTTAGGTGGTACTTCTGCGAACACTTCTCTTTTGATAAGTTGTTTTTGCTCAAGCTCTTTTAACTTAACTGTTAATGTTTTTTGAGTTATTTCACACACTTCTTCATGTAACTCTTTATATCGTTTATCTCCATCTAAAAGATGCCAAACAATAGCTAATTTCCACTTATCATTAAACACATCATTTGTTACCGAAACAGGACAACGAAATTCTTTTTCATTTACTATATACATATTTACCTCTTATTCTGACATTGTACAATATTCTTTCTTTAGGATATTTTACTTCATTACACACCAAAAGTATCGTAAGGATATTTTAAGTTCAGTATTGGTAAACTTTCCAAAATTAAATATTAGGATTAACAATGGAAAACAATTTTACAAAAGCAATGAATTTTAGACATGCGTGTAAAGTATTTGATGATACAAAAAAAATATCTGATGAAGATATCAAGTTTATTTTAGAAGCTGGCCGAAAATCACCTTCTTCTTTTGGAATGGAAGGTTGGAAGTTTTTAGTTATAACTAACGAAGAATTAAAAGCAAAACTAAGACCTGCTTGTTGGGATCAAGTTCAAGTTACATCTTGTTCTCATTTAGTTATAGCTCTTACAAACATTGATAGTGTTAAACCTGCAAGTGGTCAACCTGAACTTAGATTTAGAAGAAGAGAGATGCCTCAAGATAAACTAGATTTTTATTTAGATCTTTATGCAAATCATTTAACAAAAGAGTTAAGCACAGATGAAAATGTTCATCACTGGACATCAAAACAAGCATATATTGCTTCTGGAAATATGATGACAGCGGCTGCTTATATTGGTATCGATTCATGTCCTATCGAAGGATTTGAAAAAGAAAAAGTTGAAGAGATATTAGATCTTGACACTACTAAAAATCAACTAGCAATGGTACTACCATTTGGATATAGAATCAATGAACAAAGTACACAACAAAGACTTGATTATGATGAAGTAGTAGAATTTATTAAATAAGGAACAAACATGAAAAATGTATTAATCATTAATGGACACCAAAAATACGAAGGTTTTGCAGATGGTAATCTTACAAGAGATTATATAAACAAAGCAACAGATGTATTTACTTCAAATAACTTTGATGTAAAACATACAAATGTGGAAAAAGAATATACTGTAGATAAAGAGATAGAAAAACTACAGTGGGCAGATATCATTTTATTTCAATTTCCTGTTTACTGGATGAGTGTTCCATGGATGGCAAAAAAATACATAGATGATGTTTTTACACCAAGTCAAGGGCAACTTTATGTAAATGATGGAAGAAGTCGTGATGATGCAAGTAAAAAATATGGTGGCGGTGGTCTTATGAAAGATACTCAATATATGTTATCTATTACATATAACTGCCCTGCTTCAGAATTTAGTAATAAAGATGGATTTTTTGAAGGATTGTCTTTAGATGAAGCTAATTTTGCAGTACATAAAATATTCCAATTTTGTGGTGCTAAACCTTCTGATACTTATGTAGTACATGATGTTTATAAAGGTGATTTAAATCTTGAAAATGAACTGTCAGTATTTGAAACAACATTAAAGCAAAATTTTATAACAAACTAAAAGGAATTAAAATTGTCACAAATCGTAATAGTAGCAAAAGTTACAATTAAAGAAGAATTTACAAATGAAGTATATCCATTATTAGAAAGTTTACATAAAAGTACACATGCAAATGACTTTGGATGTATCCAATATGATTTACATAAAGATTTAGAAAACCCAAATAGTTTTACGTTTGTAGAAACATGGGAAAATACTGATCTTTTAGATGCACATATGCAAAAAGAACATTTCCTTTCATTTGTTAAAAGTGTAGAAGATAAACTAGAAAATCTAGAGATCAGTAAACTAGAAAAAAAAGAATTATAAAAGGAAATTCATGGAATTTACTTACAAAAATCCTACACAAATAGAATTTGGTCAAGGTAAAATTGCATCTATTAAAACACTCATACCAAAAGAGAATAAGGTATTAGTTGTTTATGGTGGTGGAAGTATTAAAAACAATGGTGTATTTGATCAAGTAAAAGATGCTTTAAGTGAGCATACTTGGTGTGAGTATGGTGGTATCGAAGCCAACCCTACAAAAGAGTCTTTAGATAAAGCTGTTGTATTTGGTAGAGAAAATGATATCGATTATATCTTAGCTGTTGGTGGTGGTAGTGTTGCTGATGGTTGTAAATATATTGCAAATGCATTTTATTATGAAGGTGATGGATGGGATTTATTAGAAGGAAAATTTACTCCAGTAAAAGCTCCTAAAATTGGTGTTGTTTTAACATTAGCAGCAACAGGAAGTGAGTCAAATACTGGTGCAGTTATCACAAAAGCCGAAACAAAAGAGAAAAGATTTTTTCATTCCCCTTTTTCATATCCACAATTTGCTGTTTTAGACCCAGATGTACTGAAAAGTCTTGATGATAGACAACTAGCAAATGGAGTGATAGATGCTTTTGTACATACTTGTGAACAATATATTACAAGTACTCATGGACTTAAAGCACAAGATTATTATTCTGAAGGACTTTTAAGAGGTTTATATGAATTATCAACAACTATCAATAATAGAGATGATATATGGTACGCAAATCTTTTTTGGATGGCAAACCAAGCACTAAATGGTCTTATAGGTTCTGGTGTTCCTCAAGATTGGGGTACACATTTTATCGGACATGAGTTAAGTGGACTATATGGTATGGATCATGCAAGAACATTAGCTGTTATACAACCACATCTTTTAAGAGAACTTATAGATGAAAAAGAAGACAAACTTCTACAAATGGGAAAAAATGTATTTGGTCAAGATACAAATAATCCAGAAGATGTCATCGTACAAATAGAAAATATGTACAAATCTTTAAATGTAAATTTAAAACTGTCATCATATACAGATGATAAAAATTTAAAAGAAAATGTAACTACGCTTTTAGAAAAACACGGCTTTACTAAATTTGGAGATAGAGAATCTATCACTTTAGATGTAGTAGAGAACATACTCGACAGAGCACTTTAGAATAAACTTCTTTTTTAGTCAAATATTATATACTAACATATAATATTTGACCCCTCAATCTAGGATATAAAATGAATATAAAACACAATCTATACAAAAATGAAAAACATATAAGAACACTAATGGGTATTATGTTTATATCATCAGCAATCTATTTTGACATTTGGTGGTTAGGTATCTTTGCTGTTATATCTTTTTTAACAAGTTCATACGAATATTGCCCGATGCATGATGTATTGGGACTCAATGAAAACGAAGCAAAAAGAAACTACTACCTATCTCAATTTCCTCTTTTTAATCCAGAACCAGTACTATTATTTAAAGGTGATGGTAAGATGGATTTTTCAAATGATGCTGCAAAAAAAATATTTAAAGATATTCATGCTCTA
>Ga0105356_10004476_pt1 | contig 13454 bp, 5 predicted proteins | sample GOMGulsemesocosm_3_FD_83502 | JGI IMG/M metagenome (GOLD analysis project Ga0105356, IMG submission 83502) | Methane-oxidizing microbial communities from mesocosms in the Gulf of Mexico - GOM9D Gulf of Mexico | ecosystem: Environmental > Aquatic > Marine > Cold seeps | place: Gulf of Mexico...
AAAAAATAGTTACACCACCAAAAACATTACTTTTTGCATGGAAACTAATCAAAAAATCCTAATAGTTGACGATGAACGTTTTTACATCAACGTCCTTGTTGAGTTACTTAAAGACACATACAAGATTTATATTGCCAAGAGTGGTGAGCAAGCCCTAAAAAGGATAAATGATAATCTTCCTGATTTAATTCTATTAGATATTATGATGCCCGATATGGATGGCTATCAAACCTGTATTGAAATTAAAAAAAATTCACAATGGGCTCAAATACCTCTTATTTTTTTAACTGGTAAAACTGATCAGGATTCTGAGGCTAAAGCATTTGAGTTTGGTGCTGTTGACTTTATAACTAAACCTATCGTACCAACAACGGTATCAGCACGAATAAAAACTCACTTATCTTTATTACAAGCACGTCAGGCCCTAGAGCAACAAAATAAGTTATTAGAAGAGAAGGTTCGTGAACGTACTCACGAAATTGAATTAACTCAAGATGCTGCTATTTATAGCTTAAGTACCTTAGCTGAATACAGAGACCTGGAAACGGGTGATCATATTCGTCGTACTCAGCAATTTATTAAAATTCTAGCAAAAGAATTACAATCTAATCCTTCCTTTTCAAATTGTCTCGACGATAATACTATTGAAATGCTTTTTAAATCAGCACCTCTGCATGACATAGGAAAAATTGCTGTTCCTGATACTATTTTAAAAAAGCCAGGTCCTCTTAGCCCAGAGGAAATGATAGAAATGAAAAAACATACTACCTATGGTGGTAATGCAATCAAAAATGCCGAAAAACTTTCAGGCAGCTCTTCATTTCTTAAATTTGCTAAAGAAATAGCCTATTATCATCAAGAAAAATGGGATGGTAGCGGTTACCCTGAAGGTTTAAAGGGAAGTAAAATTCCTATCAGCGCTAGACTTATGGCTATTGCCGATGTTTATGATGCTTTAGTTAATAAAAGAGTATATAAACCTGCATTCAGCCACCAATATGCTGTCGATTATATTACTCAGCAAAAAGGTCTGCACTTTGATCCAGATATGGTAGATGCTTTTTTACAAGTACAAAATAAATTTGAACAAATAATGTTACTAAATAATTCAACCCTTCCTGATTAATATGTTCATCAAAATAACACTACAATTTTTACAAAAAAAATGGTTGTTATTGTCTTTGCTTATTTTATTTTCTAGTCAGTTATTATCAGATCCACAATTGCTTAACTTAACAATTGAAGAACAAGACTGGCTTAATAAGCACCCCATTATTTCTGTAGGTGTTGATCAAAACTGGCCACCTTTTGATTTTGTAGATTCAAATAAAAAACATCAAGGAATTGCATCTGATTATCTTGAGCTTCTTTCTGAAAGACTAAAAGTTAAATTTATTACAACTGCAGATGTTTGGAAAAATGTAATTACTGGTGTTAAATCAGGTCAGTTCGATATGTTGGCATGCGCTTCAAACACTGAAGAAAGACGTAAATATCTCAACTTCACCACACCTTATATAGAAATTGATACTGTTTTTGTGACTCGCAAAGACCAACCCGCTATAAACGTCCTATCAGAACTATCTAACAAAACTGTTGCCTTACCAAAAAGCACTTATATTCATGAATTATTGGAAAAACAACAAATAGATATTTCTTTTCTATTTGTTAAATCCAATCAAGAAGCTTTACAGGCAGTTTCATTAGGAAATGCAGATGCCTACATAGGGAACTTAGCCGTTATCAGTCACTTTATAGAAAAAGACCTACTAACCAACCTTAAAATTGATAACCGCTTACCGTCAGAAAAGTCTAAATTGGCTTTTGCAATGAGTAAAGATCTACCCCTACTACATAGCATATTACAAAAAGGGCTTGCTACATTATCAGAAGATACTCATCGAGAGATCAAAAGAAAGTGGATTACCTTTGATAATCTGATTAAAAAAAAACCAATCCTCCTTACTAAAAACCAGCAACTTTGGCTCCAGGATCATAAAAACATTCGAATAGGAGTTGACCCAGCTTGGGCACCTATAGAATATATAGATCCCCAACAGAAAACTTATCAAGGTATTGCTTCTGACTATGTCGCCTATATTGAAAAAACGCTTTCTATAAAAGCAAATTACAACCCTGATTTAAGCTGGGAACAAGTCATAGATAAAATAAAAAACGGTAAAATTGATGTATTACCAGCTGTATCTATCACGCCAGATCGTGAAAAATATTTAAACTTCACAAAACCTTACCTTAAGTTCCCCTATGTTATTTTTACCCGAAATGATGCTGCAATTATTACCAGTATTGATGAGCTTCTCGATAAAAAAATAGTAGTAGAAAAAAATTATGCTAATCACGACATTCTAATTGCTAATTATCCTGAAATAGAACTTATCGTTGTTGATAACACTGAACAAGCCTTATCTTCATTATCTTTAGGACATGCAGATGCTTATATGGGGAATTTGGCGGCAAGTAGTCACATTATTTTACAGTCTGGTCTCAATAATATAAAAGTAGCAGCACCTACCCCCTTTAGTAATGATCTAGCCTTTGCTGTACGTAAAGACTGGCCAGAATTTATTGATATACTTCAGAAATCACTTGATACTATTTCCCAAAAAGAAAAAAACGCTTTTAAAAAGAAATGGTTTTCTATCCGTTTTGATCATAATATTGACAAATCTCTAATTTGGAAAATTTCCAGTATTTCTGCTGCTATTTTTTTAATCTTTAGCCTTTGGTTATGGCAAATTAGGAAACAAAAAGAAGCCCTTCGCATTAGTAAAGAACGTTTTCAACTTGCTATGAGTGCCTCTAAAGAAGGTTTATGGGATTGGAATTTAAAAACTGATGAAGTTTATTTCAGCCCAAGTTATTCTGAAATGCTAGGCTATCAATTAGATGAATTTGAGAATACACATCTCACCTGGGAGAACTTATTACACCCTGACGATAAATACAGTGCCTTAAAATTTGTAGAATCAAAAATAAAGACGTGCTCAGAACACTACGAGCATGAATTTAGATTACGCCATAAATCAGGCCAATACCTTCATATTCGATCAACAGGCTCAATTGTTAACACCGAAAATGGCAAAGCCACACGAGCAATAGGCACACAACAAAACATTACTGAACAAAAAAATATTAAGATTGCATTAGAACAACAAAAATTTGCCCTAGATGCCTCTTCAATTGTTGTGATAACTGATGTAAAAGGCACAATCACTTATGTCAATGATCAGTTCTGTCTTATTAGTGGCTACAACAGAGAAGAATTAATTGGTCAAAACCATCGTCTTTTAAATTCGGGCTTTCATCCCACTTCTTTTTGGAAGCATATGTTTAGCCAAGCATCAAAAGGAATTCCTTGGAGAAATGAAGTCTGTAATAAAGCCAAAGATGGCTCATTGTATTGGGTTGACAGTACCATTATTGGCTTATTCACTACCCAAGGTAAATTAGATCAATATATTGCAATTCGTACCGATATTAGTAGCCGTAAAACTGCGGAACAAAAAATCAAAAAAAGCGAACAACAATTTAGTTCCTTAATTCATAATATTCCTAGTACCTTTTATCAGTATAAGTTCAATAGAAAATGGACACTTTCTTTTCTGACTGACGCCGTTGAATCTATTAGTGGTTATCCTGTTAGTTTCTTTATTGGCAACCAGCAAAGCCTAATAAATATTACTCACCCTGATGATATTGATGCTATTAAAGAAAAACTACAATCATCCATAAACTTACATTTACCTTATACCTTAGAATATCGCATTATCCATAAAGATAGTTCAATTCGTTGGATTCATGAAAAAGGCTTACCTGTCTATAATGATAAAAATCAGCCCCTTTATCTCCAAGGCGCTATTTTTGATATTACAGCCACTAAATTAGCTGAGATTGAATTAGAAAAGGCCAAGCAAGTCGCAGAACATGCTAATCAGTTTAAAAGTGATTTTCTATCTAATATGAGTCATGAAATACGAACTCCTATGAATGCTATCATTGGCTTAGGCTATTTAGCACTAAAAACTGAGCTAACGTCTAAACAACAGGATTACATCAAGAAAATACAAAATGCTAGCCAATCTTTATTAACAATTATTAATGATATTCTGGATTTTTCTAAAATTGAAGCAGGGAAATTACATCTAGAATCAGTTAACTTTCAACTTGATGAAAACTTTGAAACACTTGCAGATTTATTCCGTTTTGCATGCGAAGAAAAAAATATTGAATTGATTTTTGATATTGACCCCAAAACACCGACTACTTTAATTGGTGACCCTACTCGATTATCTCAAGTATTAGTAAACCTCTGTAGTAATGCTATTAAATTTACCGAACAGGGTGAGATAAAAGTATCTGTCACTCCCGTAGAAATTCATGACCATAAAACTATATTAAAATTTTCCGTTAATGACACGGGTTGTGGTATTGAAGAAAGCAAACAATCGCAATTATTTGACTCTTTTTTTCAAACAGATACATCGACAACACGCACACATGGAGGTACGGGGTTAGGTTTGGCTATAAGCAAACAACTCGTTACTTTAATGAATGGATCAATTGGCATAAACAGCATACAAGGACAAGGAAGTGAATTTTTCTTTTCTATAGAGTGTGGTATTGCAGAAACACAGAAACACTCACTAGCCCTACCTCAACCAGACCTAAGAGGTATTCGAGTACTTGTAGTAGATGATAATATCACTGCACGAAATGTACTCCGTGACCAATTAGCTTCGTTATCCTTTAAAGTGACACTCGTTGCAAATGCAAATGAAGCATATTCAGTATTATCAACAACTGAAAAATCTTTTGATTTAATATTAATGGACTGGTCTATGCCAGAAATAAATGGATTAGAAGCTGTTAAACACATCAAAAACAATCTTCACCTTAATAAAATACCTTCTATTATTATGGTGACAGCTTATGCGCAAGAAGAGGTTACCAAAGAAGCTAAAGAGATTAATTTAGATGCCTTTATTCTTAAGCCAGCAACTCTGTCTTCTTTATTTGATACCATCATTAAAGTTCTTAGACCTAATATAAAAACCATCCTTCCAAATCTTAAAGTAGAACAAGCCAAGCTCTCAGGTTCAATTTTATTGGCTGAAGACAACAAAATCAATCAGCAGGTTGCTGAAGAATTGCTCAAATCTTTTGGCTTAGAAGTCACTATTGCAGATAATGGTTTAATAGCCGTTGACAACGTATTTCAACAATCAGCAAATAATCAACATTTTGATTTAGTCCTTATGGATATCCAAATGCCTGAGCTAGATGGTATTCAAGCGACCCATGCAATTAGAGATAATCAAGACTTTCAGCACTTACCTATTATTGCCATGACCGCGCATGCTATGGTTGGAGATAAAGCAAAATCACTGGCAGCGGGAATGAATGAACATATTACTAAACCAATAGACCCCGACGAATTATATAAGGTCCTCTCTCATTGGTTAACCCCTATAAAATCAAATACACCAACAAAAATCATTATGACCAATGAAAATGACCTAACTGTGCTTCCTGACTATTCTGAGTCTCTTGATGTTAGTTGGGGATTAAAAAGAGTAGGTGGAAACAGATCTCTTTTTAGCAAACTTTTAAAAGATTTTTATATCGATCATCAACATGATATCGAACGATTAGAACAGTCTTTTGATACCAAACAACTTAAAACAGCAAACCTAATTATTCACACTATCAAAGGTGTTTCTGGAAATATTGGCGCTCGACAATTACAACAACAATCAAGCAAGCTTGAGTTAGCAATTTCCTCAGATCAAAACTATAGTGAAGAATTAAACCTTTTTACGGCTATGTTCAATACTTTGATGTCTGAACTTAAACAATATAATCAGCAGCAGTTAATAACAATAGATACGCCTAAAACAGAACTATCTAATGCTCAATTAACTACTCAAATAAATCAACTCTACAACCTCCTTAATGAAGGTGATAGTAATGCAATTAAGATATTAACTACTATACAAAAAAGCTTACTTAACTATTCAGATAACAAAATACAAATTCTTCAAATAGCCATTGAGGATTATGAATTTGATCAGGCAATGATTATTCTAAAAGATATTTGTGATGAAATTAACATCCCTATTCTATAGAAGTAAACTCCCTAGTGTTTAAATACCCCTTTACTTTTGAGGGTTGGCAAGCATACAATCTAACGGCTAGAATACAATGTTGTTTTTATTTACATTTTATCGCCTGTTAAGACTTTGCATAAATGAAAACTTATCTCATCTCAAAACTTTACTATGTCTAAAGACTCAATTTTAATCGTAGATGATGAACGTTTCTTTTGTAACTTATTGCAAGGTATTCTTGAAAATGATTATCATATAATTATTGCCAATAATAAACATGAAGCAATAAAGGCTTTAGAAATATATAAAATTGACTTAATACTACTCGATATTGTTATGCCAGAAGTAGATGGCTATCAAGTATGCAAAGAAATAAAACAGAATGAACAGTTCACTGAAGTCCCTATTATTTTTCTAACCGTTAAAAATGAGATTGAGGATGAGCTCAATGGCTTCAATTCTGGAGCAGTTGATTATATTACTAAACCAATTAGTCCCCCAATTGTAACTGCTAGAGTAAAAACCCACATTGCTTTAGCTAAAGCAACAAAGAAAATACAGCAGCATGCTGTTAACCTTGAGCATATGATTTCTCAACGAACTGTTGAGTTAACTCGGGAAATTGCAGAAAAACAAAAAGTATACGAAAAATTAAATTACTTAGCTAATTATGACCAATTAACCTTACTTCCCAACAGAAACTTATTTAATGAACGCCTAGCCTACGTATATAAAGCAGCTAAACGAAATAACTCTTCTTTTGCATTATTACTAATCGACCTTGATCGCTTTAAAATAGTGAATGATTCACTGGGACATCATATAGGTGACTTATTACTTGAGCAAGCAGGACAACGCTTATCTAACTGTTTACGTGATGTTGACTCTATTGCTCGACTTGGTGGAGATGAATTTACTGTCATTATAACTGAGCTGCAACACAAAGAAGATGCAGCCATTGTTGCTGATAAAATTATTGCAACTATTTCTCAGCCTTTTGAAATCCAAAGTCAAATAATTCATATTGGTTGTAGTATTGGCATCACTTGCTACCCTGATGATAGTAAAGATTTATCTGCTATGCTAAAAAATGCAGATATGGCAATGTATGAAGTAAAACATAATAGCAAAAATGCTTACTCTTTTTTCACTCCAGAAATGAATATTCATGTAAAGCATCGAATAGAATTAGAAAAAGATATCTATCAAGCCATATCAAATAACGAACTATATTTGCAATACCAACCGATAATTAACCTTAAAACGAACGAAATTTGTGCCGTTGAAGCATTATTACGTTGGAAACACTCAAAACATGGTCAAGTACCTCCTGATAAAATTATTTCAATTGCTGAAGAAAGCGACCTTATTCTAGTATTAGGTGAATGGATTTTTGAAGAATCTTGTAAACAATTATTCATTTGGAAAGCAGAAGGATTTAAAAACCTTCATATTGCTATCAATATGTCTATTCGCCAATTTGATACCAAATTTGATAGTGCGGTAATCTTAAAAAGGCTGATTGATCAATATGATATACCAAAAAATCACATTCACTTAGAAATAACCGAAGGCTTAATGCTGGAAGACTCAAAATCTATCTTAGATAAATTATTTGAGTTAAAGAAAATGGGAATATTACTTGCTATTGATGATTTTGGAACAGGGTATTCGTCTCTCAGTTATCTGCGTAAGTTTCCTGTCGATATTTTAAAAATTGATCAATCATTTATAAGAGAACTTACTCAGGGAACAGCGGATAACACTTTAATTAAAACTATTATTGCAATGGGAAAAAGTTTAAATTTAGCTGTTATTGCAGAAGGAGTAGAGTACGAAGATCAGTTAACATTCTTAAATGATCAAGGTTGTAACCAAGTTCAAGGCTATTATTTCAGTAAGCCTGTTTTTGCCAATGAAATCAGCTTACTCTTAGAAAATGAAAAAAAAGACTAAACTACTTTAGTTTTCCACCATTAAAACTTAACTGTTTCCATGCTTCAAATAGCACAATAGAAACAGTATTGGAAAGATTTAAACTTCTACTTTCAGGCTTCATAGGTAAATATACCTTTAAACTTTCTTCATGCTGAGACAAAAAGTCATCAGGAAGCCCTCTAGTTTCTGGACCAAACATCAAAGCATCACCATCCTGAAAAGAAACATCTGCATAATTTGTTGATCCTTTAGTTGTTAAAGCAAATAATCTATTAGGCTTTGCCTTTTCAATAAAATCAGCTAAAGACGCATATTGACGGACATTAACCCATTCATGATAATCCAACCCAGCCCTACGCAATTTTTTATCATCTAATTCAAACCCTAATGGATGAATCAGGTGCAGTTGAGCGCCTGTGTTAGCACATAAACGAATTACATTGCCTGTGTTTGCCGGAATTTCAGGCTCGTATAAAACAATATTTAGCATTAAGCAACCTTTAAAATAAGTTAATAAATCTTGGCCCAATAAAAAAGAGGTACAGCACCCACTAAAAAAACATTATAAACTGCTTTCTTAATAGGTTTTGTACCCCTTTACTTAATAGCAAAAAGAGGATATTTTTATCCCTATATTTTACCGTATAGACTTATTTAGAAGTATCAACTGCTGCTAAGTCCCAAATTTCATCCGCATATTGACTAATAGTTCTATCAGTAGAGAATTTACCACTTGAAGCAGTATTCAAAATACTCATTTTGCTCCAATTATCCTTATCTCTATATGCTTCACTTACACGTTCTTGAGCATCAATATAACTACGTAAATCAGCAATAGTCATCCACGGGTCATTAGGGCTTTTCAATGAACCAATAATATCGTCAAAGATACCTTGTTCAAATTGATTAAAATGACCACACTCAAGTAATTTCATGATAGCTTTAATCTCTTCATCCCCTTCAATTATTGCAGAAGGATTGTAATGAGATTTTAATTCTTCAACTTCAGATTCGTTTAAACCAAATAAGAAGAAGTTTTCATCACCCACTTCTTCACGAATCTCAACGTTTGCACCATCTAATGTTCCGATAGTTAAAGCGCCGTTCATCATGAACTTCATGTTTCCTGTACCTGATGCTTCTTTACCCGCTGTTGAAACTTGCTCTGATAAATCTGCACCTGGACAAATTTTCTCCATAGCAGAGACTCTATAGTTAGGTAAGAAAACTAACTTCAGCTTATCACCAACTTCAGGGTCATTATTGATTACATTAGCAACATTATTAATCAGCTTAATTGTTTTCTTAGCCATTGCATAACCAGGGGCAGCTTTACCACCAATCAAGACACAACGAGAAACCCAATCTTTAGTATCGCCATTCTTAATTCTGTTATACAAATGAATAACATGTAAAACATTTAAGATTTGACGTTTATATTCATGTATACGTTTAACTTGCACATCAAATAAGGCATCAACAGTTAAACCTAAGTCTTGCCCTAGCTCTTCTGTCTTATAATCAATCAGACGTTGCTTACTAGCTTGTTGTAATGCAAACCATTTTTTTCTGAACGCAGGTTTCTCTGCATGTGGTTTAAGTTTTTCTAACAAAGATAAATCAGTTACCCAACCATCACCAATTGTTTTAGTGATTAATTCCGCTAATTCAGGGTTACAAGCAGCCAACCAACGTCTTGGCGTAACACCATTAGTTTTATTATTAAATTTATTAGGCCATAACTGATAAAAGTCATTAAATAAGCCATCTTTTAATAATTGAGAATGTAATGCAGCCACCCCATTAACAGAAAAACTACCTACAATTGCCAAGAAAGCCATACGTACTTGTTTATCATGGCCTTCTTCAATAATAGACATTCTACTTAAACGATCCACATCACCAGGCCAATGTTCAGAAACTTCTGCCATGAAATGAGCATTAATTTGAAAATAATTTCCATTACACGTGGCAATAAATGCTGCATTAAACCAACAGACCATTTTTCTAATGCTTCTGGCAATAACGTATGGTTTGTATAAGCCATAGTTTTGCTAGTAATGTCCCAAGCATCATTCCAACCTAAACCGTGTTCATCCATTAATAATCGCATTAATTCTGCAACTGAAATACTTGGATGGGTATCATTTAATTGAAAACAGTTCTTTTCTGCAAAATGAGTAAAGTCAGTTCCATGACGTCCCACCCAGTTTGAAACAACATCTTGTAAACTTGCAGATGCTAATAAGTACTGTTGTTGTAACCTTAAGACCTTACCATTTTCGTTAGAGTCATTAGGGTACAGCACCATAGTAATGTTTTCTGCTGTATTTTTTTCTGCAACTGATTCTGCATACTGACCTGCATTAAATTCTTGTAAATCAAATTCTTCAGTTGCTTCTGATTTCCATAAACGTAAGGTATTAACCGTACCGTTTTGGTAACCAGGGATAGGTGTATCATAAGGAACAGCTAGAACATCCTTGGTATTAACCCAAGTAATTCTTTCTTTTCCATTTTCATCAATATGTTTTTCTGTATGCCCACCAAATTTAATACGCACAGTGTATTCTGGACGTTCAATTTCCCAAACATTACCATTACGTAACCAATGATCTGGTCTTTCTATTTGCTCACCATTTTCTAGGCCTTGAGCAAACATACCATACTCATAACGTAAGCCGTATCCAGTAACAGGTAATTGTAGCGTTGCACAACTATCAATAAAACAAGCGGCTAATCTACCTAAACCACCATTACCTAATCCAGCATCAGGTTCACTATCAATCAATTCTTCTAGATCTAAACCTAAATCATATAATGCTTTATCTACAGTAGATGTAATACCTAGATTTAACATAGCATTACTTAGCGTTCTACCCATCAAAAATTCCATTGAAATGTAGAATGCTTTTTTACAATCTTCTTCTCTATAAGTATTGTATGTTTTTTTCCAACGCTCGATTAATCGATCACTTACCGCTAAAGAAAGTGCTTCGTATGCATAATGAGGAGAGCGACATAATTCATCACGCCCTAATCGATGGCTGTAATATCTTTTAAAATCAGATACAAAGTCCTTTTTATCCATCCCTAAATCAGGAAGTTTTGTAATATTTGATTTTGGTTTACTTTTTTCAAAAATTCTATTTGGCATAACATTACCGTTTATATACTTAAAAAATTTTATTAAGATATTAGCTGAATTCCCTTCAGCCAATATTTGAAACAAGAATATTGTATTGTTTGATCTTATTATTTATATAAAAGACCCATCAATACAAACAAAAAAATACTAGCTCAACTTCCCATGACACTGTTTGTATTTTTTATTTGATCCACAAGGACAGGGATCATTACGCCCTACTTTCTTACCATCTCTAACAAATGGTTGATCTTGTTCTTCTTGGTTTTCTATATTTTGAGGCGCATTTTCTTCGGGAGCTTGTTCATTAACAGGCATTGCTTCTGCATGCTCATAATGCATTTCTTGAGGAGCTTGTCTTTGCTCATCAATAGCATCAGCATCTTCTTCCTGTGCTACTTGAACTTTGGCTAAAATCCCAACTACTTCAAATTTAATATGGTCTAACAAGCTAGTAAACATATCAAATGCTTCACGCTTGTATTCTTGCTTAGGATCTTTTTGAGCATAACCTCTAAAGTGAATACCTTGGCGTAAAGAATCCATAGATGCAAGATGCTCTTTCCAGCTATTATCAAGAACTTGCAACATACAAGATTTTTCAAAGTGGCGCATAACTTCAGTAGTTGAAGCTTCTTCTTTCTCTTTACTTGATTTCTCTAATTCATCAACAATAAATTGACGCAAATCACCTTCTTGAAAAGACTTGTCATTATCTAACTTTTCAGCTAAAGGTAGGTCCAGCAGATATTCTTGAGAAAGGTGCTCTTCTAAGCCCTTAACATCCCACTGCTCTTCCATTGTTTTTGCTGGAATATATTTAGTAACGACATCATTTAATACATCATGACGAATACTACTAATCATGTCATTAATGTCTTCAGAGGCCATTAATTCATTACGATGTTCATAAACAACTTTACGCTGATCATTGGCAACATCATCATAAGCTAAGATTTCTTTACGCTGATCAAAGTTACGACCTTCTACTTTAGTCTGCGCATTCTCGATTGCTCTAGTTACCCAAGGATGTTCAATCGCTTCACCCTCTTCCATACCAAGAGACTTCATTAAACGAGAAACACGTTCTGAAGCAAAAATACGCATTAAGTCATCTTCTAATGACAAGTAAAAACGTGTTGAACCTGGATCACCCTGTCTACCTGAACGTCCTCTTAACTGATTATCAATTCGACGAGACTCATGTCTTTCTGAACCAATAACATGTAGACCACCACTATCTAGTACTTTTTGATGTCTATCTAACCATGATCCACGTACTTTTTCTATCTCAGCATCAGATGCATCTTCACCTAAAGCTTTTATCTCAGCTTCTAAGTTCCCACCCAACACAATATCTGTACCACGACCGGCCATATTGGTGGCAATAGTAACAGCACCTAGCGCACCTGCATTTTCAACAATATGCGCTTCACGCTCATGTTGTTTTGCATTTAACACTTCATGCTCAATATTTTGCTGCGTTAGAATTTCAGAAATAATTTCAGAATTTTCAATTGAAGTTGTTCCCACTAAAACTGGCTGTTTGCGTGTTGCACATTCTTTAATATCTTCAACAACAGCTTGGTATTTCTCCATTTTAGTCAGATAAACTGAATCCCCCCTATCATCCCGAATCATATCTCTATGTGTTGGGATAACAACTACTTCTAAGCCATAAATTTTATTTAACTCAAAAGCTTCTGTATCAGCTGTACCTGTCATACCAGACAGCTTTTCATACAAACGGAAATAGTTTTGAAAGGTAATAGAAGCTAATGTTTGATTCTCATTATTAACCGTCACCCCTTCTTTAGCTTCAATCGCCTGATGCAAGCCATCAGACCAACGACGCCCTGTCATCATTCTGCCAGTATTTTCATCAACAATAATGACTTCATCATTTCTGACGACATACTCAACATTCTTTTGGAACAGTACATGCGCTCGTAATGAAGCACTTAGATAATGCATTAAGCGGATATTAGATGCATCATACAAAGTATCACCTTGCTCCATCATTCCTAGTTCAACCATAAGTTCTTCAACTCGTTCATGGCCTTGTTCAGTCAAATGGATTTGTTTACTTTTTTCATCAACCAGATAATCACCTGGCATTATTTCTTGCTCTTCTTTATCTTCTACAATTTCTTGTGCTATTAAGAACGGTACAATTTTATTTGTTTTTTGATAAACTTCTGTTCCTTCTTCTGTAGGACCAGAAATAATAAGAGGCGTTCTGG
>Ga0105356_10004479_pt1 | contig 13451 bp, 10 predicted proteins | sample GOMGulsemesocosm_3_FD_83502 | JGI IMG/M metagenome (GOLD analysis project Ga0105356, IMG submission 83502) | Methane-oxidizing microbial communities from mesocosms in the Gulf of Mexico - GOM9D Gulf of Mexico | ecosystem: Environmental > Aquatic > Marine > Cold seeps | place: Gulf of Mexico...
AACTTTTTCGCTAGGGTTTTCTGCTATTTTTTTTTGAATATTTTTAGCTTGTTCTATTTCTCTTTCCTTACCTCTAGAATGCAATGCTTCTTCACTTTGAGCTTCGTAGGGAAAAACGGTGTATCCAATAGCTATGGCCTCACGAATCAAGTTTCCCAATTGTGGATCTTTATACAATATGGTTTTCCAAATAGGATATTTTCTTATGTGCTGTAAAGAATCTAAATTATCTCGATAGCTTAATGCTTCGTACCCAAATTTTCTATAACCATTGTCGTATAATTTTTTTAACAATGACTTGGTGAACACTCTATGCAATGCATTGCTATGATCTTCATTTATAATAACAATGCGATGTGCTTTAGATAGCTTCACAATATAATCTGTTGCCTTGACTTTGCGGTATTCCGAATTAATTGAATCTATTTGACCTGTATTAAAGTTGATTTCTTCCCTTCCTTGATCTAAGTCGGTTTGAATTAATACATTTTTATAATCTCCTTTGGTCGCATAATCCCACGCTGCCATTTGATGTTTCCATGAAGTAGTATCTTTTGCTAATTGCTTTTTAATATCCCAGCCAAATTTATACTTGGTTTTAAAATGAATGCTGTCTACAGTTCTTTTTTCTTCTTCGTTACAAGAGGTTAGTAACATTAAGATGGTAATAATGTAAAATAATTGTTTCATAAGGTGTAAAAGAAAGTTTAATGATCGCCTAACTTCTTTGTGTATGATTTGTACGGTAAAAAAACCGAAGAGTTTTCTACCAATTACAAATGATACTTAGTTGTGAGGATTTTCAATTTTTGTTTAAAGATAGCAATTAATAATACACAGTCTTGCTAGACAGCTATTTAAATCGGCTTTTATTCTTTTTGAAATAATTTTCAATATTCGGTTTCTTGTCAGTTTTTCTAAATGTAAATAGTAGGTTTTTAGCTAGTACTTCGTTCGTTCTATACTTCGTTTCACTTTTAATTACAATACTAACATCGGAATTTATAATTCCGTTTAATTCATATAAATAAGCCGAATTGTAAGAATCTATTTTTAGGTTTTGTTTTGCAATTCCATAGAACTGTATTTTAATAGTATCATTATTAATTTTAACCAAACCTTTATTTCCAATATCGTTAGGTCTAAACCCACAAATACGCTTTGTTCTTTTATCAGTTGCATTTTGAGCTTCAAGCATTAACGCAATTGTTTTGTGTGCACTCTCATAGGTGTTTTCGTAGTTTTCTTTTGCAGCACAATAAAAATGTGAAAGTCCATCAATGCCACCTAGGTTGATCGCATAACCATCTTTATAAATAAAAAAAACAGAGATATACTTGATTTTATATATGCCCGTTTTTTTAATGTACTTGGCAATAAATGGTGGTGGGTTTTCGCCATATTCACGTTCTAATTCGGCAAAATAATAGCCATTTAGTTTCAGTCTTTCGTTCTTCAACGAATTTTCTTTATAATCAATTAGTTTATTCTTGTGATGTGTTTTAAATATTCCACAAGAACTGAAAATTAAAACGATGATGCTTAAAAGAAATATGCTATTTTTCACAGGTTTTTGTTAATTGCTACAACTAATTATATAGCTACTAAAGATACTATTTTCTCGAGTTATGTGCCAGATAACCCGAACCTTATTTCCTAGATCACATTTTTTTTAAAGCAATATACCAAAACTTTAAATAAAGTATGCTTGCGGATAACCGTAGTTTACATAAATAGCCATAACCACCTGTTTATTGTATGAAACTCAGGTAATAAGCAAACACAATAGTATGGGGTTGTATTTCGTAAATAGAAGAATGATCATTTAAAAAACAATATATTTGAAGAAGAAAAAAAATTAAACAAACACTATGTATCGCATGAAAAAGTATATCATTTTACCCGTATTCATCTTATTTATTGGCTATTGTCAAGCACAAACAAAAGTAAGAACAGTAGAAAGTAGAACCTTTGATGATTTGAAAATTAGCTTGGTAGAAACGAAGAACCATGAAAGATACATCCTATTAAATATTTATGTAGCTGAAGCTGGAGGAAATGCCATGTTGTATAAAAATGGTATTAGTGATTTTGTCTACATGTTAGACAAAGCAGATACTCGCCGACGCTATCATGACTTTTGGAGGTTTAACATTGGTGCTCGTAAAATATCTTTTATGATTCGACATACAAAGAAATCTAAATTTGTAGGCATTGGTCAAGTGTTCCTTTTTAGTTCAGGAAAAGAGAAAAGAGTAAGGCGAGAAAACATTCAGCCCATGATTGCATATATAAATAAATTAAGACGTACAGGCTTAACAAAGTAGCCTATTGAAATGAAACAAGACTTAAACCGATCAGGAAGCATAAAAAAAGCCCATGTTTTAGTATGGGCTTTTATGATATAAGACGTTTTCAAAAATTTAGATATGTCGCGGGTAAAATCCGTCTATCGACATTCGTGTTGACACTCCGGGAACCAAGTCAGACAAGGTTGGGTAATTAAAGGAGACCTCCGTTGCTCCGTAGGTATTTCCAAGTAATGAATACAATGTAGGGTTCGAACGAATAGCAACGGTCTGCCCGGTACATTTTTCCCATCCCGAAGGAAGGCTATCTGCATTTCCAGCATACCAGGTGACTGAAGATGCAAAACCTTCTAAATCACTTGCTTGAGATCCATTTCCACAGATAATATATCTTAAATAGTCATTCGATGTTGGGTTTGCAATTGTAGGGACTGCAAAAGCTTCTTCTGGTCCTGATCCTCGGCTACCAAAGGTATCTCCAATCACTGAATACAAAGCAGGGTTTTCTGAATTGTTTAGAAATTGTCCATCGCACATATACCATCCTTCAGGGATTGCTATTCCAGACCACAAGACAACTTCTCCCATTATGGGAGCAAACCTCTCATAATCCGAACCCGAATCTATGGTATTACAACAATAGTTCACCTTGTTTAACGGTGCCATAGTTGGTAGCTCGAAAGTAGTGGTTCCATTTCCACCATATTCAGTACCTATAGATTCAAAAAGTGGTGTATTCGTTGCAATAGGAAGTGACTGCCCAGAGGGTATAACCCATCCAACAGTACCACGATTACAAGCTAATAATTGAATTTGAGAAATTAAATTTTGTGACATAGGGTTGTATTTTATGTTAAGTATTCGTTTCAAAATTACTAACAATATATACCTGTTACAACCCGTATTAGTACGCGATTTAGTGCAATGAGCGGGGTAGTAGCTGCTGTTTTTTAGTCGACAAATCAGGGAAGATGAATGCCTTTTTTTGAGGAAGATAGCGGCAAACTACAATCAATCATGATTACTACTTTGCCAATGCTGCTAATTTTTTAGAAACATTCACTTTATACATAGCACTCACAGGAACTTGTATCCCTTCAATAAGCACATGTGTTTTGGTGGCTTTTGACACTCGATGCAAATTGGCTATATAAGATTTATGGGTACGCTGAAAATTCTCTGATAATAAGGTTGTGATATTGATAAGGGTATCTGAAATTAGATACATTCTAGCATCTGTAAATATCTTCAAATAGTTGCCAAAACTCTGAATGTACAAAATAGATGTAAACGGAATATTTACAGGTATTCCATCATGTTTTATTTGCAATTCTTCAGGGCCGTTATTCTTTTTCGGCTGGGCTATTAATGAGGCTGAAACTTTATTGATTGCTTTCAAAAAGCGTGCGAATTTTATCGGTTTCAACAAGTAATCTACCACACCGTAGTTGTAGCTTTCTAAGGCATATTCAGAATAAGCAGTGGTCAAAATAACTTTCGGTGGATGAATCATAGAACGCAAAATTTCCATTCCAGAAAGTTCTGGCATTTCAATATCGAGAAAGATAAGGTCAAGACTGTTTTTTTGAATAAAATTGATAAACTCCAAGGGATTCCCGGTACTTACAACCAGTTCTAAGTTATCAATTTTAGCACAATATTCTTCGATCACCTTGCGTGCTAGTAGCTCGTCATCTACAATCCCTATTTTAATCATGGCTCGTTTTTTTATTGTGTTGAAATTTTTAAATCAATGGCTAAATTTACCTGGTAGTTGTTTTCAGAATCCTCAATTTTTAACACATGAGAATTCGGATACAACAGCTTTAAACGCCTGCTTACATTTTCGAGTCCTAGGCCTTTTCTTTTTGAGTTGGCAACCTTGGGAGGTTTTGAATTCACTACACAAAAATGAAGGCTGCTTTTTTTTATATTTACCGAAATATCAATGGTACTTTGTTCATTAGTGCTTTGCGCACCATGTTTAATCGCATTTTCAACAAACGGAATTAGCAACATAGGAGCAATCTTTAAGTCCAATAAATCACCATCAATTAAAAACTCAACAGTACAACGTTTACTCAATCTTTTTTCTTCTAGCAAGACATAATTCTCTATAAACTCTAATTCTTCTTTTACTAAAACACTGTCTTTTTTAGAACTTTCTAATTGATAACGCATCAGTTCTGAAAGCTGCATAACCAAATCGGGGGTTTCTGGCGATTGCTGTCTGGCGAGTGCATAAATACTATTCAAAGAATTGAATAAGAAATGCGGATTTACCTGCTCTTTTAAATAGGTGAGTTCTAGCTCTTTTTGCAATTTTTCTTTCTCTACATTTTCCTTCTGAATCATGGTATTCCTTCTTAAGAAAAACGCCGCCATACCTGTTCCTGTACTATACATGAAAAAGAAAAAGAATTTAGAAATGTCCGATGGGAAAAATGAGCCTCCTTTGATACAAGCCACTAAATACACGGATCCAATGAGCAATATGCCATATAAAACATAGCGTTTCTTGTCTAGTACGAATGGAATATATACAAAATGATTTATCCAAATAATTCCCATGATATGCACTGTATAACTCAGTGCCCAATGGAAATACACATAAGAACTTCCAAAATTTTCCCGATTGATCCACCCACTTAATAATTCGAGTATCAATACCAATACACAAGCACTTACGTTAATGAGTATCGTTTTCTGCAATGGCTTTATTATCATACATTCATTTCGTTAAAGATCTCACAAAGATACTATCTACAAAACCCAATTTCCATAATTTCTTGATAAAAGCACTATATCAATGACGAAATGAACTTGTCATTTAATCTAGCTGTTTATCCTGTTTAACTGCGTTCACCTAGATTATGGGCTACTTTTATCCAACATTTAAATAGCGTTGTCGCTTTTATATGTACTCGTACCAACCATAAACAAACAATAAACAATGCACCCCCAATTCACACGTAAGTATTCCATGAAAACAATTTCAGTGCTTAAACACGGCGTATTAGTGCTCTTAATCCTAGTTGTTTTTCAATCCTGTGCAGAAAAAACAGCCACTACCAGTACAATTGCCTATAATTCAATGGAAACAGGTATGGTAGAAATTTACACAGGTAATTTAAAAGGTATATCAACTATTAAAAGTATACATGTCAAAGGTGGATACCTAGCATGGTCACCTGACGGAAAAAAGTTTGCATTTTATGCAAAATATGATGACCGTAAGACATGGTCTATTCATACAATGAATATTGATGGTACGAATAGGACACGGTTAACGCATGCAAAAAATAAATGGGATTACGCACCAGAATGGTCACCCGATGGAAGTAAAATCATTTTTTCAAGAGAATATAGAGATTCGGATAAAAATGGTCAGCAAGAAATTTGGATTATGAATTCAGATGGTAGCGAACGAACTCAAATAAAATCACTAAAAGGTGGTAGTGCTTATTTTACACAAGATGGCAGAATTGTCTATAACGCTGAATTCAAAGATAAAAAAAGTGAAATAAGTATCGCAGATATAGACGGTAATAACATAATACAGTTAACAGATAATGAAGCTGAAGAATGGCATCCTGAGGTTTCTCCAAATGGAAAACAAATCGCTTTTATGTCTGATAGAGATGGGAATTATGAAATTTATGTAATGGATATTGATGGTTCTAATCAAAAACGATTAACAAACAATGATGTTGACGATTGGTACCCATCATGGTCAGCTGATGGTTCTAAAATTATATTTTCATCAGTCAAAGATTACAAAAAAGAAAAGGATATCTATAGTATGAATACCGATGGTTCTTCCCTTAAAAAAATTATATCCAATAGTGGGTTTGCAGTATTTAAGAGGTAGCCAAAAACCTGTAGAACTTTAATTAAGTCTATCGATTCATTGCCATACATACACAAACAAAAAGAGCATAAAAGCAATAAACCAACCCCCTTTAATACGCAACCCTTCCATGAAAAAAGTTAAACATTTGAAAAATAAATCTATCACAGCGCTTTGCATCCTATTTTTGTTACAATCCTGTGCAGAAAAAACAGCCATTGCGACTACAAATCAACTCATTAAAAAAGTAGAAACAGGGCTAATACCTTCGGTATATATAGCAGGTGAGGAAACATGGTCAATAGAAGAACGCATGAAACACTATGGTATTCCGGGTGTTAGTATTGCCGTGATTCATAAAGGTAAAATGGTATGGTCAAAAGGCTATGGGGTAACCGATACTAAAAGTAAATCTCCTGTAACAGGTAAAACTCTTTTCCATACTGCATTGCTTGGAATGCCGGTAACTGCTTATGGTGCATTAAGTCTTGTAGAACAACAAAAAGTTATGTTGGATGCAAATGTGAATCGCTATTTAAAATCTTGGAAAGTTCCTGAGAATGCATTCACCAAAGAACATAAGGTCACGCTTAAAAACTTATTAAATCATTCTGCTGGATTCGGCCTTCATGCAATTCCGGGATACCCCAAAGGAGCCCCTGTCCCAACACTTATACAAGTTTTAAACGGAACAGCTCCAGCCAAAAACATACCTGTTGTCCTAAACAAAGAACCCGAAGAGAGTATTTATATATCAGCTGCTGGTTATGCCATTGCGCAACAAATGATGGTCGATGTGGTAGGTAAAACATTCCCAGAGCTTATGCACGAATTAGTGCTGCAGCCGTTAAACATGACCAATACTACCTTTAATCAAACACTGAGTACCGCACAATCAAACATGGCGGCAACTGGGTATCTTTCAGATGGTACTGTAGTAAAAGGAAAAGCATATAACTACCCAGTGATGGCTGCAAATGGCTTATGGTCAACAGCAGAGGATCTTGCTAAATTTGTGGTCAACATACAACAAACCCTAAAAGAGAATAGTTCCAAAGGATTGTCAAAGGAGCTAACGGAATTAATGCTGACACCATATGGTACAAGCAGTTATGGACCTGGATTCACTTATGGCCTCGGAATGCAACTTATTGATAAACAAGGGGAAACCTACTTAAGACATTGGGGTTGGAATCGCGGCTTCTTTAGTCAGATTATTGCACATAAAGACAAAGAATATGCTGTTGTAGTATTAACCAATTCGACCTTTCCAGGATTTAATGAAGAAGTAACGCGTGCTGTCGCCCGAGCTTATGATTGGGAGCAGTATGTGCAGGTATATCAAAAAAAAGAAGTCCAGTTATTTCTAGACGGCAACTTCGAAAAAGCACTTGAATCCTACAAAAACATCCTGGACCAAGATCCAACCAATTATGCAGTTCGTAGAAGTAGTATCAATCGCTTGGGATATCATTTCTTAAGAAAGGAGCAAATTGCCATTGCACATGATGTTTTTAAAGTAAATACCATACTATATCCAGAGAATGCTGCTGTCTATGATAGCTATGCCGAAGCTTGTAAGAAATTGGGTAAGGTGGACCTGGCTATTTCAAATTATTCCAAATCATTGGAGTTAGATCCTGAGAATAACAATGCTAAAGAGATGCTTAGCGAATTGCAAAAAAAGAACTAACACCAAAAACACATGGTACAACAGTACAGCCACCACTAAACAATAAAAATAATGTCAATCAATATCATCAAAATTAAGATAAAAAATATGTTTAAGTACCCCACATCAATGGTAAAACTAATGCTATTCTTGCTAGTATCTGGAGCATTAGTTGCTCCAACGGCAAGTGCACAAGAAGCCAATTTCAGCTTCACTTCTAAAATTTTTCAAGAAAGTAGAGACATTGTTGTTCATCTCCCAAAAAATTACAATCCAGAAAGCAGCGAAGGCTATCCGGTTTTTTATATGCTAGATGCAGACCAAGAAACCGATGAAATAGCAGCACAACCTATGGCAAACGCACCGGAGGTGATAGTAATAGCAATCCATAACGTACGTCGGGGAATGGATTTTCTACCACACCATTCTAGTGTTAAAAGGGATGAAAAACAGGTGTTTGGAAACGGAGACAAATTTCTAACCTTCTTAAAAGACGAATTGATTCCCTTAATTAATAAGAAGTTTAGAACCAATGGGAGACAGTTCTTTCATGGACATTCGTGGGCTGGCCAATTTGTAACCTATGCCTTAAGTGAAGCACCAGAATTATTTGATGGTTTTTTCATAACTAGCCCGTCTATCGGAAACTATGGAGACAAGACTTTCGAAAACCTCAAACATGTTTTTAAAAAACAGCTAGATTTCCCTGCCTTTGTATATGTTAGCGTGGGTAGTAAAGAACGTCCACGTCTTCTAAATGACTATGAGCAATTGATTAAGTTGCTAGGTCAACACCTTCCGGCACAGGTAAAATTGGTTACAGAAATTAACGAAGGGGCAATTCATGACAATAGCGGTAGCATCTCTATTCCCAAAGCCATGCAGCTCTTTTTTTCGACAAAACCTATTGCACCAGCAGCAACAGCTGCCCAATTAAAAGGATCGTACAGGGCTGTACCCGAACTTAAAAAAGCCTTTATCACTACGGCTCCCACAGATCGTAAAGATGGCATTGTAGTGGCGAAATTAGGCATTGATGGTGGAAATAAAGAAATGATTTTGAAGTTGGCAAAAGAAATCACTGAAAATAAACTAGGGTCTTTTGATAGTTTTTTAATTGCACACAAGGGCAAATTGGTTTTTGAATCCTATTATTCCCGTGGTCGCGTAAATCTCCCTCATTTTCAAGCATCTGCAACAAAAGTGTATACGAGTTTGGCCCTAGGACGTGCCATTCAGTTAGGCTATTTACGCATGGAAGATTTACACAAGCCCTTAATACATTTTCTAAAAGACCTAAACCCTTCTAAATTTGTTGCTGGAGCCGAAAAAATCACCTTACACAAGGCACTTACCATGCGTTCGGGAATTCAGATTAGCAAAGAACAAAAAGAGGCATTACACAAAAAACCAAATCGTTTGCAAGGGCAGGGGCAAGTACAGACCTATCTTGAGCATTCTGAGCCTATTACAAAGGCTTCTCAACTTTTTAAGTACAAAGACGATCCAAACTTGGTGATGCAAGTAATTGATGCGGTAGTACCGGGCTCTGCTAACGATTTTATTAAAAAAGAAATATTAGATAAAATGGGCATCACCAATTATCGTTGGAACACGGCGGTGAGTGGATTACCAAGATCGGGGAGCGGCGTAAACATGACCTCTCGCGATATGCTCAAATGGGGTATTTTGGCCAAGAACAACGGTAAATGGCAAGGAGAACAATTGATTCCAGCATCCTATCTAAAAAAAGCAATGCACCGTATTGTGCGTCATAGCGATGATGAGAATTTCGCCGACCATGGTGCTATCTCAACTACTGGATATGGATATTTTTGGTGGCAAGCCGATCTACAGTCTGGAAGCAAAAAATACTTTACGACGTCAGCTAGAGGTGGTGGAGGACAATATATAATGCTAATTGAAGCGCTCGATTTGATGGTTGTTGTTACCGCATACAATCGCAATGACAACACGTTACAACTCATTGCAGATAGCGTTTTACCTGCATTTACAAATGAAACCCTGCAAAAAAACGGCAATGGTTTAAGGGATACCTCTAAAATTTCAAGTCCCTATTTTGGAGAAAAGGCTCCTGGTTTACAGCCTACGTTGTTTGCACCTGCTTTTCTTTCTCCAGAAGGGAGTTTCGAAGGCGGGAACTTTACACCCGACATGAAGGAGTTTTATTTTACTCGAAAAAACGGGCCTTATAAAAAGCGTACATTTTTTGTCACTCGATTTGAAAATAACCAATGGAGCCAAGCGGCGGAAACTGATATCAGGTGGCCACAATTCTCTAAAGATGGTAAGACCATGTACCTCGGAAAGAAATATCGAGAACGTACTGCTAACGGCTGGTCTAAAATCAAAATTCAAGGAGCATTTTTAAAAAACCAAGCACATGGTCTTTCTGTTGCTTCAAATGGCACTTATTATTTTGCAGTTTATAAAAAAGAAGATATGAATATAAACGGTTCGCTTTATTATTCTTCACCTAAAAATGGCATGTATAAAAGCCCGGTAAAAATGAACGCCGATATTAATATTGGGAAGTACATTGCGCATCCATTTATTGCGCCAGATGAATCGTATTTAATTTGGGATGTAAGACGTGAAGGCGGATATGGACAAGCAGATCTCTATATCAGCTTTAAACAAAAAAATGGTACTTGGGGAAAAGCCTTGAATATGGGCCCAGAAATAAACACAAGCTATCAAGAAAGCGCTCCAAGGGTGACACATGATGGAAAGTATTTATTCTTTACAAGAGGTGAATGGAAACCTAAAAAAGAAGGCGGTACCTATTATGTCGGAAAAAGATATTGGGTGGATGCAAAAGTTATTGAGAATCTAAAGGCCAAGCAATAGGTGTCTCGTAGCAGGTAGCTAGTACCTGAAAACAAACCTCATTTCGGCTATCGCTCAAGACAGTTTCGCTTTTTTAGCCATAAATGCACCAAATCGGAAATATAAATTAAAAACATAAATCTCTAAAGAATGAAAAAAGTATATTTTATTTTAACACTTGTATTCGCACTATTTTTAAATGCCTGCAATACGAATAAACAGAAAGCAACCGACACTGATTTTCCACCTGTAGAGGATCGCTATCTTGGTCAAAAGCCTCCAGGCTTAATTCCTGAAATTTTTGCGCCTGGTATTGTTTCAATCAATGGAAGAGGTGAAGGTAGTATTTCGTTTTCTCCTTATTTAGATGAAGTATATTTCGGAGTATTTAAAGAAGATGGAAATCCAAGTGTATATTTTTCAAAACTCGAAGACAGAAAATGGACTAATCCTAAAATAGTAAATTTTACGAAAGACAAAAAAGCTGGAGAATTGCATCCTTTTGTCAGTCCTAATGGTAAAAAGATTTTTTTTACCGCTTATGATTCTGATTTTGAGAACGGTAAAATTTGGTATGTAAACCGTTTCGATAATTCCTGGAGCAATGCAAAACAATTGGATTCACCAATAAATGGCGACGACGTTTTTTATCCGAATCAAGCCAAAAATGGAGCTCTTTTTTATTTTAATATTTCAAAACGAAAAACGTATTATGCTCCCAATAAAAACGGAAAATTTCCAGAAGTACAAGAGCTTAATATTGAATTTGGTGTGCACGCTTTTATTTCTCCATCTCAAGATTATTTAGTATCAAATACTCGAAACAGAGAAGATGCGCAAAGAAATGACAGCGATATTTATGTCTGTTTTAAGAAGAAAAACGGAACATGGTCAAAACCAATTAACCTAGGAAATGAAGTAAATTCTAATTTTGGCGAAACAAGCCCGAGTATCACTCCTGATGGTAAATATTTATTTTTTAGTCGATATAACGATGAAGGTGGACTACCAAACTTTTATTGGGTGAGTACAGAAGTTATCAATACGTTAAAAACGGCTTATTTTAAAAGGGAACAATAAATTTAGTACAGAAATGCCTAAATAATAAAGAAAACAGGGCAGAACGTTTAGAAATAGTCCAGTGGACTATTTTAGAGAATGAGACAGCTGACGTATTTATAACTACAGTTTATTAATAATAATTGAAACTTAAAATGAAACAAATAAAATATATTCTTTCAACACTTGTATTACTGCTATTTTTAAGCGCCTGTCATAGGCATAAACAGAAAGCAACCGACACTGATTTTCTAGGCTTAGAAGATCGTTATCTTGGGCAAAAGCCTCCAGGTTTAACTCCCGCAGTTTTCGCTCCAGGTATTGTTTCTACGGCGCATCATGAGTGGGGGCCTTTCTTCACACCCGATATGAAAGAGTTTTACTTTAGTAGGAGAAATAACAAAACTGGAAAAGATTCGTATTTGGTTTTTAAATTCGAGAATAATCGATGGAACGAGTCAGAATCGAAACACGGGCCAAGTGGGGAGATTTCTCCTGATGGTAAAACGATGTTTTATACAAACCAATATAGGGAGCGAACCGATGATGGATGGTCAGCGTTAAAAAGTCTTGGAGCTGGGTATGAAAGTATCGACGTCATGCGCCTTACGAGTTCGTTCAAAGGTACTTATGTTTTTGATGATGGATATAAAAAGGGAAAGTCTAAAATTCGATATTCTCGACTGATAAATGGCGTGCGTGAAGCCCCGAAGCCATTTGGTAAAGAAATAAATACTGGAACACCGAATGTCCACCCCTTCATTGCTCCTGATGAGTCCTATATTTTGTGGGATAGTAAAAGAGATGATGGCTATGGTGGTCTTGATATGTATGTAAGTTTTCGGCAGGAAGACGGCACTTGGGGTGCTGCCATTAACTTTGGAGATAAGATAAACACAAGTGCCTCACGAGGTGGAGGATACGTAACGCCAGATGGAAAATATCTTTTCTTTAATGGCCCTGCTAGCACAGGGAAAGGAGAAATATACTGGGTGGATGCTCAGATTATTGAAAATCTCAGACCCAAAGAATAAACCATATAAAGTGCATCAACCTTGACAAAAGTAACACCTAAAGGAAGAAAACATGAAAACAACGAAAGTATTAATATTGATATGTGTTTTATTACTAAACACAGTTTATGCTCAAGAAAATAAGAAAAATAAGCTTGATTTCCCCGCTTTAAAAGTGCGGTATATGGGCCAAAAACTGCCAGGTACATCACCAAAACCTTTTGCTCCTGGAATTATTGCAACCGAAAAGTATAAAGAAACTGTTGTCACGTTTTTACCAGATATGACGGAGTTTGAATTCAAGAGGGCTGGTGGAAAATATAAACAATCTACATTGTTTGTGATGCAATACAAAAATAATAAATGGAGCAGGAAGTCTATCTTGCCAGCCAATAGAAGTAAATATCAAGAACGATTCCACCCGGCTAAATCTGAGATGATAAGCCATGAAGTATTCAAACACATTCCCATCACTGGTTTAACTGTCTCTCCTAAGGGAACTTATTATTTTTATCATATAGATTTTCAAAAAGGCGGCATTGGTCATATGAGTTATTCACGTCTTATAAACGGTACCTATGAAACGCCTATAAAAATGAACAAATCGATAAACAAAGGAACATACATTGCCCACCCTTTTATTGCTCCAGATGAATCCTATTTAATGTGGGATGCTGAAAAAGAAGGTGCAAGTACTC
>Ga0105356_10004481_pt1 | contig 13448 bp, 11 predicted proteins | sample GOMGulsemesocosm_3_FD_83502 | JGI IMG/M metagenome (GOLD analysis project Ga0105356, IMG submission 83502) | Methane-oxidizing microbial communities from mesocosms in the Gulf of Mexico - GOM9D Gulf of Mexico | ecosystem: Environmental > Aquatic > Marine > Cold seeps | place: Gulf of Mexico...
AAATGTAGAACGTTTGAACTTCCTGCTCTTTCATGTAGATCATCTACATTTTGGGTAATGATATGCACGTTAAAACTGTTTTCTAATTCTTTTAAAATTAAATGTGCTTTATTGGGTTTTACAGTTTGCAATTGCCTTCTACGTTGATTGTAAAAATCGAGTACCAATGTAGGATTCTTATGAAATCCTTCGGGAGAAGCAACTTCCATAATAGCATGTCCTTCCCACAATCCATCTGCATCTCTAAAGGTTTTAAGTCCGCTTTCTGCAGAAATTCCGGCACCCGTTAACACAACTATATTTTTCATCAAACTATTTTAAAGCTAAAATATGATTTTTATAGTATGTTTGTAAAAAGCAATTGACTTATAATGATAGATAAAAAATTTCTGAATTATTTAGAACCGTTTGTAACAGATAAAAGAAAAGAAACTTTTACAAAGGTTTTAGCAGAGAGAACGAGGCATTTTACCGTGGTATTAGAAGATATTTTTCAACCACACAATTCGAGTGCAGTGATACGAAGTTGTGATATTTTTGGAGTACAAGATGTACATGTTATCCAGAATAAATATTCAAGCAAGGTGTCTAGGCATGTTGCCAAAGGTTCCCAAAAATGGTTGGATATTAAAAAGTACAATCAAAGTGCAACCAATACACAAGATTGTTTAGATGGATTAAGAAATGAGGGCTATCAAATTATTGCAACAACTCCGCATAACGAGTCGTGTTTTTTACATGAGTTTGATATTACTAAAAAATCGGCTTTTGTTTTTGGTGTAGAAAAGGAAGGAGTTTCTGAATATACCATGAATCAAGCAGATGGGTTTTTAAAAATTCCAATGGTTGGTTTCACAGAAAGCTTAAATATATCTGTTGCTGCGGCAATTATTTTACAAGATATTACCACAAAGTTACGTGCTTCAAATATTCAATGGCAACTTTCTGAACAGGAAAAAGAATTATTGTACTATGAATGGGTTCAAAAATCGATTAAAAGCATCACTAAGATTACAGAACGATACCTAGCGGATTCTGTTGAGTAGCACTGCGAATTTCTTGTTTGTAGGTTAGAAATCGGGAATAATTTATCTTTTTATGTTTTTTTCATAGATTTCAATCCACTGTTCAACAGACATTTTCTGCACCAATTCACCAATCAGTGCATACGGAATATCGTCCATTTTTTTAAATCGAACACAGCTTTTCCCCATGTCTAACTTTCGGTTACAATGTTTTGGGTATTCGGTGGTAAACCAGGCTAATAATGCTGGGTTTGCATACATGCCCATATGATACAAGGCTACAAAGTTCTTTTGAGAGGCAATATTCATAAATGGTAATGGCAACGAAGTATCACAATGATACCCATTTGGATAGATAGCATGCGGAACAACATAGCCAGGCATTTTATAATTGATTTGCTCTTCAAAGCCTTCTGGTAAGTTTTGAATAATGATGTTTCTCAATTTTGTAATTGCTTCTTTGCGTTCTTCTGGTAATTGATTGATGTAGGCTTCAACGGTATCGGCTTGGTATTGCATGGTGCTTAAATTAAGTATCTCTAAATTATAAAAATTATTCGAAGTGGTTACGAAGCTGTTCATTTTTATGTAATTTTAGGTTTTAAATATTTTTTTTATGGATGGTGTTACGAGTTATATAGAAAAGAAACCCGAATGGAAATTGGAGTTGGAAATGTTAAGAGAAGCAGTGCAGGGGTGCCATTTAGAAGAAACCATTAAATGGGGAGCACCGGTGTACATGAGTGCGGGTAAAAACATTTTGGGATTATCAGCCTTTAAAAACTATGTAGGCTTGTGGTTTTTTCAGGGAGGTACTTTAAAAGATCGTCACAAGGTATTAATAAATGCACAAGAAGGCAAAACTACTGCCATGCGTCAATGGCGGTTTGCTGCTATTGAAGAGATTGATATCAACTTAATTAGAGCCTATGTACAAGAGGCTGTCGAGAATCAAGAAAAAGGAAATATTATCAGCCCTCAAAAAAATACCAATCCTGTTGTTATCCATCCATTATTACAAAAAGAGTTAGACACAAACAGTGCATTTTCAAGTCAATTTGAATCTTTTAGTTTGTCAAAAAAAAGAGAATATGCAAGCCATATTTCTGAAGCAAAAAGAGAGGCAACACAACAGAAACGATTAGAAAAAATAATTCCAATGGTAATTCGTGGAGTAGGACTCCATGATAAATATAAAAATTGCTAATTATTTTACAATCACTTTTTGAAGTGTGGCCACAGAATCACATCTTTTGAAATACAATTGAATGTTTTTTAGGCTGTCTTTACCCGTAATTAAATATTCTGGACAAGGTTTAATTCTTGGTTTGCTTTCACCAAAATTTACATCTCCATTACTAAGAATAGCGTTTACTGTTAAAGAATCTAAGTTGTTTCTTGTTAATACAGCCTGTGCTTCTGGACTATATACTTTGTCTCTAATTCTAATTGTTTTTAACGTCCTGGCATCCATGCCATAATCAAAAGTTGCGTTCTTTTTTTTCCAGAAAAAATAAACTCCAACACAACTAATTGAAACTCCAATTAAAAAATATCCTATCCTTTTTAGTAACTGCATTGTAAAAAATTTGAATACAAAATTACCAGTATTTTCTGAATCTATCTAATAATTAATCGGTTCTTATTAAAGAAAAATTTGACGAATACGTGGCTGGTTTTCCTTGGAATAAAAAGGTAACCGTAAACCAATAATCTGTAGACGGAGCTTTGGATCCATTTTTATAAGTTCCGTTCCATCCCAAACCTGATGGCTTTATTGTGGTAATATGCTTTCCATAGCGATCATGAATAGTAATTTCTGCTTCAGGATGACTGCTTAAATCAGGAATATTCCAGGTTTCATTCTCACTGTCATTATTAGGTGTAAAGAAATTTGGATGGTTGATCACCTTAAAAGTTATAATAAATGGATTGCTACATATGCCAGAAATATCTCTTATAGAGACGCTGTGCGTGCCAAAATCAAGGTCATGAAATAAATTACTTGTTTGAAAGGTACCATTGTTTAATTTGTATTCATAAGTTCCTAAACCTACTTCAATAAAATCGATTCTAATATTTGCAGGCGCTGTAAAAGAGCTTGTTAAAAAAGTAACTTTTGCTTCAGGAATAGAAGCAGTTACGGTTACTTGTGTAGGGTTGTAGTTACAGTCTGCGCCAATATCTGGCGTTTGTTTAATGGTTGCTACCGTATAGGTACCTGCTTTTGTAGCAGCATAATTTGGGCCCGAGCCTACTAATTGATTTTCAAAATACCAATTCACAGTAAAGATATTGGGGTCTAAACCAGATTGCAATAGAAAAGGGTCTAACGTTTGTTGTGTTTTAGAATCGACACAGATGATACCACCTTCAATAAATAAATCAAGTAATGGATGGATGGTTAATGCAAAGGATGTTTCATCGTTACAACTTTCATTTCCAATAGCATTGGCGTGTACATAGATTGTTTGGGTACCAACGGCAGTAATTGTATATGCCGAAGGGTCAATCAAATCGACCTTATTAGGTTGTCTGAAATAATTGATTGTATTTCCTGTACTAGTTAAGGTGGGTAAGGTATAGCTACCGCAACTTTCAATATCTGGGTAGGTAGGTAGTTGTGGAGTACTAGAAATTGTAATTGTAAAAGCATGCTCGTCTCTACAATAATTTCTATTGCCGTTGTCTTTAAAAATATATAAAGTTTGGGTACTATTCAAGACATCTCCTGCGTGTAACTGTGCCCCTTGTCCATTAGGTTCTGTAAAATATTCACCACTACTAAGTAAGGGGAGGGTGTAAGAATCACAGGCCGCTACATCTGAAGGCTTATCTACTGTTACCCCAATAATATGAATGGTAAAAAAGGCCTCGTTTGTACAGGTGGTTAAATCATTGTAGGCGCTGTAAACATATATTGTTTGTGTGGAGTTAATAATGGCTCCTGCAAATAATGCTGTGCCTTGTGCATTGGCCTCGGTATAGTAATTACCTGCGCTTAATGGGGGTAACGTATAGGTAGTACAGCTAAAAACATCCGTAAAACTGTTTAATATTGGCAACGGACGTACTTCAACAGTAAAACGAGATTCATTTGGACAAACACCATCAAAATTGTATATAAAAACGCTTTGTGTACTAGCAATAACATCTCCTGCGTTTAGTTGTACGCCCTGCCCGCCAGATTGGGTGTAGTAATTTCCATTTGTTAATGTAGGCAATACATAGGGAGCATCTATACAGGTTAGTACATCAGGTAGTGTATCAATGGGAGGTAACGGGTTGATCGTTATTCGCATAGGAATGTCATCTGCACAACCATTGTTAGTAGCTGCATAAAAGTAGATGGTTTGGGTAGTTGTTATTTCAGCCCCTGTTGTAAATTGTGTTCCAAGTCCATTAGGTGCTGTATAAAAGTGGCCAACTAGATCTTCAGGAATCGTGTAAACACCACAAACTGCAGTGTCTTGATATAGGGACGTATCGATAATGGTAACATCAAAAGAAGATTGATTGGTACAGGTATTGACATCAGAAGTAAAAATGTAAATGGTCTGACTTGCATTAATAATGTCGCCGGCATTCATAGCAACTCCTTGACCGTTAGGTTCGGTAAAATAAGTGCCGTTTGTAATGGCCGGTAGGGTGTATGCTAAACAGGTCGTCACATCATTTAGCGTATCAACAACAGGTAACGGGTAAATGGTAATGTCTAAGCGCATATCTGTACAAATAATCCCATTAATTTCTGAATAGAAATAGAGGGTCTGACTAGTCGTTAAAACAGCTCCAGCATTTTGTTGTACCCCTGTGCCATTTGGACCATTTGGGGCAGTGTAAAAATGTCCAACATCTGGGCTAGGCACGATGAATTCACCACAATGCTCCGTTTCAAATATGTAGTCTTCTACAATGGTTACAATAAAAACAGATTGTGAAGCACAACCATTTACTCGGTTATAAATATATACTGGTGTTGTATCAACCAGTACATCACCTGCATTTAATGGTGTTCCTCCTCCATTTGGCTCCGTAAAATAATTTCCATGAGTTAAAGGTGGTAAGGTATAGCTAGCGCAGGCATAAGTGTTTATTATTTGATCTACTGCTGGAGCAGGATTAATTTGAATCAAAAAATTGGTGGTATCAACACAATTTGTACCAGAATTTTCTTCCATTCGGGCCCAAATTTCAATACTAGTAAGCCCGGCAGGTGGTGAAAATTGAGTTGGATTAAGTATTGCATTGGTATTGTTTTGTGCGTCTATTAAACTGGTAAAATACCGAATGTTAAAATTGATTGGATTGGCACCATTTAAAATTTGTCCATCTGCATAGATAGGTATATCTATTGTTTCATTTTCACAAACCACGGTATCTAATGGTTTTGCAGCGGTAATGTTGTTAATAAGTAGTTGAAACGAAACTGTCTGTGTACAGGCATCTAATGAATTACTATTTTCTATTTTTCCAAAGATTGTTTCATTCCCTGTACTTGGAAAAGCAGTAAGGAGACTGTTTGAAATAGGAATATTATTGTTTAAATTAGCAAGAGAGGTATAGTAGCTCATGGTATAAATGGCATCCTCTAGCCCCATTGCGCTAATGGAATTTTGAGTAATATCAAAAACAGTGGCTGGGCCATTGTCACAAACCGTTAAATCAGGCGGGTTAGTAATGTTTAAATCGGTCACTGATATTTGATCTGAAACGACACAATTAGTAACATTGTTTGTTATTAAAACCTCATAAGTTCCGCTGGTAGAAATACGTAAATTAGGGCCAGTTTCTCCTGCAATACTAACATTGTTTCTTATCCATTGATAGGTGTAGTCGTTGGTATTGGTAAATCCAGAGGTTAGCAATGGGTTTTCTCCGGCACACATGGAAAGATCTTCGCCTAAATCTAAAAAGTTACCAAAACTACCTGCTTCAATAAAAACAGCCGAGTCGTATCTTGAGTCGTTATAATCCCCAATGACTAATTTTATGCGATACGGATTGTTAGGGGTAATTGTTGCCGAGGCATTCATTACTACCGTGTGACCCCGCATGTTAATAGGCGCATTGGTTGGGTTGGAAACATGGTAATTTCCAAACAATTGAGGGTTTACCGAGTTACAAGATGCATTGTATTGGTTATCTCTTATTTCTTTAACAGAAATTGGATTTCCACTAGTTGGTACAACCGCAAGGTTTATTTTGTCTCCGGTTACTAAATCAGTTAAAATAAAGGCAAATACATCACTAAATCCACATTGCCATTCGCCATATTCATTTGAGGAGAATAAAAAATTAAAATTAAAATTTGTAGACGGAGGTACAAAGTCAAATTCTAAAAAGGCAACATCCGTAACTAGGGCTAGTTGCCCAGAATTATTACTAATTTGTTGTAAATCGCTATCAGAATTGGTGTTTACCTGGGTGTCTAAATTATTGCCTGTATAGCTTCCTTGTGTGTGAGAAGCAATTCCGCTTCTAATTAAAACCCCTTCGTGAATTGGAAAAGAAGAACCATTTTGATTAAAATAGGCTACAGATTGGTTAGAAGATATTTGAACATTAGAAATTGCGGCACAAGAATTTCCGACCAAAAGATTCACTAAATCATTCGGGCTTTTTGTTGCATCAACGGTTATTGATTGTGCAAGCAGTTGTGTGGCGAACAAAGAAAAAACAAAACGTAATAAAATGTTGGTAATTTTCATGTAAGCGGTATTAGATTCTAAGGGGAAACTAAAAACTTATAGGATCAATAAATTGATATCTCTAAAAGGTAAATTAAACCAGTCTGCAACGGTTCTACTTGTTAATATTCCGTGGTAAAAATACATGCCTTTTCGCAAGCTTTGGTTAAACCGGGCTGCATTTTCGAAACCACCTTCTTCGGCGATGTCTAATAAATACGGAGTAAAAATATTACTGATAGATACAGAAGCTGTTCTTGCATATCTTGAAGGTATGTTAGGTACACAATAGTGTGTTACGCCATGGGCTTCAAAAGTGGGATTGCTATGTGTGGTTACCTTAGAGGTTTCAAAACAGCCTCCACGATCTATGCTTACATCAACAATTAGTGCTCCGTCTTTCATTTGCTCGATCATAGCTTCTGTGACTATAATTGGAGAACGGTTTTTTCCTCGCAATGCACCAATGGCAACATCACAACGCATTAATGCTTTTAACAAGGTTTTTGGTTGAATTGTTGAGGTATATATTGGGGTATTTAAACAATGTTGTAGTTTTCTTAGTTTGGTAATAGAGTTGTCAAAAACTTTTACACGAGCACCTAGTCCCAGTGCCGAACGTGCCGCAAATTCTCCAACTGTTCCAGCACCAATAATGACAACATCAGTAGGAGGAACACCACCAATGTTACCAATTAACAAGCCGTTTCCTTTATTACTATTGCTTAATAATTCTGCCGCAATTAGAATCGCCGCAGTGCCGGCGATTTCACTCAATGATTTTACAATAGGGTATACGCCATGTTCGTCTTTTATATAATCAAAAGCTACAGCTGTTATTCTTTTTTTTGCAAGGGTTTCAAAGTAGGATTTTGTTTGCGTTTTTAATTGCAACGCAGATAATAAAATACTTTGAGGTTTTATCAACTCAATTTCTTTTAAGGTGGGCGGCGCCACTTTTAACACAATATTACATCCAAAGGCTTCTTCAGAATTGTAGGATATCTTTGCACCAGAATCTGCATATTCTTTGTCATTAAAATTAGCGGCCTCTCCGGCACCTGTTTCAATAACAACACGATGGCCATGTGCGGTTAACGCAGCTACAGCATCTGGTGTTAAACACACTCGTTTTTCTTCAAAATGTGTTTCTTTAGGCAGGCCAATAAATAATTCTCCTTTTTGCTTTTTAATTTCAAGCATTTCTTCTTGCGGCATCAGTTCTTCTTTGCTAAATGGAGAGTATTGGCTCATATATATTATTTTAGTTGAATGTTACGTTGACCATTGTCTAAAACCGAAAGATGTATTTCGGTGGACTCTAAAGGTAGTAAATTTTCGATATTCTGCGGCCATTCAATAAAACACCATGCATCTGCGTAGAAATAATCTTCTATTCCAATATCATAGGCTTCGTTTTCATCTTCAATTCTATAGAAGTCAAAATGATACACAATGTCATTTTTTGAGGTGTGGTATTCGTTCACTAATGAGAATGTAGGAGAGTGGGCCACATCTTCGATGCCTAATTCTTTGCACAATGCTTTAATTAAGGTTGTTTTTCCGACACCCATTTCTCCATAAAATAATAAAGACTTGCTTTTTGCAGTTGCCAATATTTCTTTGACTATCAAGTTTAAATCCTTTATGGAATAATTTTTGTTCATAAAACAAAAATAAAAATTCTTAGATTAGTATTAACTTTATATTTGATAAAATTGCGAAAAGTCAATAAAATTGAAAATACAATACTTGCTGTTTGTTTAATGCTGTTTAGTAGCCAGATAAAAGCCCAGAAAAAGTTAGGAATTGAAGATGTTATTATTTGGTCTAAATCTCGATTGTTAACCTGGAATGATTTTGAAAAAATTGGGTATGGGGATGGAGAAAACAATAACAAAGCAATTAGTGTTATTGAATTAAGCTTTATTCCGGTGTATTATACAGATAAAACCTTCTCCTTTGAAGTGGTCTCTTATTTTGTTAGGAAACACTCTAAAACCACTACAATATGTAATGAATTGTTATTGAACCATGAGCAATATCATTTTAATATTGCTGAATTATTAGCTAGAAAATTTAGAGAACATCAACATGGTTTGGGCAAAAAAAACCTGAGCAGATACGAGTACGATTTGCTTATTAATTGGTTTAAAAAAGTGTATCAATCCTACCAAGATAATTACGACAGAGAGACAAAACATGGTGCGAGTAGCACAGATCAAAAAAACTGGGAAAAGAAAATAGATGTAGCCCTACAGGAGTTAGAGAACTACAAACTCTACTAATTTTTTTGAGGACACCTATTTGGGTAATTGCTTGTTGTTTTTAAAAGAAATGTAAATTTGGGCTGCTATAAAAAAAGAAAAACGGAAAAAGAATTGCTAAAAACTTTCCATTTTTTTATTTGTTTATACCCGATCGCTCTGATATGCTAGCCCGGTTTGGTAACCCGTGCAAAACTAGCATTAATTAATACAGATTAAATTATAAGCCACAAGCGTTAATATGTTTGTGGTTTTTTTAAGCTAATTTTTGTTTGAGTTCTTGTTTTAATACAAGGCACCCGCTACTTTAAACCACGACAAAAAGATGCCAATGTTGGGACAGTCAGAATTAAAATAATTTACTATTTTATTTCATAAAAAAGAAAGGATATTCAGAAGATGTGTGTCTTTCTTGTTTTTTAAGAGGTTTCTTACTTGGCCTCATACACCGCACATGGAATAACCATTTCCTCTAAGGAGATTCCGCCATGTTGGTAGGTGTTTTTAAAATACTTCACATAATGATTGTAGTTGTTTTGATAGGCTAAAAACAAATCTTCTTTGGCAAATATAAACGAACTATTCATTGATGAACAGGGTAAGAAAATATCTTTTGGATTGCGAACAGCATAGACATCTTTGTCGTTATAAGTTAGGCTTCTACCAGTTTTATAACGCAAATTTAAACTGGCAAACTTGTCGCCAATTACTTTCGTTGGATGTTTACAATTAATAGTACCATGATCTGTGGTAATAATTAATTTCTGACCTAATTTTTGTGCTTTCTGTATAATTTCTAAGAGGGGCGAGTTCCGAAACCAACTTTCTGTTAAGGAGCGATACGCTTTGTCATCACCAGCCAATTCTTTGATAACTTCCATTTCTGTTTTGGCATGCGAGAGCATGTCTACAAAATTATATACAATAACCGTTAAATCATTTTGCTTGGTTGCGTTGTAATTATCGGCCAATTCTTTTCCATTTCTTAGGTTTGTGATTTTGTAATATTCGTGTTTAATGTTTAAGCTTAACCTTTTAATATGTGCTGTTAAAAACTCATTTTCAAATAGATTTTTCCCACCTTCATCGGTGTCATTTTTCCAAAAATTCGGATGCATTTTCTCCATTTCAGAAGGCATTAAACCAGCGAATAATGCATTACGTGCATACTGAGTGGCGGTTGGTAAAATACTAAAATAAGAAAGCTCATGCTTCTTCTTAAAATGGGTATTTATATAAGGTTCTAATATTCTATATTGATCTAAACGAAGATTGTCTATAACCACTAATAAAGTTCCGTTGTTGGAGTTTACCTCTGGAAAAACAACCTCTTTTAATAAGGTGTGTGAAAAAGTTGGTTTGTCAGAATCTGTTAAGAAGCCTTCGTAATTTTTTTTAATAAATTTAAAGAACAAGCTATTTGCTTCGTTTTTTTGACTTTCCAGAATACCAAGCATCCCGGTATCATTTATGCTTTCTAATTCCAATTCCCAGTGTACTAATTTCTGGTAAATAGCGATCCATTCTTCATAAGAATTTACCATAGCTAAATCCATAGAGATCTTTCTAAATTCTTGTTGGTAGTTAGACGTGGTTTTATTAGAAATTAATTTCGAATGGTCTAAGTTTTTCTTTAAACTCAACAAAATTTGATTTGGATTCACGGGTTTGATTAAATAATCGGCAATTTTAGACCCAATTGCTTCTTCCATAATATATTCTTCCTCACTTTTTGTGATCATTACAACAGGAAGGTTGGTGTGCTTTTGTTTGATTTCTGCTAAGGTTTCTAAGCCTGTAATTCCAGGCATATTTTCATCTAAAAAAACGATGTCGAAATTTTGTTCTTCAACCAAATCAATTGCATCTGCACCATTGGTACATTTTGTTACTTGATAGTTTTTCTTTTCTAAAAATAGAATGTGAGATTTTAATAAATCTATCTCATCATCTACCCATAAAATTTCTATCTTTCTCATATTGTTTTCTTTATTTCTACTGCTAAAATACTAGAAGCAGTACGAATTCATTTAATTATTTTCGTTAAAATAACGTGAATTTTAATCTGCCGTTATCATTTTGAATAACTATGGTATATTTGTATTCCTAAAAACAATCTATTGAAAACTTCTAAAACAAATAAACTCAAAATACTTAACGATCCAATTTACGGTTTTATTACGATTCCGAATAGTTTAATTTTTGATATCATTGAACATCCGTATTTTCAACGTTTACGTCGCGTGACACAAATGGGGTTTTCAAATTTGGTATATCCTGGCGCGAATCATACCCGCTTTCATCACGCATTGGGGTGTATGTATTTAATGCAAAAAGCGGTTCGGGTGCTAAGGTTTAAAGGGATAGAAATTTCTAATGAAGAAGCAAATGCATTGTGTATGGCAATTTTGCTGCATGATATTGGTCATGGCGCATTTTCACATGCCTTAGAACATAGTATTGTAAATGGCATTAGTCATGAAGAAATTTCTTTAAAATTTATGAAGAAATTAAACGAAGAGTTTGATGGGGCCCTAAGTTTAGCGATAGAAATTTTTGAAGGAAAACACCCGCGAAAATTTTTCTACCAATTAATTTCGAGCCAACTAGATATCGATCGGTTGGATTATTTAAAAAGAGATAGTTTTTATACAGGTGTTACAGAGGGTAATATTAGCTCTGATCGGTTAATTGCAATGATGAATGTTGTCAATGATGAATTGGTTATTGAAAAAAAAGGAATCTATTCTGTAGAGAAATTTATTATTGCACGTAGGTTAATGTATTGGCAAGTTTACCTGCACAAAACAGGATTGGTTGCAGAAAACATGCTGGTTAAAATTTTAAAGAGAGCTAAAGAGTTAGCCGAGCAAAAAGTGAAGCTACCGGCGACAAAAACATTGCAATATTTTTTATACAATCATATCTCAGAAGAAAATTTTACTGATGAAACACTAGAGGTTTTTTCAAAATTAGATGATTATGATGTGTTATCGGCCATCAAAGAATGGACCTCGCATTCAGATACTATTTTATCTGAATTAGCAAAGATGATTATCAATCGCAATTTATTTAAAATACAACTTCAAGATCGCCCGTTTTCCATAGATGAGATAAAAAAGCAAGAAGAAAAGTTAATGAGTAAGTTAGCCATTGCTCCAAACCAAGTCTCTTATTTTGTTTTTGAAGGGAAGGTAAGAAACCAGGCCTATAATTCTAAAAACCCTATTAAAATCCAGTTTGGGGAAAACGAAATGATTGATATTGCAAGTGCTTCAGATCAATTAAATTTACAGGCATTAACAAAACCTGTAGAGAAATATTATTTATGTTATCCTAAGAAAATGTAATTAGCCAAATCCTAAGTTTTTTCATACTTTTGCAGACAATGAATTTTACAGCGCAACAAATAGCAGAAATTTTAGAAGGAGACATCGTTGGTAACCCCAATGCAGAGGTTTCTAAATTATCTAAAATTGAAGAAGGAGAAAAAGGAAGTTTAACTTTTTTGTCTAATCCTAAATACAATCCATATTTATATACAACAAAAGCGTCTATAGCTATTGTTAATAAAAGTTTTGTTGCAGAAAAAGAAATAGCGACTACCTTAATAAAAGTAGACGATGCCTACGCTGCTTTTTCTAAATTATTAGCATTTTACAATGAAGTAAAAAATAACAAATCGGGTAGGGAAGAACCGCATTATATCGCAGCATCGGCAAGCATTGGTAAAGATGAATATATAGGGGCATTTGCCTACATTGGAAACGATGTTGTAATTGGGGAAAATGTAAAAATTTACCCGAATGCCTTTATTGGAGATAATGTTATAATTGGAGATAACAGCACTATTTTTGCAGGTGCTAAAATATGTTCAGAAACACAAATAGGTGCTAATTGTGTGATTCATACTGGGGCCATTATTGGTTCAGATGGATTTGGTTTTGCGCCAAACACCGAAGGAACTTATAACAAAGTTCCACAAACAGGAAATGTTATAATCGAAGACAATGTAGACATTGGTGCCGCAACCACTATAGATAGAGCAACCTTAGGTTCAACAATTATTAGAAAAGGAGTAAAGCTAGATAACCAAATTCAAATAGCCCACAATGTTGAGGTTGGAGAGAATACGGTAATTGCTGCTCAAACAGGAGTTTCTGGATCTACCAAAATTGGAAAGAACTGTATGGTTGGCGGACAAGTAGGGTTTGCAGGTCATATTACCGTTGGAGATAATGTGAAAATTGGCGCGCAATCTGGTGTCACAAAAAGTGTAAAAGAGAATCAAGTTATAAATGGAACTCCAGCATTTGGAATTTCAGATTTTAATAAATCATATGTCTATTTTAAAAATTTACCTAAAATGGCATCAACTTTAAACAAAATAGAAAGAGATTTAAAAACTCAAAACGAATTTTGATGAGTAAACAACAAACAATACAAAACGAAATTAGTCTTTCAGG
>Ga0105356_10004482_pt1 | contig 13448 bp, 8 predicted proteins | sample GOMGulsemesocosm_3_FD_83502 | JGI IMG/M metagenome (GOLD analysis project Ga0105356, IMG submission 83502) | Methane-oxidizing microbial communities from mesocosms in the Gulf of Mexico - GOM9D Gulf of Mexico | ecosystem: Environmental > Aquatic > Marine > Cold seeps | place: Gulf of Mexico...
CCACTAAATTATATTCATATTGGTGGAGATGAATGCAATAAAAGTGGCTGGAAACACCACAAACAGTGCCAGGATTTTATAAATGAAAAAGGCTTAAAAAACGAACACGAACTGCAAAGTTATCTTATTAAGCAGGTTGAAAAAATGGTGAACGCCAAAGGAAAAAACCTGATAGGCTGGAACGAAATTCTTGAAGGTGGTTTGGCTCCAAATGCCACTGTTATGTCGTGGCAAGGGGAAAAAGGAGGAATTGTTGCTGCCAAAGCTAGACACAATGTAATTATGACTCCAATGGAATACAACTACCTAGATTTAAAGCAAGGACAATCCGAATCCGAACCGAACATAGGTTACTCGGAAGCCTTGTTATCAACTTGTTACAACTATAAGGTAATTCCAGAGGGACTTGTTGGTGATGAAGCCGATAGAATAATGGGGATTCAAGGAAATCTTTGGACCGAGTCAATCTCAGACTGGAGTAAAGTTACGTATATGACTTTCCCTAGATTATTTGCGGTAGCAGAGAATGGCTGGACTTCAGAAAGTGCACAAAATTTTGATGATTTTATAGAACGTTTGCAAGCTCAATTTAAAAGGATGGATACCAAATGCATTCGGTATGCTAAAAGTGTTTTTAACCCGTGGATTCATCAAAAAGGAAATGGTAAATCCATTGAGGTTACTTTGGATTCGGAACTTAATTCACCTGAAATTAGGTATACGCTGGATGGTTCTGAGCCAACTAAAAACAGTCTGCTCTATTCTTCGCCTTTTACTTTAACGGAAACCAAAACAATTAAAACTGCTATTTTTAAGAATGGCAAACGATTGGGAGATATCATTGAAAATACGTTCCCTATACACAAAGCGGCAGGAGCAAAAGTGGTTTATAAGCATCCTTTTTCGAAAAGAGATGGAGCCGCAAAAGAACAGGCTCTTACCGATCTGAATTACGGACAGATTGAAGTTGACGGAGACAAAAACTGGCAAGGATTTTATGATGATTTTGATGTTACAATTGAATTGGATCATCCAACTGACATTGAAGAAGTTGTAATTAATACCCTACGTTTAACCATTTTCGGCATTTATCCCCCAACGAAAATAGAGGTTTATGGATCAACCGACGGTAAGGTCTATAAAAAATTAGGAGATACAGATTTATCTGTCAAAGCATTAGTTCAGGGAAGAAATAGAATTATTAATAAGATTTCATGTCCAGCCAAAGGAATAACAAAAATCAGGGTGAAGGCCAAATTGCTAAACCCAATTCCTAAAGGACATCATAAAGCAGGAAGTAAAGGTTACTTGAAAATTGATGAAATAATAATACTATAAAATAGTTACAAATAATAAAAGATATCATTATGAGTTTTAATGGATTAAATATGTCTTTAGGGAATTTAAGTCTGCTTTCTGATGCAAAATCAAGATGCATTACGGCAGAAAATCCAATGGGTAAAGTTGGTGAAGGAGGAAAAGCGACAAGAGGTTTTGCAGAAAAACAAGCCAGTGAGTTGGGACAGGGTTGGAAAGTAAATCCTGCAATTACAATCGCTCCAAAAGAGACCGTAGTAATCGCAGATATTCAAGAAATGGGAAGCATTCAAAGCATGTGGATGACTGGACTTATTTCTAGAGACCTGATTATTAGAATTTATTGGGACAATCAAAAACACCCTTCAGTAGAAGTACCCTTTCCAGATTTTTTTGCAAGTGGTTATATTGACAATACGGATGTGTTGTTGGGAGGAGAGTTTGATCCATTGGTTTCACTTCCCGTAAGTGTAAACCCATCTAATTCTTTCAATTGTTTTTGGTCAATGCCCTTTAAAGAGCGTTGTTACTTTACTATAGAAAACAGAAGTGATATCGATCGAGTTTTATATTATCAGATCAATTATCAATTGACAAAGATACCTGATAATTGTGCCTATTTTCATGCATCATTCAGAAGATCAAATCCGGTTAAAGTAAATGAGGTACATACAGTCATAGACAATATTGAAGGTGAAGGTCATTATATTGGTACAGCGATGTGTGTTGGTCTCAACGGCGCTGGAGGCTGGTGGGGTGAAGGTGAAGTGAAATTTTTTATAGATGAAGACACCGAATTTCCTACAATTTGTGGAACCGGTTTGGAAGATTATTTCTTAGGTGCTTTTAACTGGGAAACAAACAAAGGATATACCACCTATAATTCTCCCTATGGAGGTTTTCACAAATATGAAGCTCCAGATGGTTTGTACAAAATTCAACCAAGATTTTCTCTCTACCGTTGGCATATTCAAGATCCAATTCGTTTTAAAGGAAAATTAAAAGTTACTGTACAGGATTTAGGGTGGAAGAATTTCAATACCAAACAATTTGACAACGTTGAAGACAGGAAATACCTAATGCGTCAAGACGACATTGCAACCGTTGCTTTTTGGTACCAAACCTTACCAACTGTAGTTTTGAATTCATTACCAAATAGAGAAAAATTATTAAACCAATAAATACAAATTATGAATAAAAATATTGACCAATTATCTTCAAACAACATTAGGGCATTATGTATTTCTATGGTTGAAAGAGCAAAATCAGGTCACCCAGGAGGGCCTATGGGAGGTGCAGATTATATGCATATCTTGTATTCAGAATTTTTAAATTTTGATCCAAGTGATATGTCTTGGCCATATAGAGATCGTTTCTTTATGGATGCAGGTCATTTATCTACTTTAATGTATGCCCAATATTATTTGTTAGGGAATTATGAAAAGAATGACCTGAAAAACTTCAGGCAATGGGAGTCAATAACTCCGGGTCATCCTGAGGTTGATGTTGAAAGAGGTATTGAAAATACTTCTGGGCCTTTAGGGCAAGGTCATACCATGGGTGTTGGAGCAGCTATTGCCGCTAAATTTTTAGCAGCACGTTTTGGAGGTTGGATGAATCATAAAATTTATGGTTTTATTTCAGATGGGGGAGTTCAAGAAGAAATTTCACAAGGAGCAGGAAGAATCGCTGGGCATTTAGGATTGAACAATTTCATTATGTTTTATGATGCTAATGACGTTCAATTGTCTACAATGACAGATGAAGTAACTTCTGAAGATACCGCTAAAAAACACGAAGCTTGGGGTTGGAAAGTGGTTACCATTGATGGTCATAATCATGATGAAATTAGAAAAGCTTTAAAAGACGCTAATAATGAGGAAGAAAAACCAACATTAATAATTGGTAAAACAATTATGGGTAAAGGTTGTGTTACTGAAACTGGAGCGAACTGGGAAGGACATTGTGAGTTACACGGGCAGCCAATTGGAAATACTGGAGCTGATTTTAATGAAACATTAAAACATTTAGGAGCTAATGTAAATGATCCTTTTGCAAAATATAGTGATGTAGAAGCATTTTACGCAACACTTTTAGAAAAGAAAATAGTAAAAGCTGTATCCAAAAAAGCAGAAATAGCAATTTGGAAAGCTTCAAATCCAGAGTTGTCAACCAAACTAGATGGTTTTTTAGCAGGCAATTTGCCAGATTTAGATTTTGAATCAGTAGTTAATAAATCGGGACTAGCCACAAGAGTAGCTTCAGCAAATGTTCTGGGGTATTTAGCTCAAAAGGTGGAGAATATGATTGTTTCTTCAGCTGATTTATCAAACAGTGATAAAACCGATGGCTTTTTAAAGCAAACACATGCCATAAAAAAGAACGACTTCTCAGGAGCTTTTTTACAAGCGGGTGTTGCAGAACTTACCATGGCAGCTATCGCCAATGGAATAGCGCTTCACGGAGGTGTAATTCCGGTGGTTGCAACATTCTTTGTGTTTTCAGATTATATGAAGCCTGCCATTAGAATGAGTGCTATACAAGAATTATCGGTGAAATATGTTTGGACACACGATGCTTTTAGAGTGGGAGAGGATGGTCCAACGCATCAACCAATAGAGCAAGAAGCACAAATACGCTTATTGGAAAAGTTAAAAAATCATTCAGAAGAACAAAGTTTTGTGGCTCTTAGACCTGCAGATTCTGCTGAAACCGTAGTAGCATGGAAAATGGCGATAGAGAATAAAAAAACACCAACGGGTTTAATTCTTTCAAGACAGGGTATCGCAGACCTTCCAACAAAAGAAAATTCAAGATATAAAGCTGCCATGTCTGCTAAAAAAGGAGGGTATTTAGTTAAGGAAACCGAAAACCCAGACATTACTTTAATAGCAAATGGTTCTGAGGTAGCAACACTTATAGGGGCAGCATCTTTAATTGAGAAAGAAGAAAATATTAAAATTAATATTGCTTCTATAATTTCAGAAGGATTGTTCAAACAACAAACCAAGTCTTATCAAGAGAAAATTATTCCTAAAAACAAACCTGCTTTTGGATTAACCGCAGGGCTACCGGTAAATTTGGAAGGACTGATAGGAGACACAGGGAAAGTGGTTGGACTGGAGCATTTTGGGTATTCTGCACCAGCAACTGTATTAGATGAAAAATTTGGCTTTACAAATGAGCAAGTCGCAAAAAAAATTATTAAATACATTAAAAATTATAAATAATATGAAATTTTTTATTGATACAGCAAATTTAGATCAGATTAAAGAAGCACAAGCATTAGGTGTTTTAGATGGTGTTACAACAAACCCCTCTTTAATGACTAAAGAAGGCATAACAGGAACTGAAAATATTTTAAAGCACTATGTAGACATTTGTAATATTGTTGAAGGTGATGTAAGTGCAGAAGTAATTGCGACAGATTTTGACGGAATGGTTAAACAAGGAGAAGAACTTGCTGCTTTACATCCTCAAATTGTGGTAAAACTACCAATGATTGCTGATGGTATTAAGGCTTGCAAATATTTTTCAGATAAAGGTATTAAAACCAATGTAACCTTGGTTTTTTCTGCAGGACAAGCATTATTAGCTGCTAAAGCAGGAGCAACCTATATGTCTCCGTTTTTAGGACGTTTGGATGATATTTCAACAGATGGTTTGCACCTAATTTCAGAAATCAGACAAATTTATGATAATTATAGTTTTAAAACTCAGATTTTATCGGCGTCTGTACGTAATACAATGCATGTAATTAATTGTGCAAAAATAGGATCTGATGTTATGACTGGACCATTATCATCTATCACAGGATTGTTAAAACACCCATTAACAGATAGTGGTTTGGCTCAGTTTTTAGAAGATTATAAAAAGGGGAATAAATAAACAGTGATTAAAGGGGAATTAAAACTGTTTCCAATTTTTGTCAGAGATGTTCTTTTAAGGGGGGACTATGGTTAAGAAAAGAAAGTACCCGTGTTAGTTTTGGGCGTTGTTATAGATCAAATGCGTGGGAAGTATTAGATCTCTTTCATGATAATTATACCGAAATGGTTTTAAAAAATTAATGAGAGAAGCTTGTAATGTGAGAAAATCACATTACAAGTCCACTATTGATTAACCAGATTGGTAATAGAAACAATTAAAGAGAACATCATGGAAGAAGTAATGAAATTTAACAAATAAAGACAACAAGTTAAACCTTAATAAAAGATATAAATATGAGTGAGAGGAAAAATGTCCATGTGAAAAATCAAGTAGGACTACTTGAAAAAATAGGATATGGATTAGGAGATACTGCAGGTAACTTTGTATACCAATCTGTATTATTATTACTCGGGTTTTTCTATACAGAAATATATGGTTTAAGCACTACAACAGTGGCCACTATTTTTTTAGTTGTAAGAATTGTAGATGCAGTTACAGATCCTTTAATGGGAGCATTAGTAGATAGAACAAATACAAAATGGGGGAAGTATAGACCCTATTTAATCATATTAGCAGTTCCTTATGCGATAGCAAGTGTGCTGGTTTTTACTGTGCCAGATTTAGGTCCTGAAGGAAAAGTTATCTATGCTTATGCCACATATACAACCTTAATGTTACTATTTACAGCCACTAATATCCCTTACGGAGCATTAACAGGTGTAATGACTAGTGACCCTAAAGAGAGAGCATCAATTAATGCAACTAGATTTATGTTTGCTACAGGAGGTGGGTTGATCGTTACTTCCCTTGTTCTTCCGTTGACAACCTATTGGAGCGATCCCGCAATAGGCTATAGGAACGCCATGATTTTAATGGGGATTTTATCTGTAATCCTGTTTGTTATTTGTTTTGCCACCACCAAAGAACGTGTAAAAGGATTGTCTATTGAGAAAGAGAAAGGGAATTTTATAAGAGATATTAAATTTGTTTTTAAGAACGACCAATACCGTTTGATAGCCTTGGCAACATTATTTATGGTTAGTGCTCAAACAATTAAAAATACAACACAATTATTCTACATAACCATTTATGTGGAAGATGCAGTGGCCTATTCAGCCTTGTTTTTATCCATTTGGATGATTGGTGGGATGATTGGAGCACAATTGGCAATTAAAGTTCTTGATAGAATGGATAAAAAAAAGGCCTATATACTATTGTTATATATCTGTGCTATTATGTCTGTAATTTCTTATTTCGTTGGAAATACAAATATCATATTAATAATGGTCATACAATTTTTTGTGGGATTCTTTAACCAAATGATTGCACCTATATGGTTCACCTTTACAGCGGATGCCGTTGATTATGGGGAATTGAAATTTCACAAACGAATGGATGGATTGACGCTGTCATTCACCTTGTTTTCTTTGAAATTAGGACTTTCAATAGGTGGTGCATTGGCATTAACCATCATGGGGTATTATGGCTATGTAAGTGGTGGTGTAGAACAATCACTAAAAGCAACGAATGGTATCTTATTTGTATTTGCAATTGTACCAGCAATCGTTTTTGTTGCAACTGCATTGATCGTAAAGATGTTTAAATTAAATAGCAAAACAATAAGCACAAATGCATTAAAACTTCAAGAGTTAAGAAGTAATGCGAAATAAAATAAAGTAAAAATCACAAATTTTTCAAAAATGAATATCAATAAAAAATTAAAAGGTTGCAGTTTGTTTATCTTGTTATTGGCAGGTATGAACAATGTATTTGCACAAGATACAGAGTTTTATGTAGCTCCTCTGGGGAGGAATTCGAATGATGGCTCTAAAGAGAAACCATGGAAAACGGTGGAATTTGCAAAGAAACAAGCAAGAACTATTGATGGCAAAGTAAGTATCTGTCTTTATGACGGAACATACACGCTAAACAAGACATTAGAATTAACGTATGAAGATTCTAATGTAAACTACAAGGCTGTAGAAGGAGACAATCCTGTTATAAGTGGTGGTATAGAAGTAAAGAAATGGAGAAAAGGAAAGAATGGAATTTGGCATGCGAAAGTACCAAAAGGCATCTAAGGCAGACACCTATATATTGATGGAAATAGAGCAGTAAGAGCGAGAACAGTTAATGCTGATGGCTGGGTAAGAATAGCAAATAGACCGGATCCATGTGGATCGCTATCTTGTAGAGATGATGAAAATACGCCTAACGGATTTAAAATACCGAAAGATTTTCCTAAGCTTTCAAATGTAGCAGATGTTGAGATGGTTAACATTATGCGTTGGAAAATGTATCGAGGAAAACTTCAAAAAATAGAAGATGGTATTGCTTATGTGAATCAAAAATATTGGGACCTTGCTAAAATAGGCCCTTTCGCAATATTGAATAATGAGAATCATAAGGCAGTTAACTGGTTGGAAAATGCCATTGAATTTTTAGATGAAAGTGGTGAGTGGTTTTTAGACAAACACAGCCGAACTCTATACTATAAACCAAGAAAAGGAGAACAGTTAAATAACGCAGAAGTAGTGATCTCAAATGTAGAGAAACTTGTGGATGTCGATGGTGTAGAAAATGTTACTTTCGAAGGAATCACATTTGCGCATGCAAACTGGAAACAACCTTCAACGTCTACGGGGTATGTGAGTATCCAATCGGGTGCTGTTTTAACAGATCCTGATTACCAGTCTATTGAAGATGCTTTTGAAGGCTTGGTTGATATCCCTGGAAATGTTCACTTTAAAAATTCGAGAAATATAGTAATGAAGGGAAATAGCTTTCAGCACCTTGGAGGAACAGCCTTGAATTTTGATACAAACAATCAAAACGTTACTGTTTTTGGGAATACATTTAATGATATTTCAGGTTCAGCCATTGCTATTGGGAACTTACAAGATCATCATATCGTTTCTGGAAAAATAAGTCGAGAAATTATAATAGACAACAATAACATTGAAAATGTAGGTGTTGAATACTGGGATGTCTGTGCCATTAAATGTTCATATGTGAAAGATGTTGCTATCGTAAACAATTCAATTAACGGCTCTTCAGCAGGTGGAATTACCCTTGGATGGGGTTGGGGACGTTATGATGTTAACAACTTTGCTTTCTGGAAAGATGGTTCCGGCAAAGCTTACAATCACCCTACAGTTGCTGGAGGTGTACTAGTAGCACATAATAAAATCACCAATGTGACTACGAAACTGGGGGATACTGCAGCAATATACAATTTGGGAGCATCTCCTGGAACAAAATGGTTTGCAAACTATATTGCAAATGTAGTCCATCCTGAGGCAAGATTTTGCAGTGCTTATAGTCACGGAATTTATATAGACAATGGTTCTAGAGGAATTGAAATAAAAGACAATGTGGTAATTGGTACTTCGCATGAGCCTTATTTGGCGAACGGATCACATGATTATAATGTACGTGGAGAAGCTTACTATTATAAAAAGGAAGCTGGAGAATACCCAGAATGGATCAAAGAAAATGCAGGTGTAAACCCTAATGTTAAAGAGTTAAGAAATAGAGATGAAATTGAGAAATTATTTCCGGAACTTTTACCCGTTAATGCAAAATTCCAAATCGTTGAAAAAGGAGTGGTAGTAGGTAGAAAAATAACGGCTGTTGGGAGTATTGCAAACAGTAGGGCTTCTTTTGCAACAGATGGGAAAACGGAAACTTATTGGAAAGGTCAAGGAAAGGAAGGAACGTTGATTCTGGATCTTGGCAATGTTTCTGATGTGTATTACGTAAATTCTGCATTTGGATATATTGAAGCCAATTCAAAAAAGGAAGTGTATTATAAAAATGGCTACGAATTTGAATATTTTACATCTATGGATGGTGAAAAATGGACTTCCTATGGTGAAGGGAGAAAAGTATCAACTTTAGCAATCAATCAACAATATATGGCTGAATATAAACCTGTAGAGGCACGGTATGTGAAACTTAAAGTTTATAATTCAGGAAAGCATCAGCTGGGAGTATTGCGATTTAAAGTAGTGGATCAGGAACCTATTTATGGTAGACGCAAATTCGGACCGAAATAAAATAGAAAAAATGAAAAACTTAAAATTAGATAATATTTTTCTTCTTGTATTTTTTACCGTGATTAGCTGTAGTAAATCACAAAAAGAAGCAATCATTAATGTAGAGGGATTGCTCAAAGAAATGACGGATAGAGAAAGTATCACTCGATTTCCTCAGCAAAATTTCAGCACCAAACATGCAAGTAGTTATGATAGATCAAGTACCTCTCCTTCTGAAAAGAACTGGTTTCATAATTGGGATATGAATCAGTGGGAAGCCATTGAAGAAACCGATAATGGGAAAGAATATGTTTTAATGGATGAAAATACACCTGGCGCAATTACTCATTTTTGGATGACGGGTGCAGGTGAAAACAGAGGACAAGGTACTTTACGTATCTATATTGATGGAAATAAAACCCCGGTTATAAGTCAAACCATTAGAAGTTTTGTAGGAGAGAATAAAGAAATTGGTTACCCTTTAAGTTGCTCGGTATCACCAGAAACAACAGCAGACGAGAGAGGGCATAATTTATACCTTCCAATACCTTATGCTACATCTTGCAAAATAACCTATCAGTCAGATTTGATCAAAGAAGGAAATCCATGGGAAACAAAAAGTGAAATATTATATTATAATATCGATTACAGAGCCTATGAAAAAGGAACTATCATCGAAAGTTTTACAAATACATCTATAGAAGAAAACAAGGACATTATTTTGAAAACAAATCAAATGTTATTGGACGGACGTTTTAGAAAAGAAGAAGGTAAAATAGAGGTAGATGATTTTCAAATAAGGTTGACTCCTGGCGAAGAATTGGTGATTTCTAAGAAAGGAGTTGGAGCTGCTATTCAGCAATTAAATATGCGTATTCAAGAAGACAATCCAACACAATCGTTAAGGTCTATTATCGTAAAATGTACTTTTGATGATGAGGAAACTGTTTGGGCTCCTTTGGGAGACTTTTTTGGTGCAGGGTACCGAATTGATGCTTTTGAAACTAGATACAACAAAGTAAGTGTTGATGGGAACCTAACTTCTAAGTGGATGATGCCATTTAAGGAGTCTTGTAAAATTAGCTTAGAGAATATTGGGAAAACGACAGTTGCTGTGAGCGGATCACTTCAATTTAGTTCTTATAAATGGACAGAGCAATCCATGCATTTTCACACATCTTGGCATCAATATACAAAAGTAAATACAGGAGTTCCTAAAAATATGTTAGGAGGAGAAGGAATCAAAGATGTGAATTTTGTAACACTAAAAGGAAAAGGAGTCTATGTTGGAGATATATTGACATTGTTTAATGATAATTTACCACTTGGAAAAACTTCTTGGATCAAAGAAGAAGGGACTTTTAATTATTGCTGGTGGGGTGAAGGAGATGAAAAAATATACATCGATGGAGAAAAATTCCCATCACATTTTGGAACAGGAACTGAAGACTATTACAATTATGCTTGGTGTAAGGCAGAAAAATTTTCACATCCTTTTATAGCCCAACCTTCAGGAGAAGGAAATATGACTCCAGGTTATACGGTAAACATGAAGGTAAGAACATTAGATATATTGCCTTTTCATACCAGTTTAAGATTCGATATGGAGTTGTGGCATTGGAACAAAGCCTCCTTGAATTATGCGCCAACAACTTTTTATTATATGATACCAGGAGGAACATCTAATATTAAACCTGATTATAAGGGAGCGAAGGAAGAAGTGTTATTGGATTATGAAAAGGTTCATCCGACCGAAAATAAAAAAGAATAGACTAAAATAGTAATTTCAAATTTATTTTAACAAGTAAGATTAAAAGATGAAAAAAGTAGTGTTGTTTTTCTTAATGTTGGTTCAATTTATTGGGTTTTCACAAAATATTGGTAATGATTCCTTAAGTAAGGGGGGGATTTTGTTTTCAAGAATTGGATATAATTTAAACGGTGATAATAGGATTTTAATTAGAAATTCCACAGATCATTTTTTAAATAAGAAGCTCCATTTTTATATTTCAAATAGTAAAGGAGAAAAGGTTTTAAAAGGAGAAGTTCGTTATTGGGGACAAAAATGGAATAATTTCTGGGGGGTTATTGATTTTAGTGAAATTAGCAATGAAGGTAGCTACGTTTGTCATGTTATGGATGCTGAAAAAGTGATGTTTAGTTCTAAGTCCTTTGAAATAAAACAAGACTTACTTTGGGATAAAACTTGGAAAACTGTTTCATTAACACAATTAGATGGAAGAATCAAATTAAGAAATAAAAACTTAAAAAATATTGGTCCTGAATTTGCTCAAGGAGGTGGTTGGCAAGATTGTGGTAATTATTTAAGAGAAGTGAATAGTCATGCTTCAATGTTAATTGGTTTGTTAGATGTATTAGAATTCAAATTAAATGAATTATCAACTTCTGAAAGAGAAAAGATTGTAGCGCAAATTATTATAGGTACTGATTATATTGCCTATTGTCAAGATAAAGCTACAGAACTTAAAAAAGGAAATGGAGCTATAATTCACGAGTGGCCTAAACACACCAATGTAATTACTGGAGATGTTGTAAAAGGAGCACTTAGCTTTGTCAAAGCCAGTAGACAGTTGTTAAAAATGAATCCAAAGAAAGCCAAAGAATATTTAGCTCGTGCTGAATTATCTTTTAATTGGTTAGATAAAAATGGACCAATTCACTATCCCGGTGGTGTAGATTATGGGGGAGTGCTTCAACCTAATGATGGTTTTAACAGATTTGTTTATGGTGCCCCTAAAGAATTTGTAAGGCCAGAACAATGGAAAACAAGAGACCTTGTAATGATGACTTGGGTTGCATTAGAGCTCACAAAATCGGGTAAGGAATACTATAAAAAGAAAGCAATTTCATATGCCCGAGTACTTATGAATAGACAAATATCAATTACCAATCCGGAAGATCGATTTTATGGTCATTTTAAGCCATATGATGGTGTTGATTTTACAGAAAAAGCTTGGGAACATCATCATATGGGATATGATGCCGGAGCTACATTTCCTCATTATTTAATTCCTTTAATTGAAATGAGTAGACTATGGAGTAAACATCAAGATGCACCTTTATGGGATGCGACTATAAGGAATTTTGCATATGGTTATTTTTTACCTGCTTGTTTTGATAATCCTTTTTATTTATTACCTATGGGGTACTTTAAGAATGAAGGATTGTTGACTTTTAGCGGATTGTGGCATGGTATTAATGGAGCTTATGGATCAGCAGCTGCACTTGCATTGGAGCTAGAATTCTTTACTGGAGATGCTAGATTTGGTAAAATAGCAAACGGAAATATGCAATGGATTTCTGGATTGAATTCAGGAGTTTTGGAGAAAGGAAAATACGTATCTAAAAGTATGATTTATGGTATTGGAGATGAATATATGGGAAGTTGGACAAAAATACCTGGTACTATTTGCAATGGTTTTGAATCGGATCAACAATTTAAAATCACAGAGCCTAAAGCTTCAACAGATGAACCAAAAGTGTTTACAGATGAAGGATGGATTACTCATTCAGGAGGTTGGCTAAGTGCTTTAAGCAGATTGAAAAAGTAATATACGATAATGTATGAATTTGAAAATGAAATTTCTGAATACAATGATAGTAATGGATTTATTGGTTCAACTTAATAATTAAAAAAAATGAAAATAGTATTTAGTACAGTAATTCTGTTTTTTGGTTTCACCATACAGGCACAAAATTTAAACATTATTCCGCAACCAAATTCAGTGGAGTTTAAAAAAGGCAACTTTTGCTTACCTGAGAGTTTTTTAGTAAGTACAAAAGGAATAGAAAAAGAAGTTTTAGCATTTTTAATTGGACAAATACATGGAAATAAGAGATCGATAAGTAATAAAAAAGGACAGTTAAAATTAGAGTTAATAGCAAAAGGAGAAGAAGAAGCCTATCAGCTTGATATTAACAGAAGAGGAATAACGATACGTTCCGCATCAAAAAAAGGACTACTCAACGGAATAGCTTCTCTTAATCAGATCCTATTTCAAAGCAAAAAGAAAGATTGTTATAATATACCATATGTAAAAATATATGACCATCCGGCATATAGTTACAGAGGTTTTATGTTAGATGCCAGTCGCCATATTCAATCTGTGGAGAAAGTAAAAAAAATACTAGATTTTATGGTCA
>Ga0105356_10004488_pt1 | contig 13436 bp, 11 predicted proteins | sample GOMGulsemesocosm_3_FD_83502 | JGI IMG/M metagenome (GOLD analysis project Ga0105356, IMG submission 83502) | Methane-oxidizing microbial communities from mesocosms in the Gulf of Mexico - GOM9D Gulf of Mexico | ecosystem: Environmental > Aquatic > Marine > Cold seeps | place: Gulf of Mexico...
ATCGACTAAAGCAATAGCAAAATCTTCAAAAGAAATAGCTGAGTTCCCTTGTTCATCAATCAGTAACTCATCACTACCCAAACGGAAAGCACTGGTACGTTCTCCGGGTGAAATTAAGGCTGGCGGGCTTAAATAACTCCAGTTAACCGAGGTGTTTTTTTGACAAAGTTGATACTGTTCTAAACAGGCTACTGCAATATCACGCCAAGCAAGTGGTACCCAGTTAATATCATCAACCACTAATATACCTGAACTATTGGGCACGGTTAAACTTGCCGCGCCGCCTACTAATAATAACCTAACCTTAGTTTGCGCAAGACCAGATAATAACGACTGAGCGGTTGTCACTAACTGACTCTCTACTCCTTGTGGTGGTCGTGTAGCACTGATCACCACATCTTGTCCTGTGCTTAACTTCACCACATCGCTTACCTTATCAGCTTCACCAATAACTACCTTAGCCGCAGGATTCAATTCTGTAGCACGTGAAGGGTTTCGTAAAACTGCAGTGACCTCATGGCCGCGCATTATTGCTTCATCAATAACTCTTTTACCAACATTACCGGCTGCACCAAAAACTGTAACTTTCATTTTTATCTCTCCGCTTTATTGTTATTGTTGCTTATTAAGTTAGCAACAATTTGATAACGACAGTTTAGCAAGGTGTATTTTTTAAATAATTAACCTAGGTTTATTCAGATAAAAATAATTATTTTACAAAAAACAGTTCAATATCTTCACTAAACCTAGGTTAATTACAGCTAGTAATTTCTTAGGTAAGCTGCACTTATCAGCACTTAAAATTACCACTGGATTATTAAAGATGAACAACTCAGCGATTGCTAAAGCCTATTTAACAGATCTAAATATTATTAATAAAACGCAAGACATAACATTTGTAAATGAGCTACAAAGTAAACATATTGCCTTGTATAGTTTTAATAGCCTTGGTGTGGTCTTAGGGCAAGAGCTACCATTAGATGTAGAGTCGTTGTTTGATAAAATAGTACAAAGACATCGCGGTGGTTATTGTTTTGAGCATAACAAATTAGTACTTACTGTGTTAGAAACGTTAAAGTTTGATGTGCGATTATTACTTGCTAAAGTTGTCTATAATCAGGATGTTGAAGTAGCAAGAACTCACAGAATAACCTTACTTTCTTTCAATGGTGATGCATATATTGTCGATGCAGGTTTTGGGCCTTTAGGCGCTCGTTTTCCGGTAAAAATTGAGCTGGATTTGATACAAGAGCAAGGCGATGCTCAATACCGTATTATCAAAAACAAACGAGAAGAATATTGTTTTCAAGTTTTTAAAGAGGGCGATTTCTTTACCTTATACACTTTTGATTTACAGCACTATACTGAGTCAGATTGTTTATTGGCGCACTTTTACTCACACAATCACCCTAATGCGGCTTTTGTGAATAACTTAGTGGTTAGTCGTAAGTTTTCAAATGAGGTTAAATCGTTACGAAATGGCGAGTTTCATCATATTAGTGATGGTATAACTAAGGTCACTAAGATAATTGATGTTAAACAATTACATCAATTATTAACACAGGTTTATCAACTTGATGTCGATGAAGCTATTTCAGCGTTCTTATTTCATAAGTTTGTTTCAAATAAAACCGCTGAATAAATTGAGTCAAACGCGATGAGAAATACACTTACAGAAAACATTATTTTGTTTATTTGGGTTAGCTTGATGGCTTCTTCCTTTGTTGTTTCAGAGCAATTATTACCTTATGCCAACCCTATAGCCAGTACTGGATTAAGATTTATATTAGCAACATTGATGATGTTGGTATTTGTTAATAAAGCCTCATTACAACAAATAAACGCTAGAATATTATGGCAGTACAGTATTATCAGTTTGTTGTTGGTACTCTTTTTTTTAGGGCTGTTTGAGGCATTAAAAACTACCACGGCAATGAAAACATCGGTTATTTATACCTTAGTGCCTTTATGTAGTGTGGTGTTGGCATTTTTTACCTTGAAAGTAGTGACTCCTTTAAAATTGATTTTTGCTTTTATTATCGGGTCTATTGGCGCAATTTTAGTTTTATTTTCCTCTACTGAGCAAGTATTAACTTTTGGGCAGTGGCAAATTGGCGATAGTATTTTTTTAGGCGCCTGTTGCTGTTTGTCGCTGCATGTTATCCTAATTAAAAAGTGGGCAAACAATGTACCGGCGAGGTTAGGCGCCTTTTTAATTATGTTGCTAGGTAGCATATTGTTACTTCCCTTTTTACTACTGTTGGGCGACTTAAATAATGTTGCTTGGCAACATCAACAATTCTGGCAAGTGTTGTTGTATTTAACGGTATTTACCACAGTGGCGACTTTTATTTTACAGCAGTACTTGCTTAAAATAGTTGGCCCAAATAGGTTATTAGCTTTTACCTATTTAATTCCTATCTTAGTGATGATTCCACAGGGAGTGGAAAATATTTACAATTTAGACAGTACCTTCATTGGCGTACTTTTTACTATTCTGGCACTCTACTTAATATCAAAAAAAAGCGCTAATGAGTAAAATATTTAATGGATGTGATAACTAAATGAGCCTGCAAACCCATATGGAAGATTTTGTGCAATACTTTTCAGGTAGCAACTTAAGTATTGATAGTGCAAATTTTGCTAAGTTTGGCTTAAAAGCCAAACTAAAACATTATCACAAAGGGGAATTGTTGATCACACAAGGGCAAGCAGCACCTAAACTGTATTTTCTTGTTAAAGGGTTTGTCCGTTACATGAGTATTTCTGTAGAGGGAAAAGAGTTTACTCAATCTTTTGCTAGTGCCCCCTGTATTAGTGGCTCAACTCGCGCAATGAGCCGGAATGTTGAGGCACTATTTAGTATTGAAGCATTAGAAGATGTTATATGTTTAGAATTTAACTGGCAGGAATTTTATCAACAAATGAAATCACAGCCAGGTTTTATGGCGGCGTATAACCAGTTATTAGAAAATATGTTTATTAAAAAAGAAGAACGTGAATACGCCTTTGTACAACACAGCGCCGAACAGCGTTATTTAACTTTTTTAGACAATAACCCCGAGTTACGCGATAAAGTTCCACTAAAGATGATCGCCTCACATATAGGTATCACGCCAATAGCGCTTAGCCGTATTCGTAAAAAACTTAGGTAGCAAGCCGAGGTAGAAAATTCAGCTAGCTATATTCGATCAAAGCTGAATTAATATTTTTGGATGGTAAGTTTTACCAAGTCGGATAGTCGCAAAAGCCACCATTGCGTTCATTCACCATCAAATAATTAATACTAACTTCATGCGTATTGAATACATCAGCTACACCTTGCTTTTATGGTCAACTGATCGCTACGAAGAAGACATTAGTTATTCCACTGAAACATCTATTTCAAATAACTTTTAAGAATAGAAATAACTTCTTCTACTTCTTCTAGTCGTTCCTTTTTTGTCAGATCTTCTACACCTAAATGCTCTCTCAAATGAGCTTCTAATACCTCCTTCATCAGCCCATTAACTGCACCTTTGATTGCAGCTACCTGCTGTAAAACAGCCATACAATTTGGCTCTCCCTCTAAAGCAGTCTCTAAGGCGAGTGATTGACCTTTTATTCGTCTAACACGGCTAAGGAGTTTTTTTTTCCCTGCGATGGTGTGTGACATATATTTCCCTTACTTGATAAATAGTATACTGGGGTATAGTATATTTCAAAGTGTTAATATATGCTATTCGTAAGCAGCATGAAACAATATTTTAGGATATTTAATGAAAAACGATAGTAGTATTCAATGGGAACATTCTCATGATTTTGGCGTAGATAGTAAGCTCCATAAAAACAAAGTGAAAAGTGTTTTTTGGTTAACTACTGTCATTATGGTACTTGAAATTACCGCTGGCACTTGGTCAGGCTCTATGGCTCTTCTTGCAGACGGTTGGCATATGGGAACTCACTCTGCCGCATTTCTCATTGCTATATTTGCTTACTCTTATGCTAAAAAGCACGCGAAAAACAGAGACTTTAGCTTTGGAACAGGCAAGGTAAATTCTTTAGGTGGTTTTGCCAGTGCGATTGCATTAGCGATAGTCGCATTAATAATGATAATAGAATCTGTTCTACGATTAGTTGAGCCACAATCCATTCATTTCAACGAAGCAATTATTGTTGCGATTATAGGTTTAGTCGTTAATGTTGCTTCTGTTTTTATCCTTCATGATGATCATCACCATCATGGAGAGCACCACCACCATGATCACGACCATAATATGAAGGCAGCCTACTTTCACGTATTAGCTGATACTCTAACGTCCTTATTAGCCATTGTTGCTTTACTCGTAGGAAAATACATTGGTTTACTCTGGATGGACCCATTAATGGGGATTGTGGGTGCCATAGTGATCTTACGTTGGTCTTATGGCTTAATTAAGGAATCAAGTGAAGTGCTTCTCGATAAGTCGATAAAACAACCAACCATGGATAAAATTTCAGATGCCTTGAGTAATAAGAATACGGTGATTAACGATATCCATGTATGGAAAATAGGGACTGCTCACCAATCGGCAATTCTTAAAATAACATCTACTGAGCCACTGAGATCAGACGAATATGAAAGTATTTTAAAGGGGATCTTGCCACAGCTCTCACATGTATCTATTGAAATATGCCATGTTTAAGTTCATGACTTGAGGATGTTTTAAATCCACGCAGGCCAGTTAAAAAATCAGTTAGCGTTCTCAGATGAAATACCACTGGCAGCAATGAGCTTATAGAAAAAGCTAAACTCTTAGTAAACAAGTATTTTTATAGTGATAATATTTTACCTTAATACTTTTTGATGTTTTTTACCTAAAATTGCAAATATTAAGCGATAGAATGCAAGCGTTTGAGGTAGTACTGCACCAAAATTATATTTTCTATAGGTGACATTTAGACATATCGATACAACACTTACAGTGAGAAATTCATAATTAAAAACAACAACGCGAATTGATAACTGTTTAAAAATGAAAATGAAGCTATGTTTAAGGTAACCATTGATTAGATAATACAGCACTGTATATAAAGTCGGCCTCTAGAATTCTTTCATCAATGACTATGCCAACTAAACTATTAAGCAGAAGTTAATATTATTTGACCTTTCTATTTGTTCACAATAAGTAAAATATAGGAATATCATGAAAATTATAAAAGTATTATTTCTATCAATATTATTTTTAATCGGCTGCAACTCCGAAAATTCAAGCGTTACCTTCGATAGTGCAGTATTTAAAAATTTAATAGAAAAGAACAATACAAATGGAAATATAATAGAATCGATAAGTTTATCCGAAGAAACCTTACAATTAGTTTTCGAAAATACAGAAACTTATACGATTTCAAAAAGCGTGGTGATTTCTTATCTAACCTCTTCAGCAGATTGGAATATAAAATTTGAGTTAGCTGATGGCTCTATCGTTAATTCAGGATATTTAGGCAACGAAATAATTTTAGGGGATATAAATTTAGATCCATTCAATACATCTCCATTAACTGCCATGATTGAAGTATCCACACCTGTTGAAGGTTCTTTTAAAGCTACTATCAAGGGGAAAAATGGTGATTTATCCGATTTTCTAATTGAGCCTTCTTATTATGGGAAAAGTCATAAAATAAATATTCTCGGACTCTATCCTGATTACGAAAATACAATTGAACTTAATTTTATCAGTAAAAATGGACAAACCCGAACAAAAACCACAACTACGATTGAAACTGTAGCCCTACCTAATTCATCCAATTCATTTCCTGACTTTGATATTGTTATACCAATTCAAACAAACGAAAATAACACATTAGTTCTTATGAACTATAAAGGGAATAACACCCCATTTGCAGTAGATTTATATGGTGATATCAGGTGGTATTCAACAGGATTCTCTATAGGGAGAAAATTTGCTCTTCAGCGTTTAAAAAATGGAAATATTGCTTATGCCAAACCAGAACTTGGCCAAGGAAGTATAATTGAATATAGCCTAATGGGAGAATTAATAAATGATTTCTCATTCTATCCTGAATTTGAAAGTGCTCATCATGATGTATATGAAAAGCCCGATGGCAACTTTTTAGTTTTAGTGAATAAAGTAGGAATAAGCACAGTCGAAGATCACGTAATCGAGATGGAAAGAGCTACGGGTAATATAATAAATATTTGGGATCTAAGAGAGATCCTCCCTGTAGACCGATACACATTTAGAAAAATAGGTGATGGTAGTGACTGGTTTCATGCAAACGCCGTCATTTACGATGAATCAGATGATAGTATCATCGTCTCAGGCCAAGCACAGGGAGTCGTAAAAGTTAGCAGAAACAATGAATTAAAATGGATATTGGCTCCTCATGAAGGGTGGTCTGACTTATATTCGCCTTATTTATTAAATCCGATTCTTACTGATGATTTTGATTGGGCTTGGGGACAACACGCCCCATTATTACTCCCAAGTGGGAATCTCTTAATCTTTGACAATGGATTTGGACGAAACTTTGGAGATCATGATGCTAAGTATAGTCGTATTGTTGAATATGCTATCGTTAGAAATGATGACGATATTGGCGGAAGTATAGAGCAGATATGGGAATATGGTAAAGAGAGAGAATCTGAAATGGTGTCAGAATTTATAAGTGATGTCGATTATATTGATAAGTCTTTTAGTCGCTTTATAACCGCCGGAGCTACAGCTTATGACATAACATATGAATCTCCAGCTATTCAATTGTTTGAATCAGATCCAATGGCTATTGAAACTAGAATCATTGAAGTTGATATAAATAAAAATATTTTATTTGAAATGACAGTAATTTCTAATAATGCTCGAGCCGGATCGGTTTATAGATCTGAAAAATTAGTAATTGAAAGAAGTTTTAAATAAATATTGGATACGCTAACAAAATTGTATAATGAACTATCACTGCATTCATTTGAATGCTAGTAGGTAGGCCTATTATGAATATATCAGGTGTGACGTATTTACCATAAAATGGAAAATCCATTAAGACTAAAAAAACACACCGTTTATATAACTTAAATCATTCATTTTGCAAACATTTCAACTTCTGCAATGCTCACTAAAAAGACGATCTCCTAATGACAAAAAATGCCACAATATAGTCATAAAGTTATGAAGTAAAACACTGGTTCGGATTAAATTTTATATCGATAACCCCGCAATATGTCCCGCTTAATTGGCTTGATATATAACTTCTGATTTAAGCAAATCGTTTTTATAAAATACATTCACCAGTAGCTTGAAAGAAGTTCTTTCGTAGTAGCCTACCACTTGGATACGAAAATTTGTAATACATTTTTTGATATTTACTTTTCAAAAAAACAGGTCTGAAACAGAGAAAAACTGGGGCCTGATGGTGCTATGGAGCTTATAACTAATCAATGCTTTTTTAACCTCATCAATCGCTATGAATTTATGCGACTAAGCAGTTATTGATATTACTCCCCTTCCACGTATTTTGATATATCAGAGTAAATTCATTATAGTGAACGTCGACTCTAGCGATACCACATTATTTTATTGAAAAAAAATAGTTAATGTAAAGGAAAAGTATTAATGACCTTGAGGCATTTGATTGTCATAGCTTGCTTTGTACTGATAACAAGCATAAGTATATTCTGGCAAAAGATGAACCAAACACTGGTTATCAATGAGCAACAATATTTGCTAAGCGAAATTGCCAACTCAGAGGCCACCGCCATTGAACGCAGGTTATCGAGCTCTCTGTCAACAACCCATATACTCGCTATTGAGATCCAACAAAATAACGGGGAATTCAACGACTTTGACTCCTATGCTCAAGCAGTTATCGATTCCATTGGTGGCGTTTCAAACTTGCAATTAGCCCCTAATGGCATCATCAAGAATATATATCCCCTGCAAGGCAACGAAAAAGCACTTGGGCACAATATCCTTCGTGATGATCTTCGTAGTAGCGAAGCACAAATGGCAATTGAACAACGACGGTTAACCCTAGCAGGCCCCTTTGAACTCGTTCAAGGTGGCATCGCGATTATTGGTCGTAACCCGGTATTTATTAAAGTGCAAGGTAAGGATACTTTTTGGGGGTTTACATCAGCGTTGATCTTTCTTGATAAGCTGTTGGCGGTAACCAAGCTTGAGCAACTGGAAAACAAAGGATATCGTTACCAACTAAGTAGGATTCACCCTGATAGCAAAAAAGCTGAAATATTTGCTCGGTCAAAGCACGATCTTGACCCATTCCCTCAGTCAACTCAAATAAAAGTACCTAATGCTAACTGGACAGTAACCATCAGTCGTCCTATGCCCACTTTATGGTCAGATAGTGCGACTTACAGCATCAGTATTCTCTTAGGTGGCTTGATAGCTTGGCTAGTTAGTTACATACTTCTTCAGCCAGAGTTATTACAAAGAAAAGTGCAAAAGAAAACCGCTGAGCTTGAACAACTAGCTTTTTATGACCCCCTTACTGGCTTGGCTAATCGACGAATGCTCAGTCAAAAGCTTCAGCAATTTTTATCTACAGTAGATGACAATAATAAAGCAGCACTTTTGTATTTAGACTTAGATGATTTCAAACGCATTAATGATTCAATGGGGCATAACTCAGGTGATCACCTTTTACTAAAAATCGCTTCACGACTCAATAAAATCGTCAAAAAAGGTGATTTGGTATCCCGCCTTGGCGGCGATGAATTTGCCATATTATTATTTAATACCGATTCCATTAATAATGTCAGTAAAATCGCTAAAAGGTTGGTCAAAGCCGTTAAAAAACCGGTATTTATTGATGAACGTCGTTTTGTTATTTCAACATCTATTGGCATCACTTTAATTCCCAAAGATGGTAAGGATGCACAGTCTTTATTGCGCAATGCAGACATGGCGATGTATGTTGCTAAAAATGCAGGTAAAAATGGTTTTAGTTTTTTCCATCAACAGCTTCATCAACAAGCGATTGAAAAACACCGTATTGAAAGCGAACTCTCCAATGCGATAAAACGTCAGGAATTGTTATTGTACTATCAACCTCTCATTGATTTAACTACTGGTAAAGTAAAAAGTTTTGAAGCACTAATTCGCTGGCAGCATCCGACAGACGGACTGGTCACTCCCGACCGGTTTATCGGTATTGCAGAAGAAAGTGGCCTGATAGTAGAAATCGGTTACTGGGTCATCCGAGAAGCTTGTCAGATGATCAATAAAGGCAAAGTTGAACACCAGCAACAATTAACCATTGCAGTGAATCTGTCTCCTAAACAGTTCATGGATCCCAACCTGTTAGAGAATATCCAGAATATATTACAAGATATTGATATTGCTCCCTGTTGTCTTGAAATAGAGATCACTGAATCTTCGTTGATGACCGATGTCACTAACGCTGTCTATATACTAGAGCAACTTAGAACAATAGGCATTAAGGTGGCGATTGATGACTTCGGCACTGGTTATTCTTCACTGGCACAACTCAAACAACTACCAGTTGATAAACTTAAAATTGATCGAAGCTTTATCTCATCGTTAGCATCAGATCAAAGCGATCAAAAAATTGTGCAGGCAATTATCATTATGGCTCACACATTACAAATTGATGTGGTGGCGGAAGGAATAGAAACTCAGCAACAATTAGACCTACTTAAAAGCAAAAAATGTAATATCGGCCAAGGGTACTTTTTTAGTCGCCCAGTCCCCTTTGAGCAAGCACTAAAGCACCTATAGGATTATTATATTGAAATTGAATAAGCATAAATTTTCACTTTTCCCTTTAATTTACAGATAAAGTAAGTTAACACCCCACGGTTGAATAAGAAAAATATGAAATCACTTCAAATTTAAAAATTAAGCAACTCCTTTGATCGAGTAGCCCATCAAGCGCCTGATGAACAGACACATTTTATTCAGACTAAAACTATATAGCGCACCTTTGAACCTTTCGCACTAGTTAATAAAATTCCAAACCAAATAATTACGGTAATCGTGCTATTGCCACAGGCTGTGTAAAAACTCCCAGTGTTAAATACTTACCATTTAACACGACATGGTATGAAAGAGGATGTTGAGGCTTATATCAGATATTACAATCAGATCAGGCTGCATACATAAAATGGTGATTGCTCTCCAATTGAGTTTGAGCAGTCCACAATAAATGTGTCTTATGCGGCTTGACCAGAACAGTATTTGTTTACTGAAATTTTGCAACTGATCTAAACGTAGCCAGCGCTTAGCACTCCCCCTTTAAGTTAGTTATTACAACATGACTGAAACGCTTGAAAACATCACTAAAAGTTAATCCCTCATCCCGGTGAGCAACATTTTTGGTTATTTCTGGAGAAGAACCTTCATAGTAAATAAAATGATATAGAGGATATTGTCTGCTGGACTGTTTATTAATAGTGTGTAGTTGTTGAAAGCTATTTCGTCGGGACACAATTAGTCAAAACCAGTAGTGGTGTTTACTTCAGTGCTGCTAATTTTAGTGATATGTGTTTTCCTGAGAAATTGACTTTATCTGATTTTAATAAACAAAGAACCTGAATATATTGGTCATTAACTTTAAGTTTTGCCACATAAGGGAAATACTGTATGAACATAGAAAAAGAAAAAACTGTCAGTGATGCATCTTCATCCATAACAAATTTAAATGATTCACTTTCCATATTAACATCCGCTCAAGCTGATAGTTTTATCTATGCTTTTCATGCTGATACACTTTCCCCAATCAAAAAGTTTAAATTTATTCTGCATTTGATGTTTTGCCGAGAAAGTCGTCACTATGTACGTTCCTATAAAAAAACCATTCGTTTATCACTAGGTGGGTTATCAACCGCAAACCCAATTGAAAAAGTGCCAGAGAAATTAATACAAATTATTCTTAATTGTCGAAAAACCAACAAAAGTAAATAATAATGCGGATAAAAAATATGCTAAAAAGAAGGTTGTTTATGAAAAAATCTAACACCTACAGTCAAGTACAGTAGCTGCACCATCATAGAAACTAGCAGCCTACGGGTAGTTTATTTGTTTCTAACTAGTATTAAGTAAATTATTACTTATCTCAACGCTACTATTTTTGCCTAAGCTCGGTATAATTCATTCTAAACCCGATCCACTTGAAGATGCATGATTCAGCTGGAGCTGGGTATATACTAATTAAAATATTATCCACACTATATCAGAGCCTAATTAATGAGTTATACGCCACTAGAACAGTTGAAAAATGCTTGGATTTTCAAGCATAAAAGTTTACCCATTAGTGAGAAAGATTTAACCAAAATTAAACCCATGGCAAAAGATCGCGCCAATGTTTTATGGGATACTTTTATAAGCCGTCAAGTTGATCACCCTGATTTTTTTAAAAAAGGTGACTGGCCATTTGATAATAATTATTGGCAAGATCAAGGTAAGTGGGAAGGTATTTGGGATAGTAATGAAGAAAATTTACCTGAGCTAATTACCACACATCTTTCCTGGGACAACAATACCGTAGTGTACTACTGTTCAAATAGAGACAATGTTATTGAGACCACTTGGGCAATTTTTAAGCGCTGCTGGAAAAACTTTTTATTTATGGATGATGGTTGCATCCTTATTGGTAAAAAGCGTAAAGAAAGTGTGCAATTTAATAGCAACGGTAGCTTTAAAGTAGGTAATAAACCAAGCTAATGAATGCTAAAAAAACACTTATAAAAGACAGTCTGCATAAGAAAAATCTTCATCGTCATGATTATGACTTCAGTGCATTAGCGCAGGTTCACCCGCCACTTACACCGTTTATTATTAGTAATAAGTTCAACCAACAAGCAACGATAAACTTTAGTGATACTAACGCAGTTAAAACATTAAACTTTGCTTTACTGAAAAAATATTATCGAATTGAACATTGGGATTTTCCAACAGGGTATTTATGCCCACCAATTCCTGGACGTGTCGATTATATTCACTACCTTGCTGATTTGTTAAAAAAGCCTACATCAGATGTTTCTAACAAAGTATCTGTATTAGATATTGGCACAGGGGCGAGTTGTATATATCCAATTTTAGGTGCGCGCACACAAGGCTGGCATTTTGTTGCTTCTGATATAGATCCTATTTCAATAAAATCGGCAAATGCTAATGTTAAAGCCAACAAAGGCTTAGCAAAGCAGATAACTTGCCGGTTACAACAAAATAGTGACCATATTTTTGCGGGTATAATCCAACCCAATGAATATTATCAGTTGACGATGTGCAATCCACCCTTCCATAAATCTTTAGCTGAAGCGACTAAAGGGACATCAAGAAAGTGGCACAACCTCAACAAAGAAGGTGGTAATAATAAGAGAAATAACACCTTGAATTTTGGCGGTCAGCAAGCTGAATTATGGTGTCAAGGTGGAGAAGTTGCCTTTATACGCCAGATGATAAAAGAGAGTAAACAGTATCAAAAACAAGTTTTGTGGTTTACTTGCTTAGTATCTAAAAAAGATCACCTTTCGGCAATTAAATTGAGTTTAAAGAAAGCCAATGTAGCCAGGGTTAACGTAGTAAAAATGGCGCAAGGACAAAAAATAAGTCGATTTATTGCTTGGAGTTTTTCTACATAAGGTGATAATCCCAAGCAATAAGGTAGCAACTAAGTTTTGGGAACCATGCTTTCAGGCATAAGTACTGCAATAACCTGACCTTTAGCGCAGATGATATCATTCGCTGATAAGGTTATATCAACGATAACTTTTCGATCTTTCACTTCACTAAACTTGCCAACTAATGTTAACTCAACGTCTTGCGGAGTTGGCGCTAAGAAACTCACATTAAGTGCCCCGGTAACAAAACGCATTGCTGGTAAACTACCTAATTCACGCCCCTGAGAAAGATAGGCCATTGCCGACGCACTACCCGTGCCATGACAATCAATTAGTGATGCAATCATACCGCCATAAACAAAACCTGGAATAGCCGTATATTTTTTATCTGGTATACAGCGAGCGACAGTAGTACTAGCGTTTATATTTTTTTCATCAAGATGTTGCCAGTAACTTTTTAACTGGTGACCTTCAGGGTTGTTTTTACCACAGCCGTAACAGTGACTTATTTCTTCTGGGTAATAATCTTGGAAAGCTTCGTTATTCATAAATTCCTTGTTTATTCTGATAAGCAGCATAAGTAAATAAATTACCTATGCTGAAGGTTAGTGGCTAATACTAAGACTGAGTTAGTAAAATCAACTTAGCCAATAGGTCGTAAATCATCAATCACTTTGCCATCACCCGCTAAAGTGCCTACTGTAACCAATTCTACCGAGCCACTAAGTTTGGTGACTTTTTTCAGGCTAGCGCTAACCCCTTCAATTAAACCGGCAATATCGGCTTCAGAATACGCCTGAGTATCCACCTCACATTGAAGGTTCATTTGGTCATTATGATTTACCTTGGTAACCGATAA
>Ga0105356_10004489_pt1 | contig 13435 bp, 12 predicted proteins | sample GOMGulsemesocosm_3_FD_83502 | JGI IMG/M metagenome (GOLD analysis project Ga0105356, IMG submission 83502) | Methane-oxidizing microbial communities from mesocosms in the Gulf of Mexico - GOM9D Gulf of Mexico | ecosystem: Environmental > Aquatic > Marine > Cold seeps | place: Gulf of Mexico...
CCCGCTAAGTGACAGCGATGGCCACCTTTGCAGTAATCCATAATAGAGACCTTCATGAAAAATACCTTACTCATCATCACACTTTTTAGTCTATTGGCTAATCACTCGGCGCTAGTGTGTGCAGAGGCGCTCGCAGAGGCGAATACACAGGCGAAGCGCCCTAATTTTATCGTTATCCTCGCCGACGACTTGGGTTACGGTGATATCGGTAGCTACGGTTCAACACTGATTAAAACACCAAATATCGACAAACTTGCTGCCCAGGGTATTCAGTTAAATAGTTTTTACGCCAGCGCCAATGTCTGCACCGCTTCCCGGGGGGGCCTGTTGACCGGGCGCTACCCCATTCGACTAAACTTGGTGGCGGATGTGGCCAGGCCCACTAACGACATTGGTCTGGCTAGCGAAGAGTTAACCATAGCCGAAGCGCTGGGCAAGGAGGGCTATAGCACAGCTCTGGTCGGCAAGTGGCACCTGGGTGAAGAGGCGCATAGAAACCCGACCCTGCATGGTTTCGATGAGTTTTTTGGTTTGTTACACAGCAACGATATGGCGCCGGTTGAGTTGTATGAGGGCAGCAAAATGATTGAATACCCCGTCGATCAAAGCCAGTTAACAAAGCGCTATACCGCCCGCGCCCAGCAATTTATTGCCGATAACAAAGACCAGCCGTTTTTCCTGTACCTGTCTCACGCCTTCCCCCACGTGCCGCTGTTTGTCTCGCCGGAATTTAGCGGTCGCTCTGAGGCGGGTCTGTACGGTGATGTGGTGGAAGAGCTGGATTGGAGTACCGGTGAAATTATGAAAACACTGCTTGAGTTGGGCTTGGATGACAATACCCTGGTGATTTTCACCTCTGACAACGGCCCGTGGTGGGAGGGCAGTGCCGGTCAATATCGCGATCGCAAGGGTTCGTCTTGGGAGGGTGGCCTGCGGGTGCCCTTTATCGCCCGCTGGCCGGCGCAGATCCCCGCCGGTATCGTCTCCTCTGAGCCGGCTATGAATATTGACCTGTTGCCAACGTTTGTCAGCGCCGCCAATGTTCAGCTTGCGAAGACCATTGAGCTGGACGGTAAGGACATTTTGCCGATGTTGAAAAACACGGAGGCAAGTCCCCATGAGGTATTATATCTGTTTGACAAGGATCGCATTGCCGGCGTGCGCAAGGGCCAGTGGAAACTAGTAATAGAATCTAAATACCAGATTTTAGTGACTCGTTTTGATCATCCCAGTTCCTATTATGGCCCGGTGGGGCTGTTATTTAATCTCGAAAAAGATCCCTCGGAAACCTATTCTTATGCCCGGGAAAACCCGGCGGTAGTCAAAGCGTTGCGCGGGTATTTAGAGCAGGGGCAAATAGCACTGGCGGCGAAAAGATTGCCGGGCATGTGGAATTTGCAAAAATCGCCTTAGCGCACTACCGAGCTGGCATACTCTAATCACGAGGTACCCCAATGACCGATCGAGATAAACAATCATCGACCCAAAGTGGCTTGTTGGGTCGTCGAGCGCTGTTAAGAGCCTCGACGCTGGGCATTGCCGGAGGTTTTTTATTGCCGACCCAGGCAGCGGAGACGTTGCCACTGTGGTCCACCCACAGCGGCAGCGCGCAGAGTGAATACGGCGGGCGCTCAGCCTTTGTCAGCGATCGGCGCCAGACCAACTTTGGCAATCCCTTTGGGCCCCAGGCAGGAGTGTCCTATACACCGCTGGCGACACTTAACGGCACAATCACACCCAACAGTTTACATTTCGAACGCCATCACAGTGGCATTCCCGCCATCGATCCCAATGTGCACAGCCTGACTATTTACGGTGATGTGAAACGCGCGCTGCGCTTTAGTGTTGATGATCTGCGGGCCTATCCGCTGGAGTCGCACTGTTATTTTTTGGAGTGTTCAGGCAACAGTTTTTTGAATACCTTAGCCAGTGCTCAGGACTTAAGTGTGCAGGCGATTCACGGGCTATTGTCGGGGGCGGAGTGGACCGGTGTGCCGCTGCGCTATTTGCTGGATGAAGCTGGGGTCGACAGCAGTGCCCGCTGGATTGTGGCGGAGGGTGCCGATGCCTCCGGCCATAGTCGTAGCTTACCCATCGATATGGCGCGGGACAAAGTGATGGTCGCGCTCTATCAAAACGGCGAGGTGCTGCGCCCGGCCCAGGGTTATCCCATGCGCTTGTTTGTTCCCGGTAGCGAAGGCAACGTCAGTGTTAAGTGGCTGCACAAAATCAAGGTGCAACAAACGCCGGCTTACAGCCGGGAGGAGACCAGCAAATACACCGACTTGCTGAAAAACGGTAAAGCCGAGATGTTTTCGTTTGCGATGCAGGTAAAGTCGGTGATTACTTCACCCTCGGGTACCATGAGTTTAAAACGCCGGGGGGTTTATGAAATCAGTGGTCTGGCCTGGTCCGGAGCGGGCTCTATTCGTGGCGTGGAGGTCAGTGCCGATGGTGGACAAAGTTGGGTGGCAGCCACCATGCAATCTAGCGGTGGCGACCGAGCGCTAACGCGTTTTCGCATACCGTGGCACTGGCAGGGGCACAGCGCTGTATTGCAAAGCCGCGCCACCGACAGCGCTGGCAATATTCAGCCTAGCAGAACACTGGCGTTAGAGAAGTATTCGGCAGCCGGATTTTATCACTACAACGGCATTCAAAGCTGGGCCGTGGATTCGCAGGGGCAGGTGAAAAATGTTTTTGTGTAGTTGTCCGCGGCGCTTAGCCCGCGTCTATAACGTTATTATTGTTGCCACAGCGACGCTAGCCCTGCTGTCGCTTAGCCCCTTAGCACTGAGTCAGCAGCATAATGCAGCGCGGGGGAACGGGCAGTTGGGGCATCATCTACAGCCCGGTTTAGGGCGTACCGTCGACAATATCGCTGATAGTATTGTATCTCCAGACGGCAGCGCATTACCGGTCGGTAGCGGTAGTGTCGCTGCCGGAAAAGTCATTTACGCTGCCCGTTGCAGTGCCTGCCACGGGTCCAATGCTAGGCAAAAAGGCAATGCTCTGGTGGGGGGGGTGGGCACTCTGGCAACCGACAAGCCGGTTAAAAGCATCGGCAGCTTTTGGCCCTATGCAACCACGCTGTTTGACTATATCGCTAGGGCCATGCCCTATGGCCAAGAGAAATCTCTAACCGCCAGTGAGGTCTACGCGCTCACCGCTTATTTACTGCATCTCAACAAAATTGTCGACGTAGAGGCGGTAATCGATAGGGAACGACTGCCATTGATCATTATGCCCAATCGTCACGGTTTTATTGAACTGCATCACTAGCGTTCAACAAGCGTACTGAAACCGAGTCACCAACGAGGCGACGTGAGTTTAGTGCGCAGACTTTGTGATGGTTTAATTGAAGAAGGGCTACACAGCCAACGCCGTGTAGCCCTTCAATATGGAGCTAGCTCAGTCAGTAACCTGGCGTCAACAAGCCACCCCAGGAGTTCGCCCACTTTGTAATTCAGACATACAATCACCTCCTTTGGTTGTCAGGGTATTGATCGTCACGCCAAGACTTCCCTGCTAAGTCAGTAGCGATACGCTCAACTACAATGTGGACTAATAAATACAAACTGTCAATTTCTCGGGATATAGCAGATAAAGCTAAGGGCCGGTCAATACAGTCGTCAATGCGGTTGCAGGGCCTAAATTCACAATATTAGCCTCTGCCTGTCCGGCTGTTGACCTGTTGCGGGCGGAGCGGGCGGCATCCTTAGCGCCGCTGATGGGGCGTTCGAATAACAGTGAATTCAATTGCACAGTTAATGTAATAGCAACAGCTTGGTCTATTGAGTTTGTTGATTTATATCGTTGTTTAAAAAATACCCATTAGTTTTTTGACAAGTTACACAGGTCGGTGTATATTTCCTTTATTGGAAACCGATCGGTTTCCATTGGGCTTTGTTTGCGCGAACGAGCAGACAGTGGAGCTAGTCTATGAATAGTGTAAGCGTATTAGTGCGAGTAGCGATGGCGGTAGTATCGACAAGCATCGCAGCGCTCGGATCTGCAGCGGCACCAGCTAAACCCACCGATAGTGTGGCGCCGCTCCGCAGCCCAGAGATAGTTGCTATACGCCTCGAACTTGGTGCAGTGGTTCAATACGCCATTTCAGGCGAAGCCTGGGAACTGTCAGGTACAAACTGGCCTTGGAGAAGAGTGAGCGCTAACTAATGTCTACTAAGGCCGGATCTACCACAGCACCGTTAAGTAGCGCTACTGTAGTGACGAGCTACTATTTTTAAAGAGTTTGGACAAACCTTAGCGGTGGCCATTGTGCCAATAGGTTTATACCTGAAAATTTCAGAGGATGTTGCAATGACCGATAGTCCATCGCCCTTTCATCGAGGTGAGCAAAAAATTCAGCAGCAGTTGGGAGTCCGAGAGCAAATGGAGCGCTTCGGCAGCCGCGTTATTCGCGATCATATGCCACAGCAACACCGGGACTTCTATCGGCAGTTGCCCTTTATATTTACCGGCCACGCCGACGCCAAGGGCTGGCCCTGGGCGTCAATACTGTTTAATCGCAGCGAATTTATAAGTGCGCCCAATAGTAAAACGTTGAATATTGAAACGCAGCCGGTCAGCGGTGATCCTTTGGCGGCCAGCTGGTCTGCCGGTACTCGCCTGGGATTACTGGGTATAGAGCTGCCGACGAGGCGCCGCAACCGATTGGCGGCCCATATCGTTGAAAGCAATGAGACGGGCATTGCCCTAGAGGTCGATCAGTGTTTTGGCAACTGCCCCCAGTACATCCAGTCACGCGAACTGAGTTGGTTGCCACAGGCTGATGTTGCGGCGCCTATTAGTACAGCGCTAACGACGTTAGATGAGCGCTCCAGTGACCTTATTGAAGCCAGTGATACCTTTTTTGTTGCCAGCTACGTCGATACCGGTAGCGAGCGGGCCAGCGACGGTGCCGACGTCTCCCACCGCGGTGGCCGGCCAGGTTTTGTTCGAATCGACAATAACAAGCGGCTGACCATTCCCGATTATCTTGGCAATAACCATTTCAATACCTTCGGTAATTTTATCGAAAATTCCCGCGCCGGTATATTGTTTCTCGATTTCGAGAAGGGTCACCTGTTAACACTAACAGGCACCGTGGAAATATTGTGGGATTCTCCGCAGGCGCAACATTTTGACGGTGCCGAGCGGCTGTGGCAATTTACTATCGATCACGGTCATTTTATCGAGCATGCCCTACCGATGCGCTGGAGCACAGCAGATTATTCCCCCAATACGCTGTTAACCGGTACTTGGATTGATGCCAAAAATACACAGCAGGCCGAGGCTCAGCGTCAGCAGTGGTTGCCCTACACAGTTGTAGACATAGTAACGGAGAGCTCTGTCATAAAGTCTTTTTACCTGCAGCCGCAAACCGGCGGCCGGGCGCATTTTAAACCGGGCCAGTTTCTAACGGTTAAGCTCGACGTTAATGGTAGTAGCGCCATCAGAACCTACACCGTGTCCAGTGCCCCCAGCGACCCAGAGCTTCGCATTAGTGTAAAAGCCGAGCAGGGCATAGATGAAAATGCGCCGCAGGGGCTATTTTCTAACCATCTGCATCAGCACGTGCAGGTCGGTGACACTGTCTATGCCAAGGCGCCGTGTGGGGCGTTTACCTTCGATGCTAGTGAGCAGCGTCCCGCGGTGTTATTGGCAGCAGGCGTGGGTATTACGCCGATGGTGGCAATGGCGCGCCACGCTTTGGCCGAAGGCATGCGCACACGTCAGCTGCGGTCGACTACTATTATTGCCGCCGCTAGCAACGCCGAGCAACGTGCATTTTTTGATGAGTTGGCGGATATTGAGCTGCGCTCCGGTGGCGGCATTCGCAGCTTTTGGGCGTTGAGCGAAGTGGACGCCGGAGCGCAGCTGGGCCGAGATTACCATTTACACGGCCGCATAGAGTCGTCGCTATTACAGTCCATACTGGTGTTAGACGATTACGACTTTTATCTGTGTGGTCCAGCATCATTTATGCAGTCTATGTATGCAATGCTGCGGGGTTTGGGTGTTAGCGATGCCCGTATTGTGGCTGAAGAGTTTGGTCCGGCATCACTTAAACGCGACTCAGATCAAGCCAGTGAGGCCTTTGAACCGGTGACGGCGGCCAGTGAGGCGATTGTAGAGTTTAGGCATTCGAATATGGAGCAGGCCTGGACTAGCGGCGATGGCAGCTTGCTGGAATTTGCCGAAGCTCACGGCCTGAGTCCAGAGTTTGGCTGCAGAAGTGGTCAGTGCGGTGCTTGCAAGGTGGGATTACTATCCGGAGAAGTGAGCTATTTGACTGAGCCATCGTCGCCGCTGGCTGCCGGGGAGGTACTTATGTGCTGTGCTGTGCCGGCTGCGGTAACCGGTGAGGAAGTGGTAAAGCTTGTTTTAGAGCTATAGATCTATTTTCAATTAGTGCTGTCGCTAAACTCCCGCTGTTTATGGTGTGGTGAGAGAGCTTTAGCGCGTGCAAACTTGATTGCTTGGTTGTCTCTTAGCGGCGCTAGTAGAAGAGCTGCTGCCGCTAAATATAGTCCTGCTGCCAGCGTACAAATCCCAGATGCTGCAGTTGGCCTTCCGATACGGGAAGGACTATTTTTTCCAGTGTTGCAGCTACCGTAGACCGGCACTGTAACGGGCGAGTGAATAGCCAACCCTGATCGTGTCCCCCGTGAATAACAATACGGCTATAGCTTTCGTCACCGATTAGATCCGCGTTATATTCGTCGGCGTATACCCAGACTTTGTGCTGATAAAAGTAGTTTGGCCAGAACGTATCGGCCGGCCAGAACTCATCCAGCTGAACAAAGTCTCGCGGCGCCTTGCGGGTTTCCATAACAAATACCAGGTTGTGGTGGGAATTAGCAATGGATGGTAGCTGAAGCAGGCCGCGGTGAAAGGGTCAGATAGGGAAATAACAGCCGGAACAGAGCCGTTACAACAGCATACTTATGGTCTCCAGCGCAGTAATTCTTGGGGCTGTCCAGGGGTGGGCATAACTCAGGCGCAGACAGTGACCGTATTGTCGCTGTGAGGTAAATAGGGCGCCGGGAGTAATGGTAATGCCCAGTTGCTGGGCACGGTGATACAGTGCCGTGGTATCGGTGGCCACTGGCAACTCCAGCCACAGCGACAGCCCCCCTTGGGGGCTTGTCCAGCTGCGCGCCTGGGGGAACAGTCGCGGCAATTGCGTCTGTAGCTGATAACACTGTCTAGCAAGTTGTGCTCGGCGCCGGCGCAACTGGCGTTCAAAAAAGCCCTGTTGCATATAGTCTGCCACTCCCTGTTGCAAGCTAGCGCTGGTAGCTAGCGAGGTGACCACCTTGAGACGCTTAATCTTCTCCCTATATTTGCCCGGTGCAATCCAACCTAAACGCAGGTCCCGGGACAGGCATTTCGAAAAAGATGAGCACAATAATACGCTACCACTAGTGTCAAAGGAGTGCAGGCTGCGCGGTCGCTGCATGCCAAAGTGCAGCTCGGCATAAATATCGTCCTCGATAATAGCAATGTCTCTAGCCAGGCACAGCGCCAAAATGCTCTGTTTGTCTTGGTCGCTAATGCAAGAGCCAGTGGGTGTCGAATAACACGGTGACAGTATAAGCGCAGCCACAGGCCAGCGGTCAAAGGCTTCACCCATGCCGGCTACCCGAATGCCGTCGCTAGGTGAGCTGGGCAGCTCCATGATTTGCAAGCCCAGTGCTTCTAACAGTTGTATTGAACCGTAAAAACCGGGTGATTCAATCGCCACCACATCGCCGGGTTGGGTGGTTGCCATCAACGCCATCAGCAGCGCGCCCTGGCAGCCCGTAGTGACAACGACATCAGCAGGGTTTAGGTGTGAGCCTGCGGCGTGCATACGGCCGACGATCTGTGCGCGCAACTGCTCACTGCCCTGTGGTTTGTTGTAATAATTTTGCTGATAGCTAGATTGTTGGCGGTAGGCTCTGGCCAAGGCGCGGCGCAATTCCTTGTTTTCATTAGCCTGGTGCTTGCCCGGTTCGCCGCTGGGTAGCAAGTCGAAAGCGGCGCCTTTTTCCATGATGTCGATAATCACCTGGCCGGTGGACACCGGCAACGGTGCACTGTCAGGGTTGCTTATGGCTTGCGTTTGAGTTTTTCTATTGCGGGATGTGCCGATGCTAACAAAATAGCCAGAGCGTGGGCGCGCCTCAATTAGGCCCTCTGCCTCTAGTCGGCCATAGGCGTTGAGTACCGTTGATTTTGACAATTGCCTAGCTTCACACAGAGCTCTTACTGAGGGCATTCGATCCCCCGGTTGGCGCCTGCCATCATCTATTTCGCTGCGAAATAGCTCTGCCAGTTGCTGATATAGATGCTCGCTCAAAGATTTCCCCGCAATTCAAACCGTCAATTTGGGAATTGATTATAGTTCATCTGTGCACGTATAAATTTTCTTTTTTGTATCTGTACCTATGCCCCTGCCTGCACTAGAGTATGGTTTCACTCGCAGCGCAGAGGCAACGACTATGCAAAATGAACAGCAACGACTCACACTACTGCAAATGATAACCAGCGTGCTGGCTTCGTTTTTTGGTGTACAGAGTTCTAAGAATCGTATCAGAGATTTTAAGTTGGGTCGGGCGCGCGATTTTATCGCGGTCGGTATTGTGCTGACCGCCTTCTGGTACGGGTCTATCTATGTACTGGTGAGATTGTTGCTGAGCGGGGATACTTGAGCGGTCCTACCTTAGCGGTCCTACCTTAGCGGTCCTACCTTCATATCGTGCGGGGGGATAGTCACCCAAACAGCCAGGGTTTTACCTGTTCGAGATTGGCGATCACAATTTGCTGTGCTTCGGCTTTGGCCTGCACCGTATGCACATCGATATGTAGGGCCTGTAGTGCGTACTGCACCAGTGGTCCGCGCACAGTCACTTCCAATAGGTTATTAGTCATGGCCCAATCTTGTGCCACCACTTGTTGCTGGTCGCTATCGAGTCTGGAATCGGGCGCGATGCAAATAGAGACCTTAGTATTCCATTTTTCATCGTGTTCCCCAGTGTGGGGGGACGGGTCCATCATCTCAACGTCTCCGCGAAATCGACTCAGTACAAAGTCTCTATAATCACTGCTTTTTTCACACCATGCCCGCACATGCCAGCGCACCCCGGTAAAGACCAGAGTATGTGGCACAATAATGCGTCCCTCGCGGTTGGGTGACGATACCGACACGTAGTCCACATCCAACCGTCGCTGCTCCTTGGCGGCGCGCACAATGGCGCGGATGATTTTTGGTTTTACATTGCGTACTGGCACCGCCAGCAACTCAGTATTAGCCTGGGCCAGCGAGAGGTTGGCGAAGGTGTTTTCAAGCTCGGATTGTCGTGACAGTAGTTGCAAATATTCGTCGGCATTGCCGGAGGTCACTTTAGGTTCGAAATGCTCGGTGGGTCGGTAGCCTTTTAAATACTTGTCGTACTCGATATTGCCAATGCCAATACCGTTGCGATAGTTGTTAATGTCTTTTGACGCCTGCTGTCGGCCAATGCCAAAACTGTCAACAAGATGTTTGGTGGTGAGCCTGCCCTCCCACAGCGCAATAATCTCTATCAGCCGATAGCGAAGCAGTAGGTCCCAGCGCAGCGGCGATTGCGTATCTTTCATTGGCTGTAATCCGTAATTAATGCAGTCATGCTAGTGTCACGCTGGTGTATTTTGTCGGCAGCAGTACAGCGGGTTGCAATATCTATTCTGCGATAGTTTGTGGGGCATGTCTGCAATAAATACATGTTTATTTACACAGTGCAGACCTTTGCCTGCAGTTGGCATAGACTGCCTTTAACAGCAACAGTATACTAATCGTATACTAACGGAAAGAATTGTTTATAGTTGTGGTTGAATTGATATATCGCACTGTTTGATTGTCGAAGTTGGCGTTTTTTATTTCGAGTTGACGGGCAGCGCTGGTAAATGTTTCGTCGTCAAAAAAACAAGTGTCTGTGGCAATTGATTGCCATTGTCTGGGCCATAATATGGTTTTGAGCCTAGTTAAACGAAGTGTGTTTTGGCTATAGGATTAGTACAGTTTTATTAAACACTAGTGCTGTGTATAAATGGATTAAAGGAAAGGGATTGAAATGAGTTCATCGGATAATAGTGACGCTGAGTTAAAGCGTTATACTCTAAATGAAATGTGTCAGTTGTTGGTAATGCCTATTCGGCGAGCTCGATATTATATACAGTTAGGTTTGGTGGATCGGCCAAGAGGAGTAAAGCGAGGGTCTTATTATATGTCGGCCCATCTGCGACAATTGCAGAATATTCAGCAGTGGCAGGAAGAGGGGTTTAGTTTGGAGCGCATTGCTGAGTTAAAACGGCAGGGCTTGACGCCAACTGAATCCCTCGGCGCAGTTCCTCCCCGTCGCGGTGATGTTAAGCTGCAAAGTCAAATTCATATTGCCCCGGGTGTTGAACTCAATATCAATCAAGAGCAGGCACAGTTGAGCCCCGAACAGACCCGAGATCTCTATAGGAAACTTGGCGATACAGTCGATAAATTGAAAAAAGATGCTGGTTAGAGTGCCCAAGGGCGGTCGGTTTTTCCACTAAAACGTACTTCGCGTTTTCATGATTCCTGTGCTTTTTAAGCTTGATTGATCGGTCAAGTTAAGAACGCTATCAACGCGTTCAATGTCAAGTCGCTGGCTGGGTTCTTTTGGCCCGAGTGTTAGATGTCTGATAAATTCAAAATAATTGCACTCAAATAGTACTCATTTTTCTTATAGAGCTCCGTGGCAATAGGACGCCAAATTTTAAACTTGATCAATCGGTCAGCAATGGCTTGTTCTGGCCAATGCTTGTTCCATCAATTGCAGCTTGCAAGGAGATCGTCATAGCGTTTATCGATGTCGCAACCCTGAGTACTGGGTGCCGTTACGGCAACAGTCTGTGTAGATACGTTAGTTGTATTTGAGGCGCTTTGCTGTTTCGTGCCTATGCCCGACGCAGCTTCGCTAGCAGCTTGTACGATGAAAAGCCCTCAGCGAGAATCTTAGCCATGTGCAGGAAGCTTGTCACTGAAGTGTCAGCTATTGATCAGGGCTAACAGCGCAAAGATGTCTGATTTTAGAGCCTACTTTATCTAGGTTGGACCCGCTGGGTGGACTATCGATACGGCTCATGCACTGGTTATTATCGACATTACTGCTGTACATAAATGGATTGGGGCAGGATTTCTAGTGCACTTACCTGAAAATAGTGATTCTACAAAAATGCTAAATGAGAGTTGTTGGTGATGGCTATTCACCGGATTCGCTATTATATACAGTGGGGCCTAGTGGCTAGGCCGGAACAAGGTTCTTACTCTCTTGCGAGCCATCTGCGACAGTTACAGTATGTCCGGCAGGAACAAGGCTTTAGTCTGGACCGCGTTGCCCTAACAAGGGTTGGCACCGACAGAGCCCTTCACCGGGGCTATCCCGCGTCGCGATGATGTTAAGCAGCAACGCCAAGTTCATATTGCACCCGGCGTTGAGCTTATTATCAGTTACCAGCAGGCCGGTGATCTCTGTCGTCAAATTGGCGATGCTGTCGACCCATTGTAGAATCAGGGCTGGTGTTCACGTATCCAGTTGTGCATCAGTGCTTGCTGATAGGGATAGCGCCACTCAAAATCACTAAACTGCGCTAAGGGTAAAAACCAAGCTCGCCGTATTTCCAGTCGCGGCGGCGGGTCGATGGTAGCCTCCGGCGAGAGCAGTCGGCAGCGGTATAGATGGAAGCCGGTATCAAACACCTTTTCTATCTTGCCAACCTTCACCGGCAGGCCGGTTTCCTCCCAGGTTTCACGATAGGCTGTACAGCGCGGTGCCTCGCCTTCTTCACCACTACCGCCGGGCACGCTTATGCGGTTATTTAAACCCTGTACCACTAACAGCGAAGAGCCTTTGTTGAGCAGGCAGCCAGCGCTGGCTACCGGAGGCAATTCTGCCTGGTATGGACAGGCGGGCATAGTCGGACCACAGGCCGGAATGCCGGCTGCGCAGGCAATCATCAGGGCGGTAACAAGGCGAGTGACGATGATAGTGATCTCTGTACGAGTAGTTAGGATGGCAATGATAACAAATAAAGTGTTTCGCGGCGCGGGGTTTACTTCGTGGCCAAAGCTAAATCTGTGTTCGAGGAATTTGTGTCTGGCTGTTCAGTCCCCGGGCGGTGCAGGTGGGCAATGAATAGCTTCTTTAACTGCTCGAATAATCGACCTATATGCCGGTACACGATTACCTCGCCTCGTTTATCGATTATTATAGCCTGTACTGCTCGCGCTAATACTGCGAGCCCCACAGCCCACGAGCTTTACTGTCTATGAAATTTATCCATACCTCCGATTGGCATATCGGCCGTCAATTTCACAATGTTTCCCTGTTGGAGGACCAGCGCCATGTGCTGGAACAAATCATCGCCTATATCGAACAGGAGTCAGTCGATGCACTGGTCATAGCCGGTGATATCTACGATCGCTCAGTACCACCAGCAAAGGCGGTAGAGCTTCTAGACGCCGTTATCAGCATTATTTGTTCGGATATGGGAGTGCCGATCATTATGATTCCCGGCAATCATGACGGCGCCGAGCGACTGAGTTTTGGCTCTCGGCAGCTGCGCGCAGCGGGTTTACATATTATTGGCGATCTCGTGCAGATAGAAGAGCCTGTTGTGCTTAATAGTGGCGGCGTCGAAGTGGCGTTTTATGGTATTCCCTATAACGACCCTGAAACCGTGCGCAACACATTCGAGGTCGATGTAGCGGGTTTTGATGCAGCCCACAGTTTTCTGGTTGAAAAAATAAAGGCGGCAAGGCCTGCGGGACGGTCCACGGTGTTGATCAGCCACTGTTTTCTGGAGGGGGGCCAGGAGTCGGAGTCGGAGCGACCACTGTCTATCGGCGGTGCCGATCGGGTCAGCTATCAGCCCTGCGTCGACTTCGACTACGTGGCTTTGGGCCATTTACACGGGCCCCAGTACAAGGGTGAACAACATATCCGCTACAGCGGTTCCATTCTCAAATACAGCTTCTCGGAGCAGCACCAGCACAAGGCGGTAACGCTTGTGGAGCTCAATGGCGATGGACTGCACAGCACTAAACAGCTACCACTGCAGCCGTTGCGGGACATGCGTATTATTGAAGGTGAGATGCAGGTGATATTGCAGCAGGGGCGGGTCGATCCCAACAATCAGGATTATCTGCTGATTAGACTCAGCGACCGCCAGGCAATACTCGACCCGATGAACAAGTTACGGGAGGTTTATCCGAATGTATTGCACCTGGAAAAACCGGGCATGTTAGCCAGTGGTGAGCAGCTGATGAACCGAGAGTCGCTTAAGCGCGGGGAGCTGGATATGTTTCGAGATTTTTTTATGCAAGTGACCGGTGCTGGACTCAGCGAGGAACAAGACGACGTTATTGCTAGCG
>Ga0105356_10004495_pt1 | contig 13427 bp, 8 predicted proteins | sample GOMGulsemesocosm_3_FD_83502 | JGI IMG/M metagenome (GOLD analysis project Ga0105356, IMG submission 83502) | Methane-oxidizing microbial communities from mesocosms in the Gulf of Mexico - GOM9D Gulf of Mexico | ecosystem: Environmental > Aquatic > Marine > Cold seeps | place: Gulf of Mexico...
ACTGTCCCATTCCATTAGCACTGCTTATATTTCATTTTGGATAGAGCTCCCCTTACCTTCCTATTTTGATATAGCTAAAAATACTTACATCTAATAATTGCTTAATATTTAACCCTTCATTTATTAAGCAAATACTTACATTTAAAGCTATTTATTCTTCTATCAAGAACCAAATTAATACGATTCATCTTCCGACTTATTAGATCTTAACTCCCACCCCATTTATGGAACCTCCGATTAAGCCCTTTCAAATATCATAAGCTTGTGTTTGGTGATACAGACTATGTCAGTAATAGTCACACGAGGGGCAAGATTATTGGGCATAACTGGAAAAGAATCGAACTCAAGTATTCATATTGCTTGGATTGGCAAACCTTTACCCATTAAGGTTTATCTTGTGAAAACAAGGTGTTTTAGAGTGAACGATGAGAAAATTTTAAAACATATAGTAGAGATTCTTTATAGGGTCATCGAATTAAGCATTTCTAAAGCCACCCCATAATCAAAAGCCTCTATTTTCAATCCAAGCTCTTTCACACCTAAACCAAAGTTTTCTAGTAATAACACTTCATTTTTTAAAAACAACTCATTTGCAGCCGTATCATCTTTTTCTAGTAATATCTTAAGTTGCTTAACTATTTCTATTGCCTTACCGCCATGTGCTACTGTTGATTCTACTGTGATTATTTTTTTCAACGCTTGATGAAGGTTTTGCTGTTCTTTCCTTATATCATCAATATTTTGTGATACCTGACCATAACGCTGACCTCGTAAGTTTTGATCCAAAGTTGTAGCTGCTTGTTGCAAACCAACAATCCCTAGTGTACCTGCCGTACCTTTTAGGGTATGGGCAATACCTCGTGCTGGTTCAATTTCATTGTTAGTAAAAAATGAATGTAGTTTATTCATATCTTCATAATGCGCATGATCAAACTGTTTTAATAGCTGTAGATAAGCGACCTCATCATTAAGCATATTGCGTAAACCTTTGTTACTATCTAGGCCTTCAATGTTAGCTAGCTGTCTACGTAATTCTGTATTTCCTTCTACTGGATCAATTACCTGTTCAACATTAGCTAATGACTCATCCAATATTTTTTCATCTCGTTTTGGAAGGTAATTTATTATCGTTAAATAAAGATTATCTGGATCGATAGGTTTTGCGATAAAATCATCCATACCTGCATCAATACAAGCTTGTCGATCTTCTTTAAAAACATTAGCTGTCATAGCCAAAATAGGAAGCGCTTTTCTATTGGGTAATAATCGAATCTGGCGAGTTGCTTCCAGACCATCCATTTCTGGCATCTGAACATCCATTAGTACCAAGTCATATTCTGCTTCAGTAACTTTAGTTAATGCTTCTCTACCATTTAAAGCTTGTTCTACAGTTAACTTCACTGCTTTCAATAGTTTCATGGCCACTTCTAAGTTAATAGCATTATCTTCAACAAGTAATATTCTCGAGCCACAATATTGAGTACTCAGTAATAAATTGTTATGTTTCATATCTACGGCTGGAATAATAGCTTGTATACCAAGCCCTCGTTTCAACTTTACTGTAAGCCAGAAAGTACTTCCCTTCCCTAATTGACTATCGACACCTACCTCTCCCCCCATTATTTCAGCTAGTTGACGCGTAATTGACAATCCTAAACCTGTACCTCCATATTTGCGCGTGGTAGATACATCTGCTTGTTCAAATGCATTAAAAAGAATTGATTTAGCTTTTTTATCAATACCAATTCCTTTATCTCTCACTTCAAATCGCAACAATAGTTCTGACTCAGTTTCTTCAATTATATTCGCACTTAGATATACAGTTCCATGCTCGCTAAATTTAATCGCATTACTAACAAAGTTGATTATGGCTTGTCTTAAGCGTGTTGAATCACCATGTAACCATGTAGGAACATTCGTTAAATTTACATCAAGGTTTAACTGTCTTTTGTGAGCCTGTTGTTTAAACATTGCTGTAATATGATCAAAGACCCTATTCAGGTCAAAATCAGACTGTTCCAGTATTAGTTTTCCTGCCTCAATTTTAGAGAAATCTAAAATATCATTAATAATGGAAAGTAGATGAGAGGTTGAAGATTCAATTTTATTAATCTGTTCTATCTGCTCGGGTAAAAGTTCCTCATGTTGTAACAAATGCGTAAGTCCAACAATAGCATTCATGGGTGTACGAATTTCATGACTCATATTAGATAAAAAATGACTTTTAGCTACATTTGCACTCTCTGCTTTAGCTCTTGCCTTTTCTAACTGTTTTGTACGTTCAGCCACTAATTTTTCAAGATTACCTCTATAAACATCTAACTCTTCATTAACCTGTTTTTGCTCCGTTATATCCTCAAGCATACATAAATGGCGTGATGATAATTTATTGTCAAAAGATAATGGAGCAATTGTCATTTTGACCCATTTATATTCACCCTTTAAATGACTTAAACGATTTTTTATACTAAATTCAGATATTGTTCCTGCATTCAATACAGCCATTTTATCTAAACTTTCTTGCACATCATCAGGGTGAGTAATATCCATCCAAGCTATTGATTTCAGTGCCTCTTCCGATCTACCTACTATTTGAACATAAGCAGGATTCACATGGTAAATTTGTCCAGTAAAAGAATCAACAGTAGCAATACCAAGGGGTGAACTATGAAAAATGGTACGAAATTTCTGTTCACTTTCCGTTAAAGCGTGCTCCATTCTCTTATTTTCTGTAATGTCCCGCGCAATCCCAAACAAGCCAATAATACCCCCTATTTTATCTTTAATAGGGTATTTACGATTATCGACCCATCCTTCATTTCCTTCTACATCTAAAATTTTCTGAACTTCATGTGCTACTTCAATTTCACCCGAAAATATTTGTTTTTCTAGACGATAATAATCATTAGCATAAACTTCTGGAAAAACATCATAATCCGTCTTACCTAATAAATCTTCCCAGCTTTCTGAAGGATCAGTAATAGCAACAAGTGTTTGACTGGCGCCAGTAAAAACATGATTACGGTCTTTAAAATAAATATAATCATCTGTGTTATCCATCATTGCTGTGAAATTAGTCGTTAGCAATTGCTCTTCTATTGATTGTTTTAGTAATCTCGGATCAACTAATGTTAACTCTAGCTTTAAAGTGTCAGCCGCTTTATCAAAAAATTTCTGATAATGGGCTTGTAAACAGATTATTTTTCCATTTGCCTTTCTACAACGTAAATTGGTTTTTTTTAATTGTTGTTGTGGGTTTTGATTAAATAACGATAAGCGAATATCCTTATCATCAATATGAATTAATTCATCAAATAATAACTTCGATTCAATAAAATCAGCTACTGTATAACCTAACAACTTATTAACAGAGGGTCCAACAGAGATAACTTTTATCTCATCTTTCTGGACTAAAAACTGAAAGAGAACACTATTGTTTGTAATTGATTTTGTCATAATTGAGGACTAGAGGCAGTTGTCTGACGACTTGTTTTCAATGACCTTAAGCGAACCCATCATTGCATTAAGAGTATCTAAAGCCATCCCATAATCAAAAGCCTCAATTTGAAGCCCAAGTTGTTTAGTCGCTAATCCAAAATTCTCTTGTAATATCTTCTCATTTTTCAAAAACAGTTCATTTGCAGCTGTATCATCTTTTTTAAGCAATATTTTAAGTTTCTGAACAATTTCTGACACCGTATCACTTTGCTCTGCTATTAAATCAAGCGTTGTGATTTTTATCAGAGCTTGATGGAGCTTATCTTGTTCTAAGCTAATATCATCAATAAGTTGGGGTATTCGATTATATTTCTGCTCCCGTAAATTTTGATTCAAAACGGTAGCAACTTGTTGTAAACCAATAATCCCTAGCGTTCCTGCCGCCCCCTTTAAAGTATGTGCGATAACTTCTGCTTCTTTTATTTTATTATTTGTAAAATATACATGCAGTTTATTCATATCTTCACAATGCGTATTGTCAAATTGCTTTAAAAGTTTTAGATAAGCAAGTTCATCATTAAGCATATTGCGTAAACCTTTATGACTATCTAAGCCTTCAATACTGGCAAGTTGTCGGCGTAACTCTATATTTTCTTCTACTGGATCGATTTCCTGTTTATCATTAGCTAATGCCTCATTCAATGTTTTTTTATCTTGTTTTGAAAGGTAATTGACTACCCTTAAATAAAGGTTATCTGGATCGATAGGTTTTGCAATAAAATCATTCATACCTGCATTAATACAGGCTTGTCGATCTTCTGCAAAAACATTAGCCGTCATGGCTAAAATAGGAAGTTTTTTCCTATTAGGTAATAAACGAATCTGACGCGTAGCTTCCAGGCCATCCATTTCTGGCATCTGAACATCCATCAATACAAGATCATATTCAGTTTCAGCCACTTTGCTGACCGCCTCTCTACCATTTATAGCCGAATCTACTGTCAACTTAACGGCCTTTAATAGTTTCATTGCCACTTCTAAATTAATGTCATTATCTTCAACAAGCAATACTTTAGAGCCACAATATTCTGTACTCAATAATAATTCATTATTTTGTATATCTACTGTAGGAATAATTGGCTGCGCACCCAAACCCTGCTTTAGTTTTGCGGTAAACCAGAAGGTACTTCCTTTTCCTAATTGACTATCAACACCTACTTGCCCCCCCATTAAGTGAGCTAAATGACGCGTAATAGATAAACCTAAACCTGTACCGCCATATTTACGAGTGGTAGAAACATCTGCTTGCTCAAATGCATCAAAAAGAATTGATTTAGCTTTTTCATCAATACCAATGCCTCTATCTCTTACTTCAAAGCGCAGTAATAATCCCGACTCTGTTTGTTCAATTAAATTAGCAGCTAGAGATACCGTTCCATTCTCACTAAATTTAATAGCATTACTAACAAAATTCATTAATGCCTGCCTTAAGCGTGTTTCATCACCATGTAACCAGGTAGGAACATTAGTTAAATTTAATTCAAGGTTTAAGTGTCTTTTTTCAGCCTGTTCTTTAAACATAGATAAAATATGATCAAAGATCATATTTAAATCAAAATCAGACTGTTCCAGTATTAGCTTCCCAGCCTCAATCTTAGAAAAGTCTAAAACATCATTAATAATAGAAAGTAAATGAGCCGCTGAGACTTCAATTTTATTAAGCTGTTGCATCTGCTCGGGCAAAATATCTTCTCTTTGTAGCAAATGAGTAAGACCCACAATAGCATTCATGGGTGTTCTAATCTCATGACTCATATTTGCTAAAAAACTACTTTTGGCTTTATTAGCATCTTCCGCACGTTGTCGTGCTAAATTTAATTGTACGGTACGTTCTTCTACTAAAGACTCAAGATGATGCCGGTGGTTATCCAGCTCTTTTGCTAAATGTTTCTTTTCGGTAATATCTTCTTTAACAGCAACATAATGGGTAACTTGGCCATCAGCTTGATGTAAAGGTACGATAAGGGCAAATTCGATATATTCACTGCCATCCTTACGCTTATTATGAAATTCACCTTTCCAAGACTGTCCCTGTTTTAATGTTTCCCATAATTCAGTATAAATGTGAGTAGGCGTTTTACCTGACTTTAGAATATCTGGTTTCTGACCAATAACTTCTTCCCGTGAATAACCAGTATCTTGTATAAAGGCTTCATTGACATATTCAATCTCGGTATCAAGGTTAGTAATGACAATATTCTCTGGGCTTTGTTCTACCGCCAAAGCTAGTTTACGGAGTTGATCTCGATCTTTCTTACTTTCAGTAATATCGGTGTGAGTACCGATCATTCTTAGAGGTTTATTGCCTGCCCCCCAAGAAACCACTTTTCCTCTGTCCTGTATCCAAACATATGAACCATCTTTACATTGCATTCGATGTTCATTCTCGTAAAACTCTGTTTGCTTATTTAAATGTTGCTCTATATTAGCAAGAGCTTTTTCTAAGTCATCAGGATGAACTCTAGTTTGCCATTCATTAAAATCATTAGCTATTTCCTTGTTTTTATAACCCAACATGCCTTTCCAGCGTGCTGAAAAGAAAATTTTATTTTCCTTAATATTCCAATCCCAGACACCATCTCTATTTCCTTCCAAGGCAAAATGCCAGCGTTCTTCACTCTCTTTTAGTTTTTTTGAACTAATATTGACTCTTTTTATAACAAAATAAGCTATTAATAAACCGATAACAACAATAATTGACATCAAACTATGTAAAATTTCTTTACTTTCAGCTTGTTGCTTAGAACTAAGAGAAACAAAGTCATCCGCTTTATTCTGAGCAAATGTAATTAAACCATCCATTTCTGTCGTTAATGCTAAAACATATTCTGCTCCTTTACCTTTTGTTATTAAAGCAGCTTCAATATTTTTACCTGCTTGGGTTAAATTAATAACTTCAGAGCGAATAGGTTTCCAATTAGCAAACAATAACCTAGCTTTGGTAATTCTAGCTTTATCTCCTAAAAACCGCTCCATAATAAAATCAAAATTTTGGTAAACCTTAACTTCATAATGATCAACTAATGCAATAGCCTCTTCTTGCTCTTTTGTACTCTGGGCCAAAGCGACATCTTTCATATGTCTATGCATAGCTATAATATCTGCATTTGCTTTTAATACAGTATTACTAACAGCAAAAGGATGTTTGTGTAGGTTTTGAGTTGATCCAGCAATTAAATCAACCACTCTAATTGCCTCAAACTGAACAACTACCATCATTGCGATAAGAACAACAAATCCAGCTGTTAATAATCTAATGATTTTTTTATGCATAAAGCGCTTTTTCCATTAAATCAAATAAATATTAATAACTAATCCAATTGAAAACTTGTACCTTGAAGAACCTTAATACAGATATCAACAATTTTAGGTTCAAATTTTTTACCACTTTCACTTTTAATTAAACTAATAATATCGTCCAATGAAAACATGGTTCGATAAGGTCTATATTCTGACATTGCTGCTACCACATCTGCGACAGCCATAATTTTTGCTTCTAAGGTAATTTCATCACCTTTTAAACCATTAGGATATCCTGAGCCATCTATATTTTCATGATGCTGTAAAACCATATCTGCAATTGGCCAAGGGAAATCAACCGTAGACATAATTTCATATCCAATGGTTGTATGTTCTTGTACTATTAATCGTTCATATTCATTAACAGGGCCTGGCCGATTTAATATTTCAGCAGGTATATATATTTTGCCAATATCATGAATTAACCCTCCTATTTTTAGCCCTTCTAACTCATCCTCACTAAATTGCATTTGCTCGCCAATAGCGACGGCTAACCTTGCTACTCTATTCTGATGACCAGAGGTATAAGGGTCTCGTTTTTCAACGGTTAAGCTAATGGCGTTAACCGTTTGTAATAAGGCTTTTTTAACATTTATTTCAGCACGTTTTTTTTCTTCATGAATACGCTCAATATCTGACAGATCATGCAGAGTAATTAAAAAGGCTTGCTCAGCTTCATGAATAATTGTTGCAGAGCGAATTTCTAATATTAAATCATCCGTTTTTTTACGTGACAATCGCTCACGAAAAATTTGATTCTCTTTAAAAGGTAATTTAAATTCATCACCTGGCAATACTCGATAATGCTCCATCAATAATGATAAAGCGCTAGGGTTTGAAAAGATAACTTTTCTATCCGCATCAATCACAATTATGCCATCTGAATTATGATTAACCACTTGTTCTAATAAACTGGAAGTTTCTACATTTTGTTGTATTAATCCCGCATTTGCCTTTGTTAATTCTTCAGTTAAGCGACTATTCTCTATGCGTAATTCATTCTGTTCAAAGGCTTCTTTAATGGTTGTTCTTATTTGAGTGTCATCCCAGGGTTTTGCTAGAAACTTATAGATATTACCTTCATTGATTGCCTCGGTAATGGTATCTAGATCAGAAAAACCACTCAATACAATACGTGTAATATCTGAGTATTTTTGTTTTACCTGAGCTAAAAACTCAATCCCCGTCATCACTGGCATTCGATGATCAGAGACAATAACATTAACAGGTTCTTGCTCTAATATTTGTAGTGCCTCAGCTCCGCCATCAGCTAATAAAATAGTATACCCATCTCTACGTAATAAGCGTTTAAGGGCTTTTAGTATATTGGGTTCATCATCTACTAGAAGTAATATTCTATCTGTCATACTGGCTTTAATTGTTTAGTTTTACATGGTTATTAATAAACCACAGCTTATAAAGAGTCATACTTAATGTATTGTTAATAACGGTAGGAGGGGCCTATGGCCGCGATTGCTCTTAATCTTGTTTCGGTCGCGGCATAGGCCCCTCCTACCGATCAAAATAACTATATTTGTATAGAGGCATGTAGTTTTATTCGTAAAATCACATGCCTGTTATTTGTTTTAATACTTCAATACGTGCTTTTTCAATAGACAGATGTCTATTATTTAATAACAACTGCTCAAATTCAACTCGGCTTTTCTTTCCTGTATTAGAGTTATCTCGGCGAGAATTAAACTCATCCATTAAAGTAGATCCACAAGAACAATTTCTAAATACTTCAACAATTTCCTTACCATCTTCTTCTAATGCTTCTTTTAAAGAGGATCGCCCATTTGGCATATTCTGTGTTTCTATTAAAAATTGAGCTGCCGTTTTAAAAGTAGCTCCACATACAGAACACTTTTTAGGAAAGGAGGTCTCAATAAAAGCTGTTAACCCAACCAAGTTATTACTTAACTTATTCATTCTTTATCGAAAAGTTCTTTTCCCTAAATAAGACTAAACAAGCTTTTACAATAGTTTCATCAAAAGAAACACCGGCATTCTGTTCAATTTCTGATAATGCTGCATCAATTCCTAAACCTTTACGGTAAGGTCTGTCCGAACTCATTGCATCAACAGTATCAGCAACTGCTAATATTTTTGCCTCAATACATATCTCATCCGCTTTACATGCATTTGGATAACCCGATCCATCAATACGTTCGTGATGTTGTAAAATAGTTTGGGCTATTGGCCAAGGGAATTTAACGTCTTTAATAATCTCGTAGCCTACCTGAGCATGTGTTTTGATTAAGCCATATTCAGCATTAGAAAGTTTTGATGGTTTATTCAAAATTTCAGATGGTAAATAAATTTTCCCAATATCATGAATAGCCGCCGCCTGATAGATACCTTTAATCATATCTTCATCAAGGCCTAATTCTTCGGCTATTGCTTTTGCTATACGAGCACAGTTGTTTTGGTGACCTGCTGTATAGGGATCACGTTTTTCTAATGCTGAAGAAACAGCTTTAATGGTTGCTTCAAAAGATTCAAGTAATTTTTGCTCTACTTCTTTACGTGTATTAATATTAATTAATGCACCTAATATTCGTACAGCCTTGCCTGTGGTGTCATATTCAATAGTGCCATTGTCTTCAATCCATACTATGGTTTCCCCATCAGCATGGTTTATTCGATATTCAATTTGAAATGTCACTTCCTGTTCTTGTGCTGTGGTTAATATTTGTATTTTTACCCTAGCTTTATCTTCTTGATGAATATTTTCATACCAGTTTAGGTTTCCCTTATTAAATTGTTGTTGATCAATTCCAACAAGTTGCTGGACTTTAGAGTCTAAAAAAGAAAGTTTTAATTCAGGAAGAAATGTTTCATATATCGCTGCAGGGACTGCTTCAATAATATGCTTTAAACGCTGCTCGTTATTAGTTACCTTAATTTCAAGAGTAGTGTTTTGTTCACGAAGGTAATGTTCTGCTTGCTTGGCTAATAAATGAGTTTTTATACGCGCAAGAAGAATCGCAGGGCTTATTGGTTTTACAATAAAATCAACAGCACCTAAATCTAAGCCTTTTTCCTCATCTTCACTGGCTTCTGATGCAGTAACAAAAATAACGGGAATATCACTGGTCTCTGGGTTTTGTTGTAACTTTTCAAGTACTGCATAGCCATTTATATCAGGCATTTGTATATCAAGTAGTATTAAACCTGGGCGTGGATCTGAATTGACAATTTCCAAACACCTAGCACCTGAGTTTGCTGCACGCACGGTATAGTTTTGAGTAAGAATCTTACTCATCACTGTTAGGTTTACAGCTTCATCATCAACTATTAGAATTGTTTCTACTTTATTTTTCATATTTCATCATACTTAAAGACCTATCTTTAATTGTAGTGCACAGTATTACTTCTGTCAGCCCTTACCCTTTCTATTTTATGGTTTATACTTTAAGGATATGCTACTAAGATTGTAGTTTTTTATCGTTACTTTGGTGATAAATCAATGGCAATATTTATTTGGGATGACAGTTATAAAACTGGGGTAGAAAGTATTGATGAACAACACAAAAAACTAGTCAGTTTACTCAATCAATTAGATGAAAGCCTCAATATAGGAGGTGATACTCATATTGTCATTAAATTGCTAGATGAATTAGTTGGATATACTAAGTTCCATTTCAAAGATGAAGAAAAGTTTATGCTGGGGCATGAATATAATGAGAAAGATTACCAAGATCATTTATTGGTTCATCAACAATTTATTGATCAAATAAATGAAGCTCAAAAATCTTGTCATAATAACCCCGACCATGTGACAGACGAGTTACTAGATTTCTTAGTGCAATGGTTAATTAACCATATATTACTTACAGATAAACAAATGGTAGCGGATATTACCTCTACAGCAAAGCCAGTTCATTCGGACAAATCTAATGTTGAAATACTGAAAAATAATTTATATGGCGCATTACGTGAAAGTGAAGGTCGGTTTAAAGAATTAGCTGATATTTTGCCTGCCTTGATTTGGATTAGTAATATTGACGGGAAACGTATATTTGTTAATCAACAGTTTCTTCAATTTACAGGATTGAATGCTACTGAATGCATGAATGGTGAATGTGCAAAATTAGTTCATAAAGATGATAGAGATGCATTACAAGCAGTTTATGAAGAAATTAAAACAACACATAAAGCGACTGAAGCAGAATATAGATTAAGTCATAAAGATGGTTCAGAACGCTGGATTCTAGAAACGATCGTGCCTCGAAAACGTAAGAATGGAGACGTATCTGGTTATATGGGCTGTGGTATTGATATTAGCAAACAAAAACACGTTGAAAAATCACTGGAAGATACGGTAGAACAGCGAACACTACAGTTACAAAAAACCAACCAAGTTTTAGAAATAGAAAAAGAAGAACAAGTTGGTCTAAATAATCAACTAAAAGAAACACAGGGGCATTTAATTCAGTCTGAAAAAATGGCTTCAATTGGTCAGCTAGCGGCTGGTGTTGCTCATGAAATTAACAATCCCTTAGGTTATATATATTCCAATTTAAACACCTTAAAAGGTTATTTAACTGATTTAGAGAAAGTTGCCACTATAGCCGATAAACTTGCAAAACAATTACCTGAAGATAACTCTATTGCTACAGAATTTAACCAATTACAAAAAGACTTGGATTTAGAGTTTTTACAAGAAGATTTACAGGATTTAGTCAAAGAGTCGATTGAGGGTGCAACCAGAGCTAAAAAAATTGTTCAAGACTTACGTGATTTTTCACGTATTGATAAACAAGAAAGTGAAATTTTTGATGTTGAAGAAGGTATTAGTGCAACCTTAAATATTGTTCATAACGAATTAAAATATAAAGCTGATATTGTTAAAGAATATGCTGGTATAGAACCTTTTCAATGTGTAGGCGCACAACTGAATCAAGTTTTTATGAATCTATTGGTTAATGCTGCTCATTCCATTGCAGATTTTGGCAAAATTACTGTGCGAACTGGCCATCAAGATAAAGATCATGTGTGGATTGAAGTTGAAGATACCGGTAAAGGTATTCCTGATGATGTAAAAAATAAAATCTTTGATCCATTTTTTACTACAAAACCAGTAGGGAAAGGAACCGGCTTGGGCTTATCTCTTTCTTATAAAATCATTCAAGACCATCATGGTCATTTTGAGGTTAATTCAGTGGTTGGAAAAGGAACAAAAATTCGAGTCATTTTACCCATCAAGACCAAATAATATGACTCTCGCCTCTGATTCACCTCTTGAGAAAAAGCCGGCACATATCCTTTGTGTCGATGATGAACCTAATGTTTTAAAATCATTACGTCGTTTATTTAGAGGTGGTGACTATGTTATTCATCTAGCGGATGGTGGCTCTAAAGGTCTAAAAACTTTAGAACTGAACGATATAGATTTGATTATTTCTGATATGCGCATGCCTCATATGGATGGTGCTGAGTTTTTATCTCAAGCAGCTGTTAAATGGCCAGAAACAGTGCGTATTTTATTGACTGGCTATGCTGATATTGAATCAACTATTGCTGCCGTTAATCAAGGAAAAATCTATAGTTACTGCAGTAAACCTTGGGAAGATGATGAGCTAAAGTCACTAGTAGCAAAAGCTATTGAAGAAAAGCGCTTACGTGAAGAACGAGTACAGCTGTTCGAAATTATTCACAAACAAAATGCTGAATTACAAGACCTTAACAATCATTTAGAAGAAAAAGTAGATAAACGTACCGAGCAACTTAAACTATCTTTTAAGAAGCTAAATGCTGCACATAAAGTTTTATCAAAACAATATACCGACTCAGTTAAAGCCTTTGCAAAAATCATTGAAATGAGGCCTGGATTAAGTAAAGGCCATTCTACTTATATTGCAGGTAAGGCCAGACTTGTAGCTATAAAACTTGGCATTTCTGAAGAAGAAACTAAAAACATCCTTTATGCAGGTTTATTATTACAAATTGGTAAAATGAGTTTGCCTGATTCATTAATATCAAAAGCCTATTTTTTGATGGAAAATGATGATCGGGACAGCTACTTAAAACATGCTTTGGAAGGAGCCTCTTTATTAGAAGATATGCCCCAATTAAAAGATGCAGCTAATCTAATTAAATACCAATTTGAAAATTATGATGGAACGGGGTTTCCTAGTGGTTTAGTTGGTGTAGATATTCCTCTTGGTTCACGTATTCTTGCTGTCGTTAAAGACTATATATGTTTTATTGAAGGCTCAATGACAGGGAAACCTATGTCAGTCTCTGATGTGCAAGATCGTTTAATAGCAAAAAAAGACATTTTTTACGACCCTGCTGTTGTGGATAATTTTTTACAGGTATTAAAAGAAACCACGGTTGAAACAGAACGCCCTATTGTTGAAATGTCGTGGAATCAATTAGAAGAAGGAATGGAGGTGGCTGAAATTTTCTATGATGACAGAATATACCTTAAAGACTGTTTTTTAAATGAAAAAATGATTGCGGATATTGCTGCTTTAAAAGAACAAATAGGCAACCGTTTAGTTATTCAAATTCGCTTAGGTGAAAAGCGTATTTAACCCTATTTTGTAAGGTGCTAGTCTTCGTCTTTTAAGCGATCATGGCTATGAATTTACCACAGGTTAAACGGTGAATTAAATAAA
>Ga0105356_10004497_pt1 | contig 13423 bp, 10 predicted proteins | sample GOMGulsemesocosm_3_FD_83502 | JGI IMG/M metagenome (GOLD analysis project Ga0105356, IMG submission 83502) | Methane-oxidizing microbial communities from mesocosms in the Gulf of Mexico - GOM9D Gulf of Mexico | ecosystem: Environmental > Aquatic > Marine > Cold seeps | place: Gulf of Mexico...
TCTTCCTTTGCTATTGCTGCTAATGCTTGTTGTGGGCTTATAAAAATTAACAAAAAAATTAAGCTGTTTACAATAGTTAGACTGATTGACTCAAATGACATAATCACTTGTTGTTTAAACCGGAATTTTATGTTTTTTAGGGGGGATGAATACATGACACTACTTCCTCAAATTGATATTGAGAGCAGAGTGCCATAGCCTTGTCAGCTAATAAATTCAAAGGAAGTAAGCGGCTATAAATTTACACTAAACGGCAGCATGTCGGTTAATTTTTACATAATTTCTGCAAAATTTGATTATAACGCCGACTCATTTTAACTTGATGTTGATTGCTCATTTTTAATATGCCATCACCAAAACGTCCCTTTTCAGCCTTAATAACATGGTTCGAGTTAACTATATTAGATTTATGAATACGAAAGAAAAATTTAGGATCTAATTCTAAGACTAAGCGCTTAAAAGAATCCCTAGACAACAAAACTTTATCGCCATAGTGAAAGGCAAGATGACTACTGACCGACTCAATGTAAATGATATCTTTTTGCTTAATACGATATAAGCCATCACTCGTTTTAACACTTAATTCTAACAGCGATTCTTGTCGTTGAATTTGATTGTAAAAGTCTTCAACTGCACTTTGTTTTAACATTAACTTTTGTTCTTTAATGCGCTGCCTAACTTTATTGATCATGATATCAAAGCGGGCTTGATCAAGAGGTTTTAATAGATAATCTAACGCATTGTTATTAAATGCAGTAACTGCATACTGGCTGTAAGCTGTTATAAATACAATATGAGGTAAAGATTCTGGCCACAGCTTAAGCAATTCAAAGCCATTTTTCATCGGCATTTCGATATCTAAGAAAACCATATCAGGTTTTACTAACGGTTCAAGTGAAGCTTGTTCAACACTGTAGCCATGATAAACCACCTCAAAGTCGACATGCGCTTTAAGCGCAATCAAAATACCTTTATGGGCAGCGGGCTCGTCGTCAATAATCCAACATTTAATTGTCATGCGGCAACCTCTAATGGAATTAACAACTTAACTGTAAAGCTATTAGTGTGCTTTGTTGTCGTCAGTGTCGCTTCATCGCCATACAATAACTCCAGTCGACTTTTTACATTTTCAAGCCCTGTATTTGTCCCCTCATTCTTTAATGATTGCTTTTCATTAAACTGATTACTGATCTGAATATAAAGTTGTGTATTTTTAATATTCGCAACTAAATCAATATTACAATCAGCTCCTAAATGCCAGCTAAATTTAATGGCATTTTCCATTAAAGGCTGCAAAATCAAAGGTGGTAAAAAGGTCAAAAGAGCTTCTGACTGAATTTGATAGTTAAGTCTTATTTTCTGTTTAAAACGCTGTTGCTCAATTTCAACAAAGTGCTTAAGAAATGTGATTTCTTGCTCTAATTGTACTTTGTTAGTGAACTTATGCTCTAGGGTAGCACGTAACAATTGGCTCAGTTTTACCACCATTTGATGTGCTGTTTCATTGTCTTTCTCTAAAATGGCTACATCAACTGAGTTCAATACATTAAATAAGAAATGTGGATTCAGCTGAGTCATAAGTTGTTGTAGTTGTGCTTCTTTCATCGCACTTTTTGCTTTTGATATCTCTTGCTCTTGGGCTTTTTTCTCAAGATATGTATAGGCACTAGCAAATAGGCCAGCCCATGCAAAAATCAATAATACACGGTAGGAGCTGCCTGATAACCAGACTGATAACGGCGCTTGTAGTAATTCTTCAAGTGTTGTGTGAGCGTGTAAAATACTGGTCAAATTATGCCAAACAACTAATACCAATAACCCGACCAAAAGCAGTAAAGGATACTTTAAGCTAGCAGCTTTGTTCTCTACAAGCTTATATAGCAACGCAAGCAATGCTGTAGATATCAGCATAAAAAGAGAGGCGAATAAACTCCCTTGCCAATGGTTTTCACCATAAATTAAATGGCTTATGTGTTCAATAGCAGCATAAATAAACCAGAAGAGTATGTGTGCCATCAGTAAGAAATGATATTTATACAACGGAAACACTTGCCTAGCGATAGTGAGAAAAGTTCAGTGTAGTACCTTTTATTCTCCTAGGGAAGTAGCAAGTGATAGCCTTAACAATATAAAAAGATAGACTGTGTCGGCATAATTTCATGGGGCAGTTAACCTGTGTAAATCGAACATTAATGTCTATTGGTTTAACTCCAACCTCATGACAGCCCCCCGAGTTCAGTCACTGCTTTCCCTTGCCAATAATTAAGTACCTAACAATGATATTAGCTGCTGTTTTGAGCTATCAAGTAAATCTTGTCTTTTTTTCTCGTTGCTATGGCTTGGACCATGATTAATGATTGGATCCAGTACCTCCATATTTGCATAAGAAAAAACATCAACACCTAGCTCATGAACTTTTTTTTGGTAATATTCAATTTCTTCGTTGCCAGTGGCACCACCTGTTGTCACTGATAGTAAAACTTTTTTCCCTGACAATAAATTATTACTACCATAGCCATACCCTCGACTAATAACCCTTTCAATCCAACCTTTTAATATTGCAGGGTAACTTCCCCACCACAATGGAAACTGTAAAATTACCAGATTGGCTTCTAATAGTTTATCTTGCTCACAATTAATATCATGACTAAACAGTGTTTCCTGATGAGCAATCTCTTGTTGTTTAGGTAAACTCAAAGGAACCGATGCTGATATACTCGGAAAGTCAGCAGGGCTTAAAATAGGATTAAACCCCTGCTGGTACAAATCAGACGTATTGACTTGCCAATTGAACTTATTCAGTAATTCAATAGCTTGAGTTCGTAAAGCAAAATTGAACGATTCAACATAGGGATGGGCAGTAACTAATAAAGCATTTGTCATAAATATTTCTCATAAAACTAAAACCTTACTTTATGAGAAATAGCTGAAATCCACCAATGAACTATTTTAACTTACGTGAATACTATTCATACTTAAACGTTGATATTTAATATATAAAAGAGAGCGGTGAACTCGATAAATTTACTACAATAAGCCCACTAACCAATTTTTAAGTAGCCGAATGTTAGGATCATTCTTACGACGTTTATGCCAAGCAAAATAGAACCCGTCGTCAGGAAAAATTATTGGTATGTTACTCAACTTAACTAATTCTCCACTTTTTAATTCATCACGTATTAATGTTTCCCCTAACAAAGCAACACCTTGCCCGGCAATAACGGTTTTCAAAATTAAGATAGAATGTAGGAAGTATTGAATATTGCTTTCAACAAGTTCAAGCCCCTGTTTTTTAAACCAATCTCGCCATAAATCAACCGTTTCTATATCAATTAGTATCGTTTCATTTTGCCATGCAGTTGGGAAGGTACTTAGTTTCTTTGCTAGTTCTGCACTAGCTACAGGATAGTAAACTTCATTCTTCAACTGAATGCATTCATAAGAAATGTGTTCAATGGGGTGGTCAAATAATATAACGTCTAAATCTAATGCCGTAATAACATCGCTACAACTTAGCATTCGTAAACGAACATCAAGCTCTTTATGACGCTGATACAGATCATTTAGTTCAGGTGTTATACGATGGATAGCAAAAGTGCTACTCACACCAAATTGTAGAACGTTATCGTGACTACCAATTAATTCTTGAGTGGCAAAGATAAGTTGTTCAATACTTTGATTTACTTTTTGTGCGTAAAGTTGTCCTTCAAGCGACAACTTTAGTACTTTTCCTTCCCGGTAAAAAAGTTTTTGCCCAAGAAACTCTTCTAAGTTCTTAATCTGATGACTAACAGCACTTTGCGTTATGTATAGCTCTTTCGCTGCACTACTAAAACTATTGCTTCGTGAAGCAGCAGAAAATGCTAACAATGACTTTAAAGGAGGTAACTTTCTAAACATGCTGAACACCAAGTATGAATTACATTCATAACTATACGCTTTATTTCATTTATTTAAAGGCAGGAATATTTATTAACATAACTGTTAAACCATATTATTAAAAAGACTCCGCACTAATGAAGTTAACCAATCTATTACTTTTATTAACGCTACTATTAATTAGCAGAAATATTGCAGCTGAAGCACTGGCTACTCAAGTAGCTTCAAATGAGGTTAACTCAAATAAAATTACCTTAGACGGTAAAATTAATGAAGCGATATGGCAAACAGCCAAAACCTTCTCTTCTTTTGTTGTTACATCCCCTGACACAGGGTTAAAACCTAAAGTGAATACAATCGTTCGAGTTATTACTACTGATACCGGTTTATATATTTCTTTTGAAAATCAACAAGAAAAATCGAAACGTTCAAAAAAATATAGCGGTAAAGATCAACACACTTCTGCAGATTTCAATGTCGTATCTATCGATTTTTCTGGACAAGGAGACACGATATACGAGTTTGTGACAACGCTTGGAAACGGCAGTATGGATGGCGTGTATTCAAGAGGCAGTAATTTTGATGATGACTGGGAAGGCGCCTGGGACTTTAAAGTTTTTGAAGATGAAACCAACTGGTATAGTGAAATTTTCATTCCTTGGGCAATAGCCCCATTTCCATTGACTAATAAAAACAACTCAAGTGAAATAAAGCTCTACTTTTCAAGATATAACATTGGAGAGGGTGAAGCTTATTCTTTTCCCGATACGTCATCATCACACGCTAATTTCATGCAATCGCTATACAGTATGAAAGTTAACAAACCCAAAACATCAACAATGCAGTTTTTTCCATATAGCTCACTGACGAAAGATTTTAACGAAGAGAAATCTGAACTAAAAATTGGTGCAGATTTATTATGGAAGCCAACAGTAAATCAACAAATAACGGCGACAATCAATCCTGATTTTGGTCAAGCAGAAAGTGACGAATTAATCGCAAACTTTTCAGCGGTTGAAACCTTATACAGTGATAAGCGTGCCTTCTTTACAGAAAATCAAAGCTTGTTTGATATCAAAGGCAATTACTTTGATATGTTAAATACACGACGTATAGGGGGTAACTCTGACAGTAACAACAGTGAACCATCTGATATTCTTGCCGCTGTGAAATATCTTAACACCAGTCAAAAGGTTGACCTTGGCATTATGGCTGTGAGTGAAGATGATAGTAGCCATGCTAAAGGTAAGCAGTTCCTCAGTACTCGTTGGTTATACAAAGGCGAACAAGGCTATGTTGGGCAAATACTTAATTGGATCGAGCGTCCAACGATAAACCGGAGTGTATTGAGTTCAGCAATAGATTATGGATATGACGAAAGTAACATCAGTATTGACGGTGCGTTATTATATTCAAGGGTTAAGGATAAAGTATCCTCTGATGGTATAGGGGCTACATTCAACCTTAATTATCGCGCTAATCGTCAATGGAAAACAGATTTAAAACTTACATGGTTGGACGAAGGGCTAAACTTAAATGACATGGGATATTTAGCCCGAAACAACCTACGTGAACTCAATTTATCAAGTGAATATTTATTGATCCCATACGGTGAAAATAACTTATTTAGACAAATTGATTTGCAAGGTTCGGCAACATTCTCCAATAACTTTCAAGGTGAGCGTTTACCTGTAAATTTTAACGGCACCATGACAGCAAAAACACAAAATAGTACGAAAATCGTCACGAAGATAAATTATTCCACATCAGGTTATAACGATCTCATTTCACGTGGCAATGGCAGCGTAAAATTAACAGACAGACAAGATTACTTATTTCAATATATCAGCCCTTATTCGGGAAACTTTCATTACGAAGTGCGTTTAAATTACTTACAAGAAGGTATAAACGATTGGGCTACTAGCCTTAAACTATCAGCTGACTACGCACTAACCGATCAAACTATCTTTTCAGGCAGCATATCTCGCTTAAACAGTGATGACTGGTTAATAGGGAATTCTCAAGGAGAATTAACGAGTTACCAACGTATATACGATCAATTTAGTTTCAAGATGATTTGGTCAATGTTTGAAGACCAAGAACTTAGTATTAAAGGACAGTGGTACAGTATTGAAGCTGAAAACGGTAAAAGTGTTACTGTTGCTAATACCAAAATACAGGGTTCATCCTCCCCAGAGCAAGAGCCTAATTTTAAGCAAAGCCAATTAACCTTACAGCTTCGTTATCGATACCGTTTTGCTCCTTTATCGGATGTATATTTAGTTTATGCAAGAAACGGCAGTTACTTTGAGGAAGGGAAGCAATTCACACGACATGGCGAAGTTATAAAGAACCAATTTGAAAGCCCCGATGTTGACTTAATAATGTTTAAAGTACGATACATGTATTAGACTTTTTGGTTAGTTTTATTAAGCGTGTCGGGTGATTGTCATAGAAGTATGCTTATCATGTTAGCTACTTTGAAAGTAGCTAACGTAAAATTGGAAGTTATTATTCTAATAATTAAGAGCGCTGTGTAACAATAGTTAGTATTTTGGTAACGAACCATACGGCAGCAATGAACCTACAACTGACATTAGCAAAAATGGCTCGTTAGAGACTTCAATACACACACTTTAAAAATAAGTATTTAACAATCAAACACTATCTCCGATAAAAAAAGGAAATAACATTTCATGTTATTTCCCTTTTTTATTATTTAAAATTAATCAGTTAGTGATTTTCTTAAACCTCGTCATCGAGCCTAACACCTCATCACGTAAAACTATTCCGTGATATAAAGCGGCGCCGATGTGCAAGACTAATAACCCCATGAGTGAATAAATACCTAACTGATGGATTGACCGTAAATTTTCGAATAGATCTTGGTCAAATGCTAGGCCACTGTTTATATTGAAACTACCAAATACCATTACTGGGAATTCATGAAAATTAGCCGTCAAGTAACCACTTAAAGGAATTAATATCAGCAATAAATAAATGCCGAATTGTACCGTAAGCGACGCTTGGCGTTTCAACTTGCTAATATGTTGATTTGGCACCGCATCCTTTTTGACAAATCGTTTATATACTCGAATAACGACAAGAATACTTATAAGCGTTCCCATACTAGAGTGCCCTACTAACATTGCCATACGGTCTTCATCGGTAATGGCTTGAGCAAAGCCAACAATGCCGAAAAACATTAACAACACCAGAGCGGCCATAAGCCAATGAATGATTTTGTAACCCAAATCAAATGACTTTCGATTGGTTGACATAATTTTTCTCCGTAGAAATTTTGAGGTAATGATAAAAGTATATTGCTAATTATGAATGTTTGCTCATAATAGATAATTAACTCATTTAACAATTTATTGTTTTCCTATATGAACAATGATCTCAATCGAATTCAAATATTCAGTCAAGTTGCCCACTATTTAAGCTTCACAAAAGCCGCAAATGCACTAAATATTGAAAAATCGACAGTAAGCAATAAAATAAATCAGCTCGAAACCCATTTGGCCATTCGATTATTTGAGCGCACCACCCGGTCTGTTAGGCTGACAGAGGCAGGCAAGCTATATTTACAGCATTGCCAACAAGCTTTAACGTCACTGCAAGCTGGCGAGGCGCTAATGTCAGAGCTTAATCACGAAGTCGTTGGCAAATTACGGGTTAGTATTCCTGACAATTTAGCCGATGTACTTATGGATTCGGTGATCACCCCTTTTTTACAGCAAAATCCAAAAGCCTCTTTAGAGTTGGTGCAAACCAACAATGACGTAAATTTGCATGAGAAAAATTTTGATATTGCGATTCAACCACGCTTAGATGCAGTGCGAGACAGCAGCCTAATTTATCGCTTATTATTTCAAAGCCACTGGTCGTTGATAGCTAGTAATGACTTTATAAAACATAACTCTATGCCCACCACCGCCAAGCAGTTGTCGGCATTGCCTGCTGTGGGCATGATTAATAACCAAAGCCATCAATATTTGAACATGAAAGATGAAAAGGTTTCGCTTAATTATCGTTTTTCGGTGAATAATTTTAGTGCGGTATTAACAGCCGTAGAGAAAGGTTTAGGGTATTGTATAATGCCAAGGAATATGGTTAAAAAACAATTAAATGAAGGACACTTTATTCAAATCAAAGACGGCATTGAAATTGCGCCCATGGCGTTGTACCTAATTTATCCATCAAGAATAGGCCAGCCAGCTAAAACCAAAGCCTTCGTAGAGTTAATGATGACGTGGGCAGACAGTATGTCTACAGATAAGTGGCGGCCATAGACTGTTTTTAATTTGAATTTTTTGTCAAACTTCCAATGCTGAAAATAAGCGCGTTATGACCATACTCGCATTCGTTATCTTTTTAAAATCAAGTAAAGTACCTTACTACTACAATCAAAGAATTAACCTTTCTCAATAATTGAAGTACTTTTTAACTGACTTATATTTGCAGTGGATGGCTCATAGAAGGATGATTCGCTAGATTGACCAAATCGATTCAAGCCAAGCCATAACAATACGGTGGTAGTAATAAGAACAATCCACCATGAAATTCCAAATCCAGCAGCCAATGTTCCTAGAAGGGCTGTAACACCAACAACAAGTGCATATGGCATTTGTGTTCTAACATGCTCGATATGTTCACATCGTGAAGCCACAGAAGCTAGAATTGTAGTATCTGAAGTTGGTGAACAATGATCACCCCAAACGGCGCCAGCGAGTACACAGGAAATGGAAGAATAAACGATGTGCATGTCCATGGGGTCGACAAAACCACTGTTAGTTGAAATTAACCCCCAACTGACTGGAACAACCAATGGCATTAATATCCCCATAGTGCCCCAACTAGTCCCTGTTCCTAAAGAAATAAAACCCGCAAGTACAAAAACAACGGCAGGAAATATAGCAGGATAAATGCCATCCCCTATTATGGTCGCTAAATAGCTTGCGGTATTTAACTCTTTGGTAACTTCAGCAAGTGCCCAGCTTAAAACAAGTATAACGAGTGCAGAGGTCACGTTACTCAATCCTTTTGTCCAAGCATTTATCGATTCCTCTACAGAGAGAATTTTTTGGCTGATCGTCATAATAATAGCGACAATAGAGCCTAAAAAGCCGCCAAACAATAATGCTAAAAGTGAATTAGCGCTGCCCAATATTTCTATAAGTGTATTGCCTTCTCCCGTTAACCAAATACCAAAGACAACTGTAACGATTAAAGTGAGAATGGGGAGCATTGCATTTAACCAACTAGATTGGCGGTTATCAGATGGATCGTCCAATGAATCGGCCGAATCTAGAACTGGATTCTTTGAGGCAGCCTTCTTTTCGGCTATTAACATTGGGCCAAAATCCTTTCCCGTATAAGCGATAAAAATAACAAAAATGAGCGTTAATATAGGATAAAAGCTATAAGTAATTGAGTGTAGAAAAATTAAATAGGACTCATTTAAGCCATCTATGCCTTCAATCGCGGTTTCAATCAAGCCAACTTCATAACCGATCCAAATCGAAATTAATGCTATAGAAGCCAGCGGTGCAGCGGTAGCATCTACCAAATAAGCCAGCTTCTCGCGTGAAACCTTTAATTTATCGGTCAGCGCTCGCATAGTATTACCGACAATTAATGTGTTTGCATAATCATCAAAGAAAATGATAAATCCCATAAAAACAGTGCTTAACTGGGCATTTTTACGACTATTCGCCCAACGCTTAATATGCTCAACTAAGCCAATTAAACCACCATTAGACGAGATAACTCCCACCATGCCACTGATAAATAAAGTAATCAGAATGATAGAAAGTCGGTCTGTATCATTCATTGCATTTAAGGCATATTTTTGTGGTACATCAACTAAGCCCTCAAATAAAGCAGCAAAGTCTTTGCCTGCAATTGCCCATGCACCAAACCAAATACCTAAAAATAAAGCAATAATAACTTGTCGAAGAATAAAAGCTGCAGAAATGGCGATAAGAGGAGGTAAAATGGAAACAATATTCGCAGATCCTATTGATGAACCGTCATCAGCTAAATACGCAAGAGTAAAAGAGACTAATAGCAAAGCAATAATTGATATCCAACGTTTTATGTCCACTTATACTCCGGTTTCATTGTCCTTTAAGCCATCACTCTTATTTAAAAAAATAAGGTTTAAGAGTGGAGATGCTTTTCAACTTACTAATGTTTAAAGGAAATGAGAATATTTGAAAATGATGATATTGAGTGTAGGTTAGGAAAATAGTAAATACCAATTACAAAAAAGCTTGTACTTGTATTCACATTTTCTGTCCATAGTCGCGACTATAGAACACAATCTCTTCTATCTGGATAAAATAAAAATCAGTTAGTGATTTTCAGAAAACATATTGATGCTCCATTTACTCTAGGATAATAGTATTCAAAGAGGTATTAGCCCCCACCCAACAAAGTTCTAATATATTCACTCTAACTGTTAACTCCCTAATCTCGCGGTCATACAGAGCCTGCAGGTGATTCACAACCATTAAAAAGAGGAAAGTGAGATAAATAACGAAAAAAAAGAGAATTAACGTATAAGGTTAATTCTCTTTTGTGGTTTAAAAAAATACTAAACAGTTAGGTTTAAAGCAGCCTAGTTTAGAGGGATCACTTTTAAGCGGTTAAAGAAGTTTATCACCAGTGCATTTTCATCGGGGCTTAACTGGATATCCCAAAGATCATCATCATTTAGTGCCAGCATAATTTGGTCAACTTGTTTGTACTGGTTGTTACCAGAAGTAAGTTGATATACTCGTATTTGGTTTTCACGCGGGGATTCGTTGGACTGTGAGTCAGGGGTAAATAAATTTACATATATTTTTGACTCGTCACGAGAAATAACACTTTTAAAGACCTTGGTGTTGTCAGCAGGTAGTTCAAGTAATCCCAAGTGTTCAAAGTCTTCATTATAAATGCTGTGACCTAAGGCCCATATTTTTCCACTTGGAGAAGCTGTTTGTGCTCTGCCTAAATCTGTTTCAGCGATGACAATTTCGTTGTATTCATGCTCTGAAACTTTAAGCCTAAAGAGCTTATCAGGTGATGTTACATCAACTAGGGCCGTATTTTCACTAACGATCACTTGGGTTCCAAATTCATTGCTTGTATAGCGTTTATTCTCTATGGCATAACTTGGAATTGCTGTAACTGATGGATACCAGTACTCATCGGTATCTCCACCCATAAGCACTCTGCCATCTGCAAAGGGAATTTGATGGTAGAAACTTTGTAATCCTTCTAGTGGCAACTCAGGTAGTTTGGCTAGAGTTTTAGCATCATATCTCACTAAAGTATCGTATTTAATTTCTTGCAATTCTTTCCCATCAACTGTCAAAAATAAATCTTGAACTGCTACATCGACATACCTGACATTGGGTTGTCCCGCATCATCAAAGCTGAGTTCTCTAGCGTCATTGTTTTGATAAAACAAAATTGAATTACGCCAAGGCAATTGAATTGACTTATAACCAGAAGATTGGAAACTCCATTCTTCTGCTTGATAAGCTTGAGTTGCTAAAACATAAAAAGACAGGTTATTAATAATATCGCCATTTGCTTGTTTTAATATTAAAACATATTCACCCAGTGATAAATTGGGAGTATTAAAAGTTAACTTTCTATCGTCTACGAGTTCATATTCAACGACTTTATCATGGATAGTTAACACCATGGTGTCTGATAATTGCTCGCCGTAGAGTGTATGTTTAACAACATCTTCACCATAAACAGCTCTGGGCATTACAGATGCTATTGCAGGTAAAGTTAAATCAAGGGAAGTTGTATAGCTATATTCTTCCTCATATATGTCGAATTGAACTTCTGCTTCATAAACACCGTTACTTAGCGCCTTAAGATTTTCAGGAATTATCTGAAAGGTTATTTCGGTGTCTGCTAATAAGGTTCCACTATCTGGTGTTATCGTTAGCCAATCAACCTTGCTAGTGATATTCCAGTTTTTATTTTGTCCGCTATTACCTAAATATAAAGACTCCAACATCGTGGTCTTGACCAAATCACTGTCGCTTGAAGAAGCGCTAACTACAAAGTCAGGTACAATAAGCAGAAAACCTTCATTTACAGAATAGGTTAAAGGAACAGTTCGGGTTGTTAAGGCACCATTTTCATCTTGATAAGTGAATTTCAGATCTGCCTTGTAAATTCCTTTGGGTAGCGCTTTAGGCGTTATGTTTAGACTGGTTGTAGAGCCAGAAACTTCACCTGATGTTTCTGGTAAGTCTAACCAGTTAGTAATACTGCCGCTTTTATATTGCACATTAATAGTCCAGCTCCAATTAGCCGCTTGCGAGCTCAACCCTAGTACATAAGCCTGACCATCACTTTCAATTGGCGCAGCAAGAGCAATGCTTTCTGTATCAAGTGCTAAACCATGATAAACATCTAAAGAGACAACTACATCCTTAAAAACCTGGTTATTTCCGTTAGCATCACCAGTGATAAATCTAACAGTGGTTTGGTATTTCTTAATAACTGTTTCATTGCTATTTACAAAATTGTATTTAGGTGAAATTTTTACCGACATCGAAGTTGATGTGGTATTACCAGATTCAGTAACATTTAACATGCTTTCATTAACACCAGCTGGGTAACCAATGACCAAGCCTGCCCCACTGTATGTTATATCTAGGGTTACTTCCTGACTTTGTGAAGACCTTTTAGCGGCCTTTAATGCAAGGTTAGAAGTGGAAACAGTTACTGAGTAATTTGTATTATTGGTATTGTTATTATCAGCCTTACCTCCGGCAGAGCCTCCACCACCGCCCCCACAAGCAGTTAGGAATAAAACTAAATAAATAGCCTGAAACGACCAGCTAAAAAACTTCATAGTGTACCTTCTTTGTATAAACACATTTATTATTGTTATTGCCCTTTCTTGTAACAAAAGGGGAAACCTATTTCATCTAAAATACCCTTCAATGTAGCTACTTGATTAACGCATCACAGTCTAGGTATTGCTTTTCTTACTTTATGTAGCCCTTAATATATTTTATGGTAACAGTCGTTTATCAAACAAAGTTGAAGTCACAAAGCTGCTTTTCTACATAATTACTTATTAACTTTTGGCCAAGTCCAAGCTTGCCAAACAATATACAAACAAATAAATATCTCAACGAGCCCCATTAATATATAAAAGCTCCGCCATTCACTAATTGAAGAGTAAACGGTTAGTATCATAATTACAGCAAAGAAAGCGCCAAATAAGATATTGAGTACCTTAGTTAATTTGGCCTTTTGACCCAAAGAAATGTAAATCATCAATGCAGGTATAGACATTAGCACTGCTACGAAAACAAGCTTTATAGGTGTTGTAGTCCCCAACCCCATGGTACCTTCATTAAAGCCCATGACTCTGCCCGGTATCATCAATGATATAAAGTCTGCATAGATGAACATAAACATTAAAGCTGCCCATAATGCTGAGAGCTTTATTTTTATATTTATTTTAATGTTTTCTAATTCGCTCATTTTATTTCCAAAAATTATCTAAATGACA
>Ga0105356_10004498_pt1 | contig 13423 bp, 9 predicted proteins | sample GOMGulsemesocosm_3_FD_83502 | JGI IMG/M metagenome (GOLD analysis project Ga0105356, IMG submission 83502) | Methane-oxidizing microbial communities from mesocosms in the Gulf of Mexico - GOM9D Gulf of Mexico | ecosystem: Environmental > Aquatic > Marine > Cold seeps | place: Gulf of Mexico...
CAATCTTCTAAGTTATAAGCAGCAAGAGCAGGTTTGTCATGATGAAAATTATCTGTTATCTCTTGTACCCTATTCTCAACATCGCTAACCTTTTTCCCAATTCCTAGTAGATTGTTCGCGACATTATCCAATGAAAAGCTGGCAAAGTTATAGGTGGCCGTTTTTAATAAATCAATGCCATCAAGAACAACCCGACCAGCTATTTCAATAAAGTTTTGATCGCTATTATTAGCATTTTTACGCCAATATGGCGCACTGCCATCTCGCCCGATTGCAAACCTTACCCCTAACAAATCACAGCGTTGCTGCAGCAAAGAAAAATCAAAGTTAATAACATTCCAGCCAATAAGTATGTCAGCATCAAACTCCCTTATATCTATAATAAACTGCTTTAATAGCTGTCTCTCATCGCCTAGCCAATGAATGTAGCTCTCGGCATTTAATAGTGCATCGCCAATCATTAATACCCGTTTAAATTCTTGATGCTTTCCATTGGTATTGTTATTGGCATATAAACCTATCGAATAAAGTTCTCCTTCCATTGAGCACTCTAGGTCGATTGATAACATTGTCAGTTTTATTTCATTGTGGGCTGAGTTTCGCTTACATTTGGCTTGCTGTAATGACTGGTAGCTCGCAGTACTCTGATTTTTAACACGATGAAATGTCTTATTCCCTGAAGTAAAGTCATCATCACCCTCGCAAAGGCTATTTCCAATATAATCAATATTGGCAGTGATATGACGTTCCATCAAAAAACGATCGTCTGGGCGAATATCGTCTTCATAACATTTTATCGCATGCTTCTTTAAAGTATCTCTAGCTCGGTAGAAGCTACGCATGGTGCTAAAATATAGACCCGAAACCGTCTGCTGGTTAAAGGCTTTTAATGTTAAAACTTGGTGTTTTGCTAGAGCTATTTTTTCTTTAATTAAGATTTCTCTAGCGATGGATAACTGATCTTGTTCAATAAAAAATACTGCTAGTTCATTCTCTATTTGTAATTTAACAGGGCCAAAGTGACTTTTTAGCCAAAGGGTAATTTGCAGACTATTGCCTTTATCTTGCACTTGTCGAGTTAGTAAAAAACCGCTATTGATCGCCATTGTATTAAAAGTTGCCATTAATCATGATATTTTTAGTGTGATGCACTTAAACCTGTTAATATATACAGCAGTGTAACCGATCTCCTGTTTTTTGGAAACTAACAACAATGCTATCTGATAAATTAAAACAAGTTATTCGCCAATCTTATAAAGCGATAGGTGAAAATTTAACGTACTTTAATCCCCGTAAACAGCAGACATTACTTATTGCAGAAATAGCAAAAACCTTAGCGGGTGAATACAACAAAGATAGAAAAATTATTACCATTGAAGCAGGTACTGGCACGGGTAAATCTCTTGCTTATTGTCTTGGTGCAATCCCACTTGCCCTTGCACAAGATAAAAAAGTCTGTATATCCACCGCTACTGTTGCTTTACAGGAGCAATTGGTCGATAAAGATTTACCTTTTTTAAAGAAGTATGCCGGTTTGGATTTTGATTTCACTCTGGTCAAAGGTCGACAACGTTATGTTTGTCGTCAGAAACTAAGCCAAGCAGTTACAACTAGCTCAGGTGACGAGCCAACACAAGTGGGTTTTACATTCGCTGAAAAGCCAGATGCAAAAGACATACGTACTTTAAATGCAATGCACAAAGCTCTACTTGATGGAAGTTGGTTGGGCGATATCGACTCATGGAAAACACATCTACCCCAGCATATTTGGCATCAGGTACAGTGTGATAAACATAGCTGTTTAAAACATTTATCAGAACATACTCATTGCCCATTTCATAAAGCACGTGAAACCATGGATAAAGCGCATGTGTTGGTAATAAACCACAGTTTACTACTCGCTGATTTAGAGCTTGGCGGTGGTAGAATACTGTCGCCACCAGAAGATACCTTTTATATTATTGACGAAGCACATCATCTGCCCAAAGTAACTCGCGACTTTTCCAGTGCCAATATTACCCTCAAAGGCTCAATTGAGTGGCTAACTAAGCTAAGAGAAACTGGTGATAAAATGGCAAAATTAATAAAATCACAAAATGCCATTTCTCCAGCACTTAAATTAAGTGATGATTGCCAAGAGTTGTTGATGGAAATGCAAAAAGTGCTCAATTTCGTTGAAGCTAATGCTAATGTATATTTTAGTGAAAGTGATTTGGCTAACAAACGTGACAGCTTTAGTAAGTCGAACAAAAAAGACGATGAAGTTTACCGGTTTGAAAATGGTGTCATTCCCCAAACATTACAAACTTGGGCGGAGGATTTACAAAGCCTCAGTAAAAAATCTGTAAGCCATTTAAACAAGCTTTATAACAGTCTCGTTGAGTCGGTCAAAGATGGTGATACACAAATGTATTTAGCCGAGCCATTACTTGCAGAAGCTGGCTTTATGCTACAGCGATTAGAGAATCTTCAAGCACTGTGGACTATGTATGCCAAGAAAGACAGTGAGAAAGGTGCACCCATGGCGCGCTGGTTAGAAAAATTAACCAGTAAGCGTAATGATTACCTATTAAGTGCTTCTCCTATTGAAGTGGGGTTTACTTTAGAAGATATGTTGTGGAGTAAGTGTGAAGGCGCGGTATTATGCTCCGCAACATTACGCGCTTTGAATTCTTTTGACCATTTTCGTTTTCAAGCGGGTTTAAGAAATGACGACGGTAGCCAATACCAACAAGTGGACTCTCCTTTTGATTATCAAAATAATGCTCAGCTGGTCATTGCTAGAATGGATAATGAACCCAGTGCCGCAGACTTTACTGATGAAATCATAGAAAAACTACCCAAATATCTAGAACAAGGCAGTGCAAGCTTAGTGCTATTCTCTTCCTATTGGCAAATGAATAAAGTTGCAGAGGCTTTAAGAGACGCTACAAAACTTACCCTATTGATTCAAGGAGAGCTTTCTCGCCAGCAAATAATTGAGCAACATAAGAAGTGCTGTGATAGCAAAAAAGGCAGTATTATATTTGGTACACAAAGCTTTTCTGAGGGATTAGATTTACCGGGAGATTATCTCAATAATTTAATTATAACTAAACTACCTTTTTCGGTACCAACCTCTCCTGTAGAACAAGCACAAGCAGAATATATAACAGCTAAGGGGGGAAATCCTTTTATGACATTATCAGTGCCAGACACCTCTAAAAAACTAGTACAAGCGTGTGGTAGATTATTACGAAACGAAATGGATGAGGGCGTAATTACCTTATTAGACAAACGCGTAGTTACTAAGCGTTATGGTACCCAGTTACTCGATTCACTTCCTCCTTTTTGCCGTGTATTTGAAAAGTAGTAGGGTATTATTTAATTTTTCGCTGATAACTTTTTAATACTTTCAAAAAACAAACATAAAAAAGGCCTAAATATTTTAGGCCTTATCAATTATCTCATAATAGAGTAAATTACTTTTTAGCGTCTTCTAAAGCTCTTTCAAACGCCTTGGTGGTTGCTCTAACATTTGCTTGCTTAGTAAATTCTATATTGACACCAGACTTGACTAGTTCTTGATAGAAATCGGCAACATCACAACTTTCAACTTGTTGACAAACAATCGCATATTTTAATATTGCAGGTTCATAAGCTTGTAAAGAGGCTTCCTTAAATAAGGCTAGGGCTTCATGTAAATCTTTATCAACAGCTGTACCGGTAAGATACATTTGCGCTAAATTGACTTGTCCTTTTACGTAACCTAAATCAGCAGACTCTTCAAATTTAGTAAGTGCTAGTTCAGCTTTATTACCATTTTTAGCAAACTTTAAGTATTCTAAGCCAGTAAGGTTCTCTTTTTTTCCAGGGATAAATAAAGAGCTAGATTCAAAATGAGAATCTGGCACTACTACATTGCCATCAAGCATATTTCCTTTCGGACGACGCGCTAAAACAATAGCACCAGACTCAATCATAGCTTCAAGCTCTGATATTTTGAAATCATGACGCTTTTCTTGGAAGAATTTCTCAAACCTCAATTGAGCATAACGAATAGCTTCATTTAATTCATGCTCTTGAAGGTAAAAGTAGCTACTAAAATTAATGGTTACCACATCACCAGTGATATCTTTAACTTTAGCCATTCGAAATTTTTCTGCCGGGCGAAGGTTATCTTTGATAACTCGAAAATCAACATAATAAAGATCGTTAACTTCAGGAGCTGCAACAATTGCTTTGGTTTGCTCACTTAATTGAAGCTCTTTATAGAAGAGACTACCCGCTATAGCACCTGCAGCTAAGACAACAAGAATAATTATCTTAGTTTTATGCAAGATCAACCAAGGATCTGGATCCTTAGTATCGACTGTATATCGATAGTAGGTCTCTTCATGCTTATCTTCAGGAATTGATGAATCTACACTTACATCTGTAACTGATTCTTCTACTTCTGATATGGTTTTTTGATCAACTTCTGCCTCTGGCAAATGTTCATCTTCCTCATACTGGCGAACTGCAGCTTGCGGCATCATCGCTCCTTTGTTGCACTTTTATTTTTATTTTCGTAAAAAATACCATTTGAACATTAATTACACAAGGGTTAATTCATTTAACTTTGCTTTAACATTCGTACAGTCGGATTAAAATCAAACCTATGGATCGCTAAGAGGCTTAATAACAATAACGCTTAGTAAGATCGCAACCATCTGACTTTACTAAATTTAATTTACAGTTTTTTTACCTTTCTTTCGAATTAATTCTAGTCTACACCTTTATGACAAATCAAACAACCGTTTGACTCATATCAAGCATTTGTTAAAAAAAAGAAAATATTTTCATCAATTTGATAGGGAATTTCGGCTATTAATAGTTAGCCTAGCTTTACGTATCAGGATAAGATGCTCACTAAATCAATAGTCAATTCAGTAGTTCTAAATATGAAGAAAACAACAAAAGTCACCTTATTATCAGCTCTAGTATTCCCAGGAATTGGTCATCTTGTTTTAAAAAAATATGCTGTTTCACTTGCTTTTATAGCAAGCTTTTCATATCTAATCTTTAGCTTTATTGGCGATATATTTAAAAAGACCCAAAAAGTAGTCGACAGTATAATTCGTGGAGAGATCCCATTAGATATAAATGCTATTAGTGAAGCGCTAGCTGAGCAAGGCGTTTTAGCAGGCCAGCAACAAACATTTGTTGGATATCTGTTATTAATAGTCTGGTTACTTGCCGCCTTCGACGCCTATAGAATAGCGAAGAAAATGGAAGTCGACTTAATAGAATAGGCAAGTTATTCGATTATTCAAATAAAAGAGTGATGTCAAAAGTTCTACTGGCAAAGCTAAATTATTGTCTTGAAGGTTATTTTTGCTATCAGTTGCACTATCTAGCACTTTTTTATTTGCTTGATGCTGGGTATAATTAGTTTGTTTCCCTTTTAGAGCTATTTTAATGAATTACTTGCCCTTAGAAAGTTTAAAAAATGCTTGGATTTTCAAGCATAAAAGTTTACCTATCGCTGACGTCGACTTAGCAAAGATCAAGCCGATGAGTACTGAACGAGCCAATATTGTATGGGATACCTTTATTTCTCGCCAGGTTGACCACCCTGATTTTTTCAAAAAAAATGATTGGCCTTCAGACAAGAATAACTGGGGTGAGCAAGGAAAATGGGAAGGTATTTGGGATAGTAACGAAGAAAAGCTGCCTGAGGCTATTGATAGCCACTTGGAGTGGGATCAAAATACAGTTGTTTACTATTGTAGCTCTAGAGACAATGTTATAGAAACAACTTGGCTTGTATTTCAACGTTGTTGGAAGAATTTTTTATTTATGGATGATGGCCCTATTTTAATAGGAAAAAAACGCCAACAAGTAGTTCAATTTAATAGCAATGGTTACTTTAAAATTGGCCATAAACCAAACAACGGTTAAGGTCAGCTTCTAGCGACTTCAGTTTCCATCATCTCATTACAAAAGTGATGCTATTTTGCATAAAAAAAACCGACACAAGCAAGGTTACAATTTTACAGCGTTAGTAAAAGCTAACCCTGTTTTATCAAAGTTCATCATAACGAACAAATATAATAATCAAGATACTATCGATTTTGCTAATCCTCTGGCGGTGAAGGAATTAAACTTCTCCTTATTAAAGAGTGATTACAACATTAATTTTTGGAACATCCCAGATGGCTACCTATGTCCACCTATACCAGGAAGAGTCGATTACATCCATCACTTAAATGATTTGTTAACAAAAACGTCAATAAATCAGTTGGTAAGTAATGTCCCCATTAAGGTACTTGATATAGGCACAGGGGCTAGTTGTATTTATCCAATATTAGGACAAAGAGAATATAACTGGAGCTTTGTTGCAACAGATATTGATCCTGTCTCTATAAAAGTTGCGGAACAAATCATTAAAACTGATAAGACGCTCAGCAAAAATATTGGCTGCCGATTACAGAAAAACAGTGAACATATCTTTAAAGGTATAATAACAGAAGGTGAGTTTTTCCATTTAACCTTATGTAATCCGCCCTTTCATAAGTCTTTAGCTGAAGCTAGCCAAGGAACAACAAGGAAATGGAAAAACCTAAATAAAACACCATCCCGAGCTAAAAACAAAGAACAGACACTAAATTTTGGCGGCCAAAAAGCTGAGCTATGGTGCCCTGGTGGTGAGTTAGCTTTTATCGGAAAAATGATTAAAGAAAGTAAGGCATATAGAGAACAAGTACTTTGGTTTACTTGCTTAGTTTCCAAAAAAGATCATTTATCAAAATTAAAACTCTTTTTGAAAAAATCTCAAGCGACCCAAGTTAAAGTGATAAATATGACGCAAGGACAAAAGATTAGTCGCTTTATCGCCTGGAGCTTTGTTAAAGAGACTTAAAACTATGTCCTGTGGTTAACAAAGCTAAGCTTGAACTAAATTAAGCGCTAACTAAGCAAGAGTGTTTATCGTTCAAGCAGATTCAATCTCACAAGAAGAGATTCCACCGTCAACAAACTCACCCAAGCAAAATAATTGCCATTGACCAGGAGACATTTTATGCCAAGTCTCATCATCTGTTAATGGTTGTGTGGCAATAACAGTAACAATGTCATTGCTGGTAGTCTCCTTTTGAAAGTCTACTGCCATTTCTGCATCAATAAGGCTTGCCTGACCAAAGGGTGCTTTTCTCGTAAGCCAGTGAAGTTTATTAGAGCAATAAGCAAATAAGTATTCACCATCGGTAATAATAATATTTGCAACACCTAACTTATCTATTTGAGCTGATAAGGAAGCAATAAAACTAAAAAGTATCTTAGCTTCAACTTGGTTTGCGCCAAATTCAATATGAAGTTGATCTAGAATCCAGCAAAAAGCATGTTCACTATCTGTGGTGCCTATAGGTAAATGAAACTGGATTTCAAGTTCATTGGTAAAGTCTTTTAGTTGCCCGTTATGTGCATAGGTCCAATTTCGCCCCCACATCTGCCTTACAAAGGGATGGGTATTTTCAAGGCAAACTTCACCAGAGTTAGCTTGACGAATATGACAAACCACAGCCTCACTCTTCATGGGGTACTTAGTCACCAACTCAGCAATAGGTGACTGTGCACTGGGCATAGGATCTTTAAAGCTACGACAGCCCTTCCCCTCATAAAATGTCACACCCCAACCGTCGCTGTGTGGACCCGTATTTCCGCCACGTTGCATTAAGCCACTGAAACTAAAGCAGATATCTGTCGGTACGTTGGCACTCATCGCTAATAATTCACACATTTTTAAACCTCTTAAAGCCACCAAGTACTTAAAAGCGAAATTTGCTTGGCTTAATCAACAATTTATTCTATAAATAGAGTATACCACTGACTAAAAATTATTTTAAATTCAATTACTTTTTCAATTATTATACTTCACATCAAAACACAATAAAAAGGAATCCTTGTGGATATTATTATTTGGTTATTTGTCGCCTTATCGTTAACTTGGTTTATGAGCTACTTTAGAGCATCGTTATCAAGTTACACCTTAAGCTTTGCAGGGCTTATGGTTTTAGGCTCATTATTTAACATCATTGGAATTGTTTCTTGGTTGTTATTTGCTGTAATCGCACTACCGCTTAATATTGACAATATTCGTCAACAATTTATTAGTCTACCGTTGCTAGCATTGTTTAAAAAAATAATGCCTAAAATGTCAACAACAGAGCAAGAAGCAATAGATGCTGGCACGACATGGTTTGACGCAGATTTATTCCGTGGAAATCCAGACTGGAGTAAGCTGCATAACTTTCCACAACCAAGACTAAGCACACAAGAGCAATCATTTCTTGATGGTCCCGTAGAACAAGTTTGTGCCATGATTAATGATTGGCACACAACCCACATAATCGCAGATCTATCCCCTGAAGTGTGGCAATTTTTAAAAGATAATAAATTTTTTGCTATGATTATTAAGAAAAAATATGGGGGCTTAGAGTTTTCAGCTTATGCTCAATCTCGAGTATTACAAAAGTTGACAGGTGTAAGCTCGGTACTTGCGAGTACTGTAGGAGTTCCTAATTCCTTAGGTCCAGGTGAGTTATTACAAGAATACGGCACTAAGGAGCAGCAAGACTATTACTTACCTCGTTTAGCTTCAGGTAAAGAAATCCCCTGCTTTGCATTGACTAGCCCAGAAGCAGGCTCCGATGCAGGTGCTATTCCTGATTACGGCATCATATGCCGCGGGCAATTTGATGGCAAAGATGTTTTAGGAATGAAGCTCACTTGGGATAAGCGCTATATAACTCTAGCCCCAATTGCCACGGTATTAGGCCTCGCTTTTAAATTACAAGATCCTGACCAGTTACTTTCAGAGCAACAAGATTTAGGCATCACCTGTGCGCTTATTCCGACAAACTTAGCTGGTATAACCATTGGCAGAAGGCATTTTCCGTTAAATGTTCCTTTCCAAAATGGCCCAACTCAAGGAGATGACGTTTTTGTACCATTAGACTTTATCATTGGTGGTGCAGAAATGGCAGGACAAGGCTGGCGTATGTTAGTTGAGTGTTTATCTGTCGGTCGTGCTATCACATTACCATCTAATAGTGCTGGCGGTGTTAAATCAGTCGCTTTAGCAACAGGTGCTTATTGTAGAATAAGGCGTCAATTTAAAATGCCCATAGGAAAAATGGAGGGTATTGAAGAGCCATTAGCTCGCATAGGTGCAAATGCATATCTGATGGATGCTGTAACAACTATGTCAACTGGTGCTATTGATCTTGGTGAAAAACCATCAGTAATTTCAGCTATTGCAAAATATCACCTTACCGAAAAAATGCGCTCATCCATTATCGATGCCATGGATATTCATGGAGGAAAAGGCATTTGTATGGGTCCAAATAATTATCTTGCCCGAGGTTATCAAGGCGCACCCATTGCTGTTACCGTTGAAGGGGCAAATATACTTACCCGGAGTATGATTATTTATGGCCAGGGCGCTATTCGCTGTCACCCTTATGTCTTAGCTGAACTAGAAGCTGCAAATTCTACTGATAATGAACAAGCTCTGAGTGACTTTGACCATGCACTTTTTGGTCACATTGGCTTTAGTATTAGTAATATTGGCAGAAGTTTCTGGTGCTCAATCACTGGTTCACATTTTTTGAGCAGTCCCTTTAATGATGAAACCCATCGTTATTATCAATTGCTAACGCGCTTTAGTGCAAATCTAGCCATGTTATCTGACATTGCCATGCTGTCACTTGGCGCCGACTTAAAGCGTAAAGAACGCATTTCGGCAAGACTTGGTGATGTCCTAAGTCAGTTATATTTAGCTAGCGCAACATTGAAACGCTATAACGACGATGGTCGAAAAAGCACAGATTTACCATTAGTTCAATGGGCTGTTGAGGATTGCCTTTACAATTGTCAACACGCTATTGACGAGCTTATCAGCAACTTTCCAAATAGGGTTATAGCAAAGCTATTACGAGTAATAATATTCCCATTAGGTACATGGTTAAGTAAACCAAGTGATGAAACGGCTCACAAAGTAGCGCAAATATTACAAACACCCAGCGTTGCGCGCTCTCGTTTAGGTCAAGGTCAGTATTTAACACGTGATGGCAATAATATTTTTGGTAGGCTTGAACAGTCACTTGAAGATATTGTAAATTGCGAACCCATTTTTGACAAAATCTGCAGTGCTTTAAATAAAAAGTTACCCTTTTACCACCTAGACAAATTGGCTGAAACGAGTCTATCAGAGCAGATAATTTCCAAGTCTGAAGCAGCTTTATTAGTTACCGCAGAAAAAGGTCGTCAATGGGTAATCGCAGTAGATGACTTTGATAGTGACGAATTAACAGCCTATAATTCAAAGGATTAAGAAGCCACCCCAAACATTCTTGTTGCGATACTTATAAAGTTGTTACAAGAATATATAAAATGTCTATTTAATATTATCAGTTACCAAAAAAGATGTTAATATAAAGTAAATACATTGATAATTTATGAATAGAGCTGAATATGTCAGTAAAAGATTTAGTAACCGATGAAGCGACCACTCAAGCAAAAGATACACAGGTAAAACGTCGCTCTAAGGGCGAAAGGACTCGTGAAAAAATTCTTGTTGCTGCAATTGAGGTACTAGCTCTCAACGGTATAAAAGGAACTACTCACCGAGCGATAGCTAGTCACGCTAACTTGCAGCTCTCATTAACCACATATTATTTTAAAGATATTCAAGCGCTTATTCATCAAGCTTTTAAGCTAAATTCTGAGCACATATTGGCGCGAGCTGATTGCGCATTAGAATCAGCTTTTACTTCTATCACAAAGATACAGAAGAAAGAGCTTAGAAAAACAGCAGTAAGAGAGACCCTTTGCCAGCAATTGTGTGAAATGACTTCTCATCATTTAATTGACAATATCAAGCACCAAGCCATTTCACTCGCCGTGGAGCAATTGATGTTGACAGAAATTCAAGTGACGCCAGAGTTGCGTTTACTTGTGAAAGAGCATGAGTTAGCACAGCTAGTGCCCTATGAGCAATTATGCCAATTCTTTAATAAAGTGAACCCTGAACTTGATGCTAAAATTATGTACACTATTTTCTCACAACTTCAATACAGTCAACTAGCACAACAAGTAAATATCGACGTTGAGTTAATAGAACAAACAACACGTAAGATTATTGCTTGGATTATGTCATTAAAGTAGTCTATCAATATTTATTTTTATTAAGCAAAAAAAAGCACGGTAATTACCGTGCTTTTTTATAGGCATTCGCTTTTAGCTTACAAAAACGACATTAGCTCTTGATCAAGTTGCATCAAGGTCTTTGGATCAGCCATCATAGTTTTTGCTAAAGACTTCGTTCTTGGTAACATACGCTCAAAATAAAACTCTGCTGTTTTAATTTTTGCACGATAAAAATCACGATTTTCTACATCACCAGCCAGCTTTTCATAAGCTGTTTGCGCCATTTGAGCCCAGAAATAAGCCATAACAACATAACCTGAATACATTAGGAAGTCTACTGAGGCAGAGCCTACCACATCACGATCAGATTTAGCCTTAAGCCCCAAGCGCACAGAATACTGTTGCCAATTTGCAATAGCCTTACTTAATGGCCAAATAAAGCGGTTCATTTGGCGTTTATGGGCGTTACTTGAAATTAAGCTATGATTTTTACAGAAACCTAGTACTTCTTTTGAGAACTCATTTAAAGATTTCCCACGAGTCATTAGGATCTTACGACCCAATAAATCTAACGCTTGGATCCCTGTAGTTCCTTCATAAAGTGTAGAGATACGTGCATCACGAACAATTTGTTCCATGCCCCACTCTTTGATATAGCCGTGACCACCAAAAATCTGTAAGCCATGATTTGCACTTTCAGAGCCTAGCTCTGTTAAAAAGGCTTTTAAAATAGGGGTAATAAAACCTAACCTATCATCTGCTGCTAGGCGCTCTTCTTCTGTTTTAGCCATAGAAATATCATCAACGATTTTAGCCGTGTAATAAATCATTGCTCTGCCACCTTCAGAAATCGCCTTTTGCGTCATCAACATCTTACGTACATCGGGATGAACGATAATTGGATCTGCAACTTTCTCTGGATATTTTTTACCTGTAAGAGAACGCATAGATAAACGTTCTTTGGCATAAACTAGTGAGTTTTGGAAAGCTAGTTCTGCCGAGCAGATCCCTTGTAATGCAGTACCCAGTCGAGCGGTATTCATAAAGGTGAACATACATTCTAAACCTTTGTTTTCAGGGCCGATTAACTCACCAACAGCATTATCAAAGTTTAGTACCGCTGTTGCAGAGGCTTTAATGCCCATTTTATCTTCTATTGAACCACAAACAACATTGTTAGTATCACCCAGGTTGCCTTCTTGGTCAGTTTTCACTTTAGGAACAATAAATAATGAAATACCACGAGTTCCTTTTGGAGCATCAGGTAATCGAGCCAGTACTATATGAATAATATTTTCAGTTAGGTCATGCTCACCAGCAGAAATAAAAATTTTAGTACCGGTTAAATTATAAGTCCCGTCACCATTTGGTTCAGCTTTGGTTGTAACTTGCCCTAAATCAGTACCACATTGTGGCTCTGTTAAACACATAGTACCTGTCCAAGTACCTTGGATTAAGCGAGATAGGTAAAGTTCTTTTTGTTTTTCATTACCATGGGTGGTAATAGTATTCATAGCGCCATGACTTAGTCCTGGGTACATAGCCCATGACCAGTTAGCCGTACCTGTCATTTCTGATTGCACCATGCCAAGTGAAGGAGGTAATCCTTGGCCGCCATGTTCTGTGGAGTGGGACAATGAAGACCAGCCACCATCGATGTACTGTTGATATGCCTCTTTAAACCCCTTAGGGGTAATAACTTTACCATTATCAAACGTACAACCTTCTTTATCGCCACTTTGATATAGTGGTAATAATTCATTTTCACAAAACTTTGCACACTCTTGAAGTATAGCGTCAACTAAGTCAGGACTAGCTTCTTCAAATTCTTCGTGTTTTTTATAATGATCGTAATAATTGAATACATCTTCAATCAAAAATTTAATATCTGCTACTGGTGCTTTATAACTTAGCATTAACCTTCTCCCATAACTTGTATGATCTATTTATAATTATATAACTAGATTAAAGCACTGGTCGTACCACTAATTCAAGGTTTATTTTAAATTATTTATAAATGGCTAAGCAAAATCTTTAAATTAAGAGAGTAATTTTGTTAATGACAATATTATTATCTTAAATAATTCACATATCAAAAAATATAATACCAAGTTGATTAAGTTCTTTCCCACTCAGCGAGAATTAAAAGGCTTATAGGTAAGGCATTGATTGCAGAGAATGGTTATTCAGGAGAATAAGCTCCTGCTACTTCCTTGTAGCGTCCTTGTTAAAATCAATAACGCTGCATATAAGC
>Ga0105356_10004499_pt1 | contig 13422 bp, 8 predicted proteins | sample GOMGulsemesocosm_3_FD_83502 | JGI IMG/M metagenome (GOLD analysis project Ga0105356, IMG submission 83502) | Methane-oxidizing microbial communities from mesocosms in the Gulf of Mexico - GOM9D Gulf of Mexico | ecosystem: Environmental > Aquatic > Marine > Cold seeps | place: Gulf of Mexico...
CGGCAGCCTGGTGGTGCTCGATCAGGGTATGCAGACCACCAGTGGCGGCACTGCGGCGGGCCGGCGCGTGATGCTGCCGAACGGCGGCACCAGTATTGATCTCACCCATTTCAACGGCAATGGCCGGCTGATCCTGCAGCGAGCGTTGCAGTGGGGCACCGACAACACCGGCCCCGTGGTTGTTCCTCGCATCATTCTGTCTACCGCCACCGATGCCACCCTTGGCGGTTTGAGCTTTACCTACATCGATATCGTCGACTACGCCCCGGATGCCGACACAGCGAGCCTGTTCTTCGATGGCAGCCTCACGACTCTGAATTCGGATATCAACGCCGTACACATTCTCGCCAACGGTCATATCCTGCTGTCGATCAAGGAAGATGGCATACTGGGTGGTCAGAAGTTCCAGAACGGTAGCCTAGTAGACTATGACCCGGCTACGGGAACTGCCAGTCTGGTCTTCAATGAAAGTGCGTTCGGCTCGGACGAGGACATCGTGTCGGTGTACCTGATGAGTAACGGCCACCTCCTCTTATCCACCGAGTCAGATGCAAACCTTGGTGGCTTGAGCTTCACCAACAAGGACCTGGTGGAATACGACTCTGCCACCGGCACGGCGACCCTGTTTTTCGATGGCAACGCGACGACGCTCAGTTCTGGCATCGACGCAGTGCACCTGCTCGATAACGGCCATATCCTGCTTTCCACCGATGATGATGACAGTCTCGGCGGCCTGAGCTTCAAGAACGGTGACTTGGTAGACTACGATCCGGTCACCAAAATGGCTGCACTTTACTTTAGTGAAGGCTTGTTCTCTGACGGTGAGAATATTATCTCTGCCCATATCGGCGTCGGCAGTGGCACGCTGGACAGCGGCACACTAAACCTGTTGCTGGTGGTGGTGGACCCCAGTGCCCTCACACTTCAGGAAACGCGAAAGAAAGACCTGATTGAATCCTGGGGGTATAGCGTCAATATCATCGCCGTGAATGACTCCCAGGCAGCTTTTGATACTGCGGTGGCAGCTAACGATGTGGTGTTTATTACCGAGGATATTTCATCCGGCGATTTAAATATCAAACTGGTTAACGCCACTATCGGTGTCGTCACCGAAGAAGACAATTTGTCCGATGAATTTGGCTTATCACAAAGTATCGGCTGGGAATCGGGCACGCAGATCGAAGTTAATGACAACACGCACTACATCACCTCGCCATTCCCACTCGGCATATTAACGATCGCTTCCACTTCCGAATCTTTAGCTTACGTGACCGGCACGCTTGCTCCTGATCTGGGGCAGCTGGCGAGCACTACCTCGGGCTTTGGCCTAGTGACGCTGGAGACCAGCGGATTCATGTATGGCGGCGGCAACGCTGCTGGCCGCCGGGTGCAACTGCCCTGGGGTGGAGATGACTTCGATATCAACAACCTTAACGCCGATGGCCGTACCCTCATGCAGCGCGCCCTGGAGTGGGGAGCTGGCGCAGTTACCGTCCCCATTGCCCACTGGAAGCTGGATGAAAGCACGGGCACGACGGCGGTGGACTCTGAAGGTGGTCACGATGGCTCACTTATCAACGGCCCAGAGTGGAATGCCAACGGGCAAATCGATGGTGCTCTGGATTTCGATGAGGTCAACGATTATGTCCGAGTACCGGACTTTGCATATGGCACCGATTTCACCGTGTCGTTCGGCATCAAGGTGAACGACAACACCGGCGCGCTGTTCCAGTACATGTACAGCCATGGCGATATTAACAACGTCAACAGTCTTAATGTCTTTCTAAACGAAGATTCACACGGCACAGATCCCAACATGCTGCGCACGGTGATTCGCGATACAAATGACCCCCTGAATAATACCGCGCTGGAATTTGATGTCAGCAGTATTGTCGGGGATGGCAACTGGCACACCTATACGCTAACGGTTGAAAATGGGGTGGGGGCTAATGTTTATCTCGATGGCGTGCTGCAGAACTCGGATTTTGGGGGTGGCGATGCCTTTGACCCAACCACTGATATCTATTTCGGCGCACGACAGGATCTTGACGCCAATCGGTTATACGGGGGGGCGCTCGACGATGTCCGCATTTATGATTACGCACTGAGCGCAACTGAAGTCGCCGCACTGGCTTCTGAAGGTGGTCCTGTAATAATTCTGCTGCCGCCCGTGGTGGACCTCTGTTCCGGCACTTTCCGCGATGAATTTAATGCGCGATCCTATGCAAATGACGACGGTACGCTGAGCTGGAGCACAGACTGGCAGGAATTCGGCGATGATAATAGCGCCACCGGTGGCGATGAGCAGGTCAGGAACGATACCAGTAATTACCAGTTGCGGGTCAGGGATAATGACAGCAGCGGGGAAGGTGTGTGGCGTGAGGCGGATTTGTCTGACTATAGCACTGCTGAGCTGAGCTTCGACTATCGACGCAGAAACCTGGACAGCAGCAGCGACTTTGTACGGGTGGAAATGTCCAATAACGGTGGTTCCAGCTGGAGCACGGTGACCGTTATCGAAGGCCCCACTAACGATGACAGCTACCAGCCCTTCAGCCATGTCGTGAACGCGGCTATTGCCAGCAATACCCGTTTGCGCTTTATCACCTCATCCAGCATGGGCAATAACGATGAGGTGTGGTTTGATAATGTGCAGGTAGCCGTGAGTGGCTGCGCAAATTAGTACGTAGCCTTTTCCAACCTATGACGGAATCCAGACTCCTGTCTTCTCAGGGGGCAGGCTCTGCCAGGAATAAAGGCAACAGAACGTTTACGTTTATGAAGGGCTGCTAGTTTCTCTCGAGTCGAGCTGCAGCACACTTCCCGGGATAAGATGCTGGAATAAAACCCGCCGGGGCGAGGCCATGCTGCTGGCATTGTTGGGGCGTAATATCAGTTTTGCCCGCCGTATTGATCGCCCATGTTGCCAAGCATGGCATTGGGTGTAAGAGAGAAGCCGTCTCTACTACTAGCCAGTGTTGATCACCGCCTGGACGATTTCTGATTAGCTGGTGAGTATCTGCGCTCAGTTACTTTCAGTTTTCACCGCCGCAACTGCTCCCTAAGCCACTTGGTGAACCCTTCCAATCTGCTTTTGCCCGCCATACCTGTAGAGAAACTTCAATTTCAGGTTATCTATCGCCACTTGCGTAGTTGAGATAGAACCATATCCGGCACATAAAAAAAGGGTTGTCGCAGCTGCGACAACCCTTCGTATTTGCAGGATGATGTTACTTAAAAGAACGTAACCCCCGATCCTTTAATCAAGCTATGGCCCCTTAATCAAAGGACTTATCTATCATCGTAATCCGCATGATCAGCAACGAACTTGCCAGACTTATTATCAAATCTCCAGCCTTTCCCTACTGCTGGTGCGGCCGTGCCCGCTAGTTGTAAGTTTCCTACGGTCACAATAGTTAATAGTTCAGCATCAGTCATGGTGTTTTTCGGCAAAGTGTCTTTCTTCAAATATGGACCATACGGGAAGTAAGTCGCAGGTGTCCCGTCGTCACCTTGAATCGTACAGCTTTGTCCGGCCGCATTAGTATAAAAAGCCAATTGGTCTTTAAATGCTCTATCGGTATTTATTGCTCCCGTGCCAACAGCCCCGCCTGCAACACATGTGCCACCAGTAGCAGCTACCGCACTGGGATATTTACCATGCTGCTGGTAATACAGATCTATAGCCGCACGCAAATTTGCTAGATTGGAATCAAGCGCGGAATCTTTTGCATCGTCAGTCGATGAAGCGAACTGAGGCACAACAATCGCCGCCAGAATAGCTAAAATGATAACCACAATTAATAACTCAACCAGGGTAAAACCCTTTTGAATTAGCGGCTTCTGTTTGTTCATAACGTTCTCCATTCAACTTTTTTAGAATATTTTTGGCTGCATTCCCTGCCGCTTCCTGAAGAAGCCATGGCAAATATTTAGCAAATACTTATTTCCATTTTCTCTTTAAAGAATAGTCCATATATCAATTTTGCAAAGTAAATGGATTCACATTTTAAATGTTCTAACCCACTGCTTTGGACAATTTAAAGATAGGTAAAATTAACGAGCTCACCAGCAACCCAACTACAACCCCCATCACCAACAACATTAAAGGCTCGGCTGTTTTTGCGAGTGTCTCCAAACGTTGTTCAAGCTGCCGTTCATAATAGCTAGACACACGTTGCATGATCTTTGGCAGGCTGCCACTGGCTTCACCTGTCGTTACCATTTGCTGCACAATCGACGGAATAAATTCCGATTGATTAAAGCCTTGAGAAAAACCTTTCCCTTCCTCAACGCCCTCTTCAACCGTACGAATAAAATTCTTGTAGACCCGGTTATTCACAACGTCACGGCAGGCGCTTAACGTATCCATTACACTGACACCATTACCCAGAGATAACCCCATCACCCGTAATGATTGGATCAGGTACAGTTCGATAAAAATATGTTTTATAACCGGCGTTTTTAACTTTAAGGCATCAACAACTGAACCGCCCTGTTCACTGATCAACCAGCGATACGCGACAAAACAAAAGGTTATCAATACGCCAATCACCGCGTACCAATAATTAATTAAAAAATGACTGGTCCACATTAATACTTTGGTGCTGGCCGGTAGTTGGTCATGGATTGAAGCAAACATCTCCGCAAATTTAGGAAACACCACAACTAATACAAAAATCACCACCCCCAAGGAAAACAGCATTAAAAATGCAGGGTAGGATAAAGCTGATTTCAGCGTCGCATTAAGGCGCTGCCGCTTTTCATCCATTTCCAGTAATTCAGCCAAAACCTGTGGCATGAAACCACCACCTTCACTGGCAGACATCAAGTTAATATAGGTGCTAGAAAATATCTTTGGATGTTGCGCTAACGCATATGAAAAAGGCTGACCTTCTTTGACAGTTTCAATAAGGTCATCAATCACCAGTCCAAAGGCTGCATTTTCAGTCTGACTGGCTATCGCCTGCAGTGCGTCCAAAAGACTGGTACCGGTTTCCAGTAATAGAGATAACTGCTCGGTAAAGAACATACGGTCTTTATCTGTCACGCCACCCATAAAGCCAGCGAACAGAGTTGACCTCTTCTTATCAGCCTTAAGACGATCCAACAAACTTCCTTCGGACTTATTCGAGTCAGCTTTGGGCTGAAAATCATTCAGTTCAATAGCCATAACGTGGCGTTACTCCTAAAGACTCAACTGTTCACAACACGTGAAACTTCTTCAAGGGTCGTTACCCCCTCAAGTACGCGTTTCAGGCCTTGCTGACGAAGCGTTGTTACGTCGTGTGTTACCAGGTAGTCATTAAGCTGATCTCGGGTTGGGTTAGTCATAATCAGACGTTGCAGGTCAGCGGTGTTTTCCACAACCTCATGAATCCCTACACGCCCCTTATAACCCGAGTCATAGCAATCAGGGCAGCCATTGCCCTTATATAAATGAATGGTCGCCTCAGGGTCCCAGCTGTAACGCTTTACGACTTCTGGGGGGGCCAAAATTTTAGTTTTACAGGAAGGGCAAACCGTTCGCATTAATCGCTGCGCAGCAACACCCAACAACGCTGAGGACAACAGGTACGGTTCGACGCCCATATCAATCATCCGGGTAATCGCACCGATGCCATCGTTGGTATGTAATGTTGATAACACCAAATGGCCTGTTAAAGCAGCTTGCACTGCAATTTGTGCAGTCTCGGAGTCACGGATTTCGCCAACCATGACAATATCCGGATCCTGCCGCAGGATATGCTTAAGCATTTTTGCAAAGCTTAAACCAATACCCGCTTTAACTTCATTCTGGTTAATGATATCGAGCTGATATTCAACAGGATCTTCGATGGTAACAATATTTTTTTCACTGCTGTTCAGGTAATTCAATCCTGCATACAAGCTAGTGGTTTTACCACTACCCGTAGGACCAGTGACCAGTATCAAGCCATGACTACGTCCGAGCAGGCCTTTTAATTGGGTAACTGTAAAGTCAGACATACCCAGCTTATTAAGATCTAGAATGGCCTGATTTTTATCCAGTACACGCAGTACAACTTTCTCTCCGTACAAACCCGGTAGAGAGCTGAAGCGTAAATCTACCTGGCGCCCCTGAGTCTGCACCTGAATTCGTCCATCCTGCGGTAATCGGCGTTCCGATATATCCAGATTAGCCATCACCTTTAAACGAGATACCAGTGCGGGGTGTAACTCCATTCGTGGCGTCATAACTTCATAAAGCACGCCATCAACCCTGAACCTCACGCGCGCCTTTTGACGCGAAGGTTCTATGTGAACATCGCTGGCGCCATCACGCACTGCCTTTTGAATAATGGAATTGACCAGGTTGATTACCGGGCTACCCGCAGCCTGTTCATCAATGACGTCGTAGTCTTCACGGGCACCGGTCTCAACAATTTCAAAATCATCATCGAGATCCGATACCATTTCCTCGGTAAAACCAGATCCAGAATAGGCTTCACCAATATTAGTGGCAATATCTCCCTGGCTGGCTAGCACAGGTGACACGGTCAGACCTAGCCTGTCTTCAATTTCGTATTGTGTTGGAATATCCTGTGGGTCGGCTGTGGCCAGCGTCAAGATACCTCTAACATTAAACAGTGGCAGTACCTTCAAGCGTCTGGCAATATCCTTATCTAGTAATTCGACAACTGCCGGGTCAAACAGTCCTGGCCGCAAACGAACCAGCGGCACTTCCAGTTGCTCGGCGAGCGCCTCAAGCACCTGACTTTCGGTAGCAAAGCCCTGATCAATAATGATTTGACCTGTACGCTTCCCGGTTGCCACCTGCCGCTCCATCACAGAGTGCATTTGAGCTTCACTTACTAACCCCTGATGCGTTAGACGCTCGCCTAACCGCAGGGGCTTGTCTATCGCCGGAGCTTTGAAGTGAGTTACCGAGTCGTTCTGTTTTTCAATAATGCCAACATAATCAAAAAAACCGGTAATCTGGAAGATTTCCCGAACAGTCGAATTAACATTCGCAACCTTGAGCGAACCACCCGTGCGTACCAACAGGTCCTGAAGGTCGAGCAATGTATTTAGTGTATTACTATTGACCAACTTGACGGTGGCCATATCAATCACAATTTTATTTTCCTGCGTGTTAAGGCAAGACTGAACTCTTTCGCTTAATAACTGCAATCCATCCAATTCAAGTAATGAGACTTTAGGTGCAAGGTGAGTTATGACACCAAGCCTGGTGCGCATTATGTCTTGAGTGTCTGACTGCATCTGCGCTTCCATTGAATATTACCTGTTTTGCGTAATCAGTAATTTATCATTGCATCGTTCATTTAACTGAGAGATGACTTCTTGAAGAGGAGCGGGTTTATGAAGCGCATAACCCTGCCCGTAATCCACTCCTAACTCAGCAAGCTTTTCGTTAATTGCAACACTCTCCACAAACTCACCAACAGTTTTGATTCCCAACACCTTTGCGACATGACAGATAGCAACAACCGTGGCTTCACAAAAGGAATCCTCAATGACCTCCTTAATAAAAGCGCCATCTATTTTTATATAATCCAAGTCCAAATTTTTGAGATAGCTAAAAGAACTAAGACCCGCACCAAAATCATCGAGATAAAACTGGCACCCAAATTCTTTAATAACCTTTATAAAATGCTTTGCAGCAGAGATGCGATCAATAGCAGCCGTTTCAGTTATTTCAAAACCAATTTGATGCGCAGGCACTGAGCTGCTATTAAGGCTGTCCCGTACAAACTGTTCAAACTGATCGTCAGTAAACGACTGCCCCGAGAGGTTAACAGCCCAGGAAATAGGTAATTCGCCAATTTCAGACCAATTTTTGTCAAGTGTTTCCAGCAAAGTTTTCAGTACCCATCGGTCAATCAAGGGCATCAGTTTGTATTGCTCCGCTGCGGGGATAAAATCGTTTGGCGGAATCATGCTGCCGTCTTCACCTTTAAGGCGTAACAAGATTTCGTAGTGATGGGGGACAGTTTTACCAACAGGGTATATACCCTGACAATAGAGCTGAAAATGTCCCTCTGAAAGCGCTTTTTGAATATGGTAAACCATACGGCTTTGATGTTGACTTGAGCGTGTTTCATTACTGTCAATATCGAACACTTCAACAGCAGCTCTACCCTTTTTCCTAGCCAGATCCAGAGCTAATTCAGCATTCATTAACACCTCGCTGCTATCCCGACCTGACTCCATTGAAGTCAAACCGATACTTAACGATACGGGTGTATTTTTTTGTGCCGAATATAATTTAGCATCACTCATCTCGCTGTGTATTTTGTCAGCGATTTTCAACGCACTTTCAGTCGCACAACTACTCAGAACAAGCCCAAATCGATCTCCGTCATAACGACTGATAATATCGTCTTCGCGTATGACTCTTTGCAACAACTTCGCGACATTTACGATAACTTCATTACCTGCTTCAATTCCATGCATCTCATTGATCATATGAAGCATGTTTATTTTAATCAGCACCAATGTGTGGGGGCTTCGTAAAAGCACCATCGAAGAAACATTGTGAGTAATGATGTATTCAAAACTTGAGCGATTAAGCATCCCTGTCAATTTGTCATAGGTTGCTAACATTATCTTGGACACTTTATGACCTATGACCTCGACAAGGCTACGGTCGCTATTACTAAAATTAGCCTGATCATGCTGTCTAAAACAAACCAGCACGCCCTTTACGTTGTTATTTACGCCTCTCACCGGATAGCAAATCATCTTGTAAAAAATGCCTAAGAATCCTTCGTCACCCGCTTTACTAGCAAAATCGTTAACAACCAGCGTTTTGCTTCTCTCTGCCATCCTCGGCACAAGCTGGCTTTTAGTCATATCAATGAGATATTTCACCTCATTTTTTGAAAACTCATCATTGTGTGCCACATATGTTTTATTTACATCCGGCAACACAATTGCAGCGAACTCAGCACATAGATGTTCAGAAAGATGGTTTACCTGTTTTTGAATTTGTTCCTGACTTTCCGCGTAATTGCTAACTAGGTCTGATGCCCCATACACTAGGTTAAGCTCTTCATATCGCTCACCAAGTTCCAGCGCCATACTATCCAACTCTTCACAGAGCTTAAATTCTTCCTCTATGAGATGAGTGATCGTAGTAAGTGTTTCAAGTATTTGTTCGAGAGACTTAACCTGCCCTAAAGATGAACTCTCGTGATGAGTGAGCCCTACCATCAACACTAATAGACCAAGTACTTCATCGGTGTCGTTCCGCAGAACCCGGAAATGAACATCACTAGTTCCCGGGATATTATCGCTACTAGCTAGTTTCCCTTGAATTTTGTTTATGCATCCCTGTTGCCGGAGTTGCATTTGGATACAAGTCACTGTATCCGCAGCTAAGCCCTGGCTATGCCAAACTAAAGCACCGCTTGAATCAACAGCCACCCAACCAGTAGCTTGCGGCAATAGTTTCACCAACAGTTGGCTGTATTTCTCAAAATTAAGGGACTTCAAACTTTGATCAGTCAATTGAGGTTCCTGTAATCACAGTTATCAAATATGAAGCGCTTCAAATACGCCCTAAAGCCTAAGAACCAGAGCCCTTAAACTCAGTGGTTTTTCTAAAAAGCTCACCATCGGGAATGGAGCAATCCAATCACGAAACTCATCCTCGGCCCTCGATGTTGCGATAAAGATAGGGATCTGATGGTTAGGCAAAGCGTCATGAATTTTTATACAGAGTTCCTTGCCATTCATTTTAGGCATATCAATATCCAGCACCATTGCGTCTGGCTGGTATTCATGAACAGAGGCTAACCCCTCAACGCCATTTTTAGCAGTGAGCACATCAAATCCCGCACGTTCCAGTGACATTTTCATAACACGCAAAATATGCGGTTCATCGTCAACGAGTAATATTTTTTTCAAAATCAAACAGCCTGTTTTAGTCTTTCAGTTTCTTTTTGAAATTCGATGATAAATTCAGAACCTTTGCCGGGCGTGCTGCTAACACTCAATTTACCTTGGTGCAGTTCAACAATATCTTTCACCAGTGTTAGCCCCAATCCATGCCCACTTCGTTCACGTACCAAGTCATCTTCAGATCTGAAGAACTGCTGAAAAATCTTACTTTGATCCGGATCGGAGATACCAATGCCTGTATCGCGTACATAAACAAATACACTGTTCTCACTCTCAATCAATTCCAAGGTAACCTTACCGCCAGGGCGGTTGTACTTTACTGCGTTGGTAAGTAAGTTATTAATGGCTATTCGCATCAGGTTTTTATCGATGGAAACAGGAGGTATATCACTCGGCAATTTGATATCAAACTCCAAACCTTCATCTTTACTTCCCATAACAATATTGCTGAAAGCATCTTCCAGCATGTCTGAAAGATTGACCCGCTGCCTGTTGACACCCATGCTGCCCATCTCAATCTTGGTGATACTGAGCGTATTATTAATCAGCTCAATCATGCGCTCAGTTTCACAATGAATAACGTTGACGGCATCGGTAATGGTTTTTTCGTCTTTAGTGCCAAGGTCTAGCAATAGTTCGCTATACATTGCCACCGCGTTAAGCGGCGTTTTCAGTTCATGTGCGATATGCGCAACAAAATTCTCTCGACTACTCTGTGCCAAATACTCACTGCTGGCATCTTTCAGCACAATCACCGTACCCGAAACTGTCTGATTATTATTTTTTATGAGCAATGGCTGTGCACTGATCGATACAGCATTAATTGCATTAATTGCATCACTTTGTTCAAGCACAATTGTTTCAGGCCCAAAAGGATGTCCAGGACGTCGCTGGCAATCAGTAATAAAAGCCTGCATCGTTTCATTTACACACCAGTCTTTGCTTGGCTGGGTTACCACATACTCCGAATCAACACCCAATAACATTGCCACCTTGTCATTCGCAAAAACCGGCGCGCCACTGTTATCCAGAACAATAATGCCGTCGGGCAATGCCTGTAGCATGGCCTGCACTTTGGAAAAATTGTATTCCAACACTTTGCTTGAGGCGAGCAAGGTTGATTGCTCTGTTTCAATCTGAACAATACGGTTACGGGCATAATTCACATAAGTATTAAAGTTGTTGATGAAATCTCCAACCTCGCCATGCGCACTAATTTCAATTTTCTGCAAATGACCAGAATTCAGTTGCTCAGTTATTGCCTCCTGAGCTTTGAGAATTGGCCGAGTTTCACGTCGAACGAGAAAATAAAACAAAGTCGCTAACAAAAAGATGGGGAGCGCTAGAGTGGCAGCAAAGGACCACTGGTCAAAACCAGGGATTAATTTAGGCTGAAAATACCCTAAACGGATATAACCTTTTAACAGCGGCCCATCCAGCAACGGAGCGTAAAACTCCATGATGCTACTGCCAGAGTTTGCATCTTCAATTGTACGTTGCCCCATCCAATGCGTGGGTTTCTGTGGAAGTTGAAAAGATGAAACGAACACACCCGGCTTAACAACTTGTTTCAAAGGCAGTCCCTGCTCAGAAACAGTTACAGCATAAGCAAGATCGTTTTTATCGTGGCTATAAAACAAAACATCCAGAGCACTCTGCTGCCCAGTAGTTACCAATTGTTCAAAGGGGACTTCTGCCAGCAACCGCGTAAGGCTCGTTCCCTGACGAAGCATCTGCTCAGTTTGGTTATGTTGTTGATATTTGAAAAACAACACCAATATGAGGCCGATCACCACAATTGTCGTAACGATCATGCCTAACCCAAGGCGCTCTTTGTTCCACTTAACGCTGTTCAGCAGCACCAACATTCCTTCTTTTACGTATCTGAAAAAATCAACGCTTGAAGACGTAGAGCTTTTATAACGGCAAATCCTTCACCTTATATAAAGCTATTATCAACTAGCACATAAGTATTAGTTATTCCTCATACTTAAAAAGTAGTTCAGCAATCCGAGCTTATCAATAAATATAAGCCCAGCTATTTGTCAGCCATTAAAAATGAGCCGCTTCCCCAATCCTTTTGAATATAGTCTTGATCCCAATCAAGACTTTCATTCACCCTCTTGACGCTAATCAAGGCTTGAAAACACCCTCTTGCTAAACTGCCGCCATCATAAAATATTCGGAAGTTATTATGGCGCTGACAGAGTCTTCAATCGCGTCTTCGCCACGCCAAAGAATCAATAGCTCAGCATCGTCTAGCCACTCTTCTTAAGCGCCAAAGCGGTTACTAGTTAGCTCCGCCAATCAGCTTTCAATATTTTGACAAACATCCAATTAATGAACCTAGGAGGTTATACCCAATGAGTGAAGGATTAGTAAAAGACTGCATGACTGCACCCGTCATATCGATCTCTAGCGAGACGGTGCTATCTGATGCACGCAAGATCATGACAAATAAAAAAGTGCGCCGTTTGCCCGTTGTAGACAACGACAAATTGGTCGGCATTGTGTCATTCACCGATGTGCTTGAAGCCAAGCTGGCAACTGCCGAGACTCTGAACATCTGGGAACTCAGCCAGCAGGTTTTAACCATGCAGGTCAAAGATGTGATGACAGCTGGAGTGCTCTCTGTCGAGAAAGATGCAACGCTTGCTGATGCGGCCAAAATAATGTTGGAACAAAAAATCAGTGGTATTCCTGTCACCGATAACGGCAAACTGGTGGGTATGATCACTGAATCTGATCTATTCCGCTTGATGGCACTTGAGGGCCAATATCTGTCACTGCACCACCAAAAGTTTTTGCACGCCGATAACGCTCAAACAGCGTAACCCTATCGACGACAGTAAATCTTGATCTAAAAGCCTCGCTTAATGCGGGGCTTTTTTATGGGCTTAAAGGCACATGGCTGCTGACACGTTATCCAACAATTAAACCGTCTGATAGTTTTCCAAAAATTCCCTGACCGCTTTCAGGTTATCACTGTCACCCGCTCGCTCAGTCTGTACAAACACCAAAATGGCTTCTTCGTGGGCTGCCATCATGTCCGTTATCCGGCACTGCTCAATTGCTCGAGGTATTCCACTGCATAACCTGCAATCCAGGTTCGCCGTTTCCTGCCCGCAACAACTTATCCGCATATTGATATGCATCAAACGTTTTGTTCTTCATCATGGTCATCATATAAAGACACACTCCCGCTCAACATTAGCCGCGGCGAATTCATGTCATTTAAAACACTCACAGCCTTTTTTTGCTTCGCCCTGCTGCTTTGGCCGCTGTCATCTCAGGCTGACGATGCCGTTGAGCCACGCACCATTGTTGTCGCTTACGAGGATGACTCCCCCCCCTACATGTTTAAAAACGAACAGGGCGAAGTTGACGGCTTTGGCATTTCACTAATCAAAGCTATTGTTGAACACCAGGGCCTGAAGATTCGCTTTAAGGAAGCGCCCTGGAATGAAACGCGATTGGCGCTTGAACAGGGTGACAAAGAAACAGACGCCCACACCGCGATGGGGTACTCCAGCCGCA
>Ga0105356_10004500_pt1 | contig 13421 bp, 11 predicted proteins | sample GOMGulsemesocosm_3_FD_83502 | JGI IMG/M metagenome (GOLD analysis project Ga0105356, IMG submission 83502) | Methane-oxidizing microbial communities from mesocosms in the Gulf of Mexico - GOM9D Gulf of Mexico | ecosystem: Environmental > Aquatic > Marine > Cold seeps | place: Gulf of Mexico...
TACTTTTTTAAAGGAGTTCGTTTTTAAAAGGCCCAGTTGATATCTGGGCTTTTTTATATAAAGTATTCCATCTATAAACACAAGTGTACTATCCATAAAACGCTTTCTTTAAAGCAAAATACTGCTTTGTATTTTTGCAAAACCTATAAAATAAAAAAATGCTATGTTAAAAAAAATATTTTTTTTTCTTACAATTTTACTAATGAGTTTCGTTTCTGCTCAAACCCAATGTAACTGTGATTATACAATTAATAGTTGGTATTGGAAATTTGATGGTGAGGATGTCGGGAATTTACGAAATGTAACAATACATGATCCTATAGCAGCAGCAAATCATCCTTTAAGTAATATAGGAAACAATCCCAAACTATCTTTAAAAGGAGGAGATGTCGTTTGTATGGATGCTTCTGTTCCACATAGATTTTTAACATGGATAAACATATCTGGTGATCCAGGAAATCCAATTATTATTAAAAACATTGGAGGCCAAGTAATAATTAGATCTTTAGTTGCCTCCTATGGTTGGGTATTTAAGAACTCTCAAAATTTTAAAATACTTGGAAATGGAGATCCAAATTATAAATATGGGTTTAAAATAACTACCCATCATAATTCTTATGTAAAAATGATTGCTAAAACTACGGATTTTGAAATTGCGTATGTAGAAGTTGCAGGTGATTATCCTAACGGTACGGATGTAAAATCAGGATTCGCAGGAATCATGGCAAAATCTCAACCCATATGTTGGGATGACTTGAATGGTGGTAGTACAGATGCAGGTAATTTTGAATTAAAAAATGTGTCAATACATGACAATTACATTCATGATGTTGGGGGAGAAGGTATGTATGTTGGTTATGGGAAATCAGAAGGTGTTTTATTAAATTCGAGTTCAGGTAATCCGTGTTCCCAACAAAACTATCCACATAATGTAAGCAACTTATATATTTACAATAACATTGTTGAAAATGTTGGATGGGATGGAATTCAGGTAAAAAATGCACATCATGATACACATATTTATAACAATATTATTAAAAACTATGCAACCTTAGGTGTTGGAGCTCATGATGAAGGTTTGTTTGTTGGTGACGGGTCTGAAGCCCTTATTTATGGAAACTGGGTTGAAAAAGGAAATGTGCAATCAAATGGAATGCAAATAAATGCATTTGGAAATACAAAAATTTATAATAATGTGGTACTAGGAGCAGGGTTTAATGGTCTTTACCTGAACAATCAATCTCCACAATTCGCAAATAGAGCCGGAACTTTTGAAATTTACAACAATACTATTGAAGGAGGAACTGGATCTGCAATAGTAACCTATACGCCTCAAAATGTACTTATAAAAAACAATATCGGATTTGGATATGACGGGTATCACGGTATTAAAAAACCAGTTAACGGTATTCTTTCCTCAAACTTAATAGAAAGAGATATTTTAAATGTTGGATTTACGAATTATGCTATAGGAGATATAAGACTGCATACAGGGTCTCCGGCAATTGATACAGGAGAAAGTACCAGTTTAAGTACAATGGATTTTACGGGAACTTTGCGAGCAGATGGGAGTATTGATATTGGAGCAATTGAAAAAAATGCTGGTATAAATAGCGTAGCTATAAACCTTTCAATTAACAGCCCTTTATCAAATAATATTACTGTTTCATCAGGGCAAAATATCCTTATCAAAGCTTCACTTACAGATAGTAATAATAAGGTTAAGATGGTTCAATACGTTTTAAATAATAGTAGCATAGGGACTGATTTTACACCCAGTAAAACAGAGCACAGTATTGGAAGTCAGTTTCTCACACAAGGACTCAATACGTTTAGCATAAAGACGACCCTTTATAGTGGAGTAATGTTTTCTTCTGCTCCGATAACTATTAGTAATCTAGGTTTATTAAATGTAGTTAAAAATCAAAACGCTAATCAATTAAACATTCATTACAATAATCCAAATAGAGAATTGGTTGTAAATATGTTAAATGATATCAATATTAAAAATATAGAGATCTATAATTTATTAGGAAAAAGAGTACAGTATTGGATAAACAGGAACAATGAGAACCAAATAATACGCATAAAAGTCAATAATCTATCCTCTGCTATTTATGTGGTGAAAATAAAAACAAGCATAGGTGTATTTTCAAAAAAAATAATTATTACTCAAAATTATTAAATAATTTTGAGTAATTCTGAAGTATATTAAAAATCGAATACGATACAAGCATACGTGGTATGAAGAAATAAATCCCATTGACATTTCAATGCAAAACATAAAGAAATTGAGCCTACGCAGGGATTAGATTCTCAATTTTAATAAGGAAAAGTAAGAATTTTTATAGTTCGTTTCTTTTTTTTGTCTGCAACAACGTTCCTATTTCTTCATAAAATTAAACCATAGCCTGGCCTCGTTTATCGATGGAGTAGGAGTGTAGTAAAATGTCTATGAAATAGAATTATGAATACCTAATTTTAAAGACAAATCAAAAACTTAACTTTACGCATTAAGAAATTTTAGGATAACATACCTTAAAATTGCTGTTTATTGAAAAATAGCAGTCATAATTAGTAAACTCTAAACAAATAACAATGCATATTAAAAAAACTTATACAGCCATTGAAATGGCTTGGTGGACACGTTTTGAAACCTTTCTTTTCATTTTTATTATCACCTTTTGGGTTGCTATTTATTATTTTTTTGAAGTCGATTGGTTTAAAATCCCATGGACACCTTTGGCATTAATAGGGACAGCAGTTGCTTTTGTTATTGGTTTTCAGAACAATGCTGCCTACGGGCGTATTTGGGAAGCCAGAAAAATTTGGGGTGGTATTGTAAATACATCTAGAACTTTTGGCATGTTTGTTCAGGACATGGTAAATAATGAACATGCAAATGAACCTTTAAAAGAAGGCGTATTACAGAAAGAGATAAAAACGTTGACCTACCGTCATATTGCTTGGATGACAGCTTTACGACATGCCATGCGAATTCAAAAGCCTTGGGAAACTGTTATGAATCATAAATCTAACAAAGATTGGAATATGCAACCTCCAGAAATGAATTCTACTTTAGAAAAAGATATAAAGCCATATATTTCAAATAAAGACTTTGAGTATGTGATTCGTAAGGATAACAAACAAACAGCTTTGTTATATCTGCAATCACATCATTTAAAAGAACTTAAAAAACAAGGTGTTATTTGGGAGTTTTCATTCTTAGAGTTGGAGGGAGTTTTACAAGAATTGTTGACGCTTCAAGGTAAAAGTGAACGCATTAAAAATTTCCCCTATCCGAGACAATTCGCTACATTAAATCACTTTTTTATGTGGATTTTTGTATTGCTATTACCTTTAGCTTTGGTACCACAATTCGCAGAAATTGGAGCTGAAATAATGAATGAAAATCCACTTATAGGGAAACTATTTGTGTGGTTTACCGTTCCACTTTACGTTATTGTAGCATGGGTTTTTCATACTATGGAGCGTATTGGAAGAACAGGTGAAAACCCCTTTGAAGGTACTGCCAACGATGTGCCTATTTCTACCATAGCAAGAGGTATAGAAATTGATCTTCGACAAAATTTGGGAGAAGAGAATGATGAAGTACCCAAACAATTTGAAGTGAAACGTCATACACAATTTTAAAAATAAATTTTATACTCAAAAAATGCGTGTACAATTCCTTACTATAAATCAATTTTCATTTGGTAATAATAAAATAGTTTGCAATTTGTGATATAATTATACTAAAAACTGTATCCATTATATGTTTGATAGTAGTGACTTTTATATAAAAATAGCATTGATATAATACTTCGTATAAGTGAAAATAAATAATAATTTATTTACATTTACTCGATGGTATTGCATTCAAAATATAAAAGAAAAATAAGACAAATTCTAATATTTGGTAGTATCTGGCTCTTGTTTGGATTGATCTATATCTTATTAGAATTTGGCCTTTTAGGAAACCTTACGCACTACCCAACAACGGGAAATATATATAATTTTAAAGATTCCTTTTTTATTGTAAGTATTGGAAGCATTGTTACAGGATTGTTTCAAGGCAGTATAGAAGTATTATGGATGAGGGCATACTTTAGTACACTAACATTATGGAAAAAAATTATCTATAAGAGTCTCATCTATCTTTTATTAGTTATTCTATTTATGTCTGTTTTGACTCTAATAACCAATGCCATTCATTTAGATAGTAATATTTTTGACAAGAAAGTCTTTGAGAGTCTCTTGAAATTTATTTCTAAATTTTCATTCTGGGCGATAATTATCTACGCAGGTGTCATCCTAGATATTGCTTTGTTCTATTCAGAAATTGAAGCCTATTTGGGTACCAACGTTTTAATGAATTACCTCGGTAAATACCATAGGCCCAATCAGGAAAAAAGAATTTTTATGTTTTTGGATATGAAATCATCCACAACTATTGCGGAATCTATTGGGCATGAACGCTATTTTGAATTGTTAAAAACATATTATGCAGATATGACGAATGCTATATTGGAAACTTCTGGTGAGATCTATCAATATGTGGGAGATGAAATTGTAGTCACTTGGAAGGAAAAAAAGGGCATTCAAAAAAACAATTGCATTCATTGTTTTATTAAAATTTCAAATGCCATGGCTAAAAAGAAATCCTACTACATCGATCAGTTTGGGTTGTTTCCAGAGTTCAAAGCGGGTTTTCATGTTGGTGAGGTCACTGCTGGTGAAATAGGAATTATAAAAAAGGATATTATTTATACAGGAGATGTTTTAAATACAACAGCTCGTATACAATCAGAATGCAACCACTATAATTCTAAAACACTTATTTCTGAAGAGCTGTTTGATAAATTAACAGAAGAGGATGGCTACTCATTTATAAAAATAGACAAACTACTCCTTGAAGGTAAGAAAAATCAAATCCAATTGTACAATGTCATCTATAGTTCATAGGCGAAAAAGGGTTGCTGTTTAAGAGTACAAAATCAAAAAGACACCTACCAAAATACCAACCAATGGAACCAATTTTTTACGCTTGTTTTTTTCTTTAAAGACAAGGCCACCAACAACGACAGCAATTAATAACTGACTTCTTTTTATAGCGGATAATAACATTATCAATGCCTCTGGATCTTGCAAAGCTTTAAAATAAAAATAATCAGCAGTCTGTAATAAAACCCCCACACCTATAATAGTCCAACGCCATTTAAATTCTTTGCGCTTCTGTACATTCGGAAACCATACTACCATTAAAATTCCCAATAAAATGAGTAGTGTGTACCAGCAAAACCAAAACTGTAAAGTTTGCGGATTCAATACCAAATCCTGTATTAAAAATTTGTCGTACAAGCCGCTAGATGCACCTAAAAAGGTAGCGCCTATAATGGCAAATATCCATTTATTCCGCTTAAAAATAATACCTTCTTTTTTTCCGATTTTGGAATATAATAGAACCGAGATAATAATAAGGCTGAAACCAATCCATTGCATAAAATTAGGTTGCTCGTCATAAATTAAAATAGCACCAATAAAAGTAAAAAATGGACCTGCTGAACGAATGGGAGCGACAATGGTTATTGGCAAATGTTTTAATGCTTGAAAAGCCAAAACCCAAGAACTTGCCATTATCATTGATTTAATAAAAATAAAGCCATGAACGGCCCATGAAATATCATTGATATAAAACCCAATATTTTTGGTAAACTCCGGAAAATAAAGAGAACCTATAAATAACGGCAACAATAACAAAAAACCAGAACCAATAGCCCCAAAAAGCACAGGAAAGACAGCGTTTCCTTGTACAGCATGTTTTTTACATAGATTATGTAATCCTAAAAATAATGCGGCCAATAGGCCTAAATACATCCACATGATCAGTTTCTAATCTTTTTTATTATTAAAATATTTGGATTTGTTTTTCAAAAAAAAGCAAAGTAGTACGCTCTCAGTTCTGAAATTTTTTTATTGACAACCTTCTTTTAACAATGGTTACGAAACCTGTTTTTATAGAAATAAACCTGTTCAAGGTATCTCTTTAAAAAAGTGCAAACCATTAAAATTTCTAAATACTGACGATTCTAGAATGTTCCATAAAATAAGATTCAAGACGCTGTATGCTTGGTTGCATTTTTTCTGAATAAACTACAAATTGACATTTAGGAATACTTTGAGCAATCGATAAGACAGTACTGTATGCATCTTTTTGAGCTAAAAAGGCAGCGTCGTCGATACTGAATATCTTTAATTGAGAAGTACTTACACCGTTTAATAAAAACAATTTGTTCATTGCTTTTGGTGTGGAAATAAGAATATCAACACCTTCAAAAATTTCTGATTTTTGCAAATCAACATGAACTTTTTCATCCGCAAAATAAACACGTACCGGACTGTATCTAATATATGTTAAAAAGGCATCATACAATTCAGATGCTTTTTCTCTATTTTCCACAATAACAAAAGCCCTTGGAGCAGTTCCAACTGCCTCACACTTTAATTTTTGCAAGGTAGTAAGTATAAGAGTGGTCGTTTTTCCACTCTCTTTTTTTGCCGTACAAAATATATTGGCACCACTTTTTATTACAGGAATGCTTTTGCTTTGAAAAGGTGTAGGTGTTGCTATTTCTAGACGCTCTAGCATTTCTCGGATATCGGGATTTAATTTTTTAAAAGGCATAGGAAAAAAGATAACTGTTTTGCGTACTATTCATTATAATGACGGCAAAGATACAACTAAATTCTCCTGAAAATAATGAAAGCTTACTTTGCTTTACTCATTGTTTTCTTAATTAAATAATAGTAGTATTTATATTAAGGAAAACTCCATTTTCATTTCTCAAAAACTAAAAAAATGAATGTTCTTATTTTTTAGAATCCATAAAACTCGAATTACTCGGCAACTCAAAAATTTCTAAATTGAAATAAGGGACAGCAGCAATGACATGATCAAATATGTCAGCCATGATATATTCGTAATTTTTCCAACGTTTATCACTACTAAAAGCATAGATTTCTAAAGGAATCCCTTGTGTTCCTGGTGCCAACTGTCGTACCATAATCATCATCTCTTTATTCGTCGCAGAATGATTTTCAATATAAGTTTCAATATACTTTCGAAACACACCGATATTTGTAAGATTTCTACCATTTAAGAGCAACTCTTTATTTATATTATGACTGGTATTATAGGCATCAATATCAGATTGACGGTTTTCTAAATAAGAAGAAATGGAATCTATTTTTTTCAAAGCACCAATTTCATCTTTAGATAAATAATGAATACTGTCTAATTTGATATTCAAGGCTCTTTTCAAACGTCTCCCACCAGAGCTTTCCATACCTCTCCAGTTTTTAAATGAATCGGAAATTAAAGCATAGGTTGGAATTGTTGTAATGGTTTTATCAAAATTTTGAACTTTTACTGTAGATAAGTTGATCTCGGTTACATCACCATCAGCACCATATTTTTCAAAGGTTATCCAGTCACCGATGCGTACCATATCATTTATAGAAACTTGTATACTGGCTACAAAGCCTAGAATGGTATCTTTAAATACCAAAATAATAACTGCCGAAGCTGCACCAATAGTGGTAATGAATTTGATGAATTCTATACCGCTAAGAATGGCAAAAGCAGACAGCAAGCCAAGTACCCAAGCAAATATCATAAATACTTGAATGTAGCTGTCTATAGGTTTGTCTTTTAAACGTGGTAAAGTTTTGAAGTAATCTTTAAGAGTATATAAAAGACTCCTTACAACCCAAAGTATCAATATAATACCAAATGCCAATAACCCTCTATTCACAATCTCTTCAAAAAAAGGAAAGACACCAAAGACCACATGTGTAAGTTCCAATGCAACGACTAACGGAATGATATGAGCAATATTTCGTGGAGCCTTGTTCTTTACTAGTAAATCATCGAAATTGGTTTTAGACCTAACAGAAAAACGTGTAAATACTTCTACTATAATTTTTCTAATAATATAATCAATCAAGAACACAATGATTAATAATACGATTAGCAAAGCAAACATATTTAAAAATTTAGCTGATGACTGAGACAGTCCAGTCGTTACTAAATAATCACATAAAAGGTCTTCAATATTCATAATGGTGTCATTTTCAAAGAAAGTCCGTATGGTAAAAAATGCAGGCTTCTAATTGGATCTAAAAATAGGTATTCCACGTTGCAATTACTTTAATTTGACAAGTTTTATTTCTCAGGGACAATGACAACTGAAATTGGGAAGAAATAGGTATTGAGTTTTTTGTGGAAAAACATATTTTTCGAAATCTTTGATAAAAAGAATATAAAAAATAAATACGTATCAATATGGGGATTTATTGGCAGCCTGTTATTCAAGAAAAAAGAGTTTGTTTATTTAATCTTTAATATGTACATTTAGTAAATAGTTATTGCGAACTCTATTCAATTGGTTGAAAACCAGAAAAAAACTTATTTGCAACTTGGAGTTTTTATCTTTCTTTCAATTTTGATACGAGTAGTTTTATTACATACCGCTTTCTAGAAGCAGGTGGTAATTCTGAAACATTTTAAATGATAGCAGAACATTAAATTTTGAATCAATTATTAACAACAACTAAAACAAAAAACAATGAAAAAAGCAACAACAATTGTGAGTATACTACTTGGTCTTGTGCTAATAGCCTTTGGACTAAACAAGTTTTTAAATTTTATGCCCGTATTAGAATTGTCAGCACCTGGATTGGAGTTTATGGGAGCATTTGTGAAGATAGGTTATGGAATGACTCTTGTGGCAATCGTTGAGATTATAACAGGTATTCTAATCGCAACTAATAAATACAGAGCTTTGGCATTGGTAATTTTATTTCCAATTATGTTAAATGCTTTATTATTTCACCTGTTTTTAGATCCTGAAAATATACTTGCTGCTGTAGTGGTGGTGATAATGAATATTTTTCTAATGTATTCCGTAAGAGAAAAATATGCTGCTCTTTTTCAAGGGTAATCAATACAATACACCGTAAATAAATAAAAACTTCGGTACTATTTAACATAGTAATTGTCGATATACTGCTCCGCTACGGAACGATATCGACAATTATGTGTAAATCCCAAAATACAATTAAACAAAAACTACGATACCGTATTTACGTGGTGTTATCTTTGATATTTATCATTTTAGGTTTTATCTACTGATTTCCATTTTTTTTAATTGAATGCACATGTTTACCAAAACAACCCTTTCCTTGAGCTTGTCGAAGGGGAGAGTACAGAAAAATAATAGCATTTCACATTATTTAAACTTCCAAGCAAAAGATTCCAAAAAAAATTAAATTTGAATATTTTAAAGGAGAGTTTCTAAAATCATATTTTTTTCAAAAAAAGGAACACAAATTAAAGTGTCAAAAAAGTTGTTTTGTATTGGAGTTGACAAGCTTTATTGTTAAGACTTAGCTAAAAATTAGATTTTTCTAAAAAAATAATACAGTTATAAAACTCAATTCCCAATCTTTTGGTAATATTGTCAAGATTTAATTCAAAATTATTTAAAGAATGAAATATTTTATAGTATTATTTTTCTCATTTGTAGTAATTTCAGCAAATGGTCAAGGATATCAATTTGAAGATTTAAAACTCATTAAAACGACACCTGTTGAAAGTCAAGGTAGGTCCGGAACCTGTTGGAGTTATGCTGCTGGTGGATGGATGGAATGTGAAATGATTCGTTTAAAAGGCAATCTTGAAGATTTATCAGAATTATTTGTTGTACGCCATAATTATTTTGAAAAGGCCGTTAAATACGTGCGTATGCACGGAAAATCAAACTTTGGACAAGGGGCTGAAATGAATGACCCTATAGATGTTATTAAAAAATATGGAATGGTTCCGGAAAGTGAATACCAAGGTTTAGACTACTTATGGCCAAACCAAGACCCTGTGAACATTCATGGAGAATTGGAAGCTGTTTTGTCTGGGTATATAGATGGTGTTATAGCGAATAAAAATAAAACTTTATCTAGTGTTTGGCAGAAAGGAATCAATGCTATTTTAGATACTTATTTAGGAAAAGTACCTGAATCATTTACTTATAAAGATGGAAAAACCTATACACCGCGTTCCTTTGCTGATGACGTTGTGGGAGTAGATGCAGATGACTATAAATTTATAACATCGTTTACACACCATCCATATTATTCTCCGTTTGTGTTGGAAGTACCTGACAATGCTTCTTTTGGATTGTATCAAAATGTTCCAATGGATGAATTTATGACGATTATTGAAAATTCAATCAACAAAGGATATGCAGTTGGCTGGTCTAGTGACGTGAGCGAAAAAGGATTTCAATATTCAAAAGGATTTGCGGTTGTTCCTGAATTAAATATTGAAGAATTAGACAATTCAGAACGTTTGCGTTGGGAAAAATTAAGTGATAGCGACCGAAAAGCACAAATGCTTTCATTTAAAAATATAGTTCCTGAAAAAACTATTACTCAAAAAAATCGCCAACAAGGTTTCGACAGTTATGAAACTACAGATGATCACGGAATGCTTATAGTAGGCATTGCTAAAGACAAGAATGGAACAAAATATTTTAAAGTAAAAAATTCATGGGGAGTCAACAGTAAGTACAACGGTTACTTTTATGCTTCAGAGGCTTTTGTAAAATATAAAACAATTTCAATTGGAGTACATAAAGATGCGATTCCCAAAAAAATTGCAAAGAAATTTTAAATAATAATAATTTTAATCCCATCAGTGGATTTAATTCTCCGATGCCTGCCGAGGTAGGAGATTACTAAAAAGCCTGTGAAATTCACAGGTTTTTTTCTATTTAAAATGCCATGAATAATCCCGTTTTATTTTTAGTATTATTACAGATTGATTAGAGATACATTTTTAACTTTACAGAATGAATAACTCTTATGCCCCCTTGATTGATAATATGTCTAAACTTATTTCATTAACAGAAACTGAGATAAGTTTGTTTTGTTCCTATCTCTCTTTGAAAGAAGTTAAAAAGAAAGATTATTTATTACGGCAAGGAGAAATTTGCCGTTCAAATAATTTTGTAATTAATGGTTGTTTTAAGGCTTTTGACATTAATGATGGTGAAGAGAATATTACACAATTTGCTATTGAGAATTGGTGGCTTGCAGATGTCAAAAGTTTTACAACACAATGTCCTGCTCTTTTTTTTATTCAAGCATTAGAAGACTCAGTGGTAATTCAACTACCATTTGATAAAATGGAAGAAGTTTATCAAAAAATACCAAAGGTTGAACGTTTCTTTCGCATAGCTTTTCAAATATCATTTGCCAACCTACAAGAACGTATTGTAAAAATGAATAGTTTGTCTGGTAAAGAGAGGTACAAACATTTTATAACCACTTACCCAAAGATTGAACAACGTGTACCACAATACATGATAGGTTCTTACTTAGGATTAACACCAGTATTCTTAAGCAACGTTAGAAAAGAGATTGCACGAGGAAACTAAAATCTCAATTTCATTTTTTTATTAAAGTACTTTAATTTTTTTGATTGAAAATCGATTGAAATTTGCATTAGAAATTAATGTAAACTTTTAAATCATTTTAATATTATGAAAAAATTAGCAGTAGTATTTGTTTTAAGCCTAGGCTTATTTGCTTGTTCCAATACTTCAAAAAAAGAGAGTACAAAAAGTAAAACGGCAGTCAAAGAAAGTTTCGGTATAACAGCAAAACAAATCATAGATGCCATCGATAGTGGTGATGCTTCTGTATATTCCAAATTACTTACAGAAGGTTCTAGGTTTCGTTTTGGTAATTATCATATGGTGCAAGGAAAAACTGCTGTTTATGAAGCCCAAACAGCGTTTTATAGTTCTATAAAAAGTCTTAAGCATGAAATATTGAGAACATGGAAAGATGATAATAGTATTGTAGTCAATCTAATGGTAACGTATGTAAGACATGATGATACCATAATTACACTTCCTGTTGTAGATGTATTTGAAATCAAAGAGAACAAAGTTGATGCTACCATCATTTTTATGGATATAAACCCTTTATATAACACCAAAGGCTAAATATTGATAACAGAAGAAAAACGGGCTTCAATCTCTTCTCAATGATGGTGTTTTAGAACTACATAGTAAACTAGATGTTTATAGAAGGTATAAAGATCATGCCGTAAAACAAGAAAAATCACAAGTCATATACATCGATGTTCCAATGGATATAATATTGAAATGAAAAATGTTTGGGGGTGGAGGCATTGCAAAATAAATTAAAATAATAACAAATATCAAAATTATGAAAGATTCAAACAACAAATTAAATATTAAAACAATAATTGATGCAATCGACAGTGGAGATCCAACAATATATAGCGCATTATTAACAGAAGATACTACCTTCCGATTCGGGAATTGGGAGCAAGTTAAGGGGAAGTCAGCAGTATTTGAAGCTCAAACAAATTTTTTTACTTCTGTGAAAAGCACGAAACATAAAATTTTAAAAACCTGGGAAAACGAGAGTAGTATTGTAGCAGAGATGATGGTAACCTATATAAGACATGACGATTCTACAATTACGCTTCCGGTCATGGATATTTTTGAAATTAAAAATAATAGAATAACAGCTACAATTATTTTTATGGATATCAATCCATTATACAATCCATCAACTGATTAAACAATACGGATGCTATTAAAGCATAGGACTTGATTTTTGCTATTTTTAGTATAGTAGTATTGTTTTTCATGCCTTTTCATGTTGTTCATTGCTATTGATTTTACAAATTAAATCTTTTGATACAGGCATATTTATTCATCAATAGCAAAAAGTCTTTCCAAAATTTTTAAAGTATACTAATAAACATCAGGAATTAAGTCAATAATTTCTGATGTTATTCTAACAATCTCTTATATGAAATCAAACTATTTTAATATCGCAATATCATTTCTCTTTCTTTTATCTTTATCAAAGATTTTTGCTCAACAGCAACCTCCAATTCCAATTGAGCTATTTGCAGGAAATAGAGCTATAACATATCAACATGTGTTGAATAAAAGTATTTTGGATGACAAATTTAACTTTTTTAATGTAGTGTCTTTTGACGCCGAGTATGAAGAAAACGGCAGCAAAATTTATGTCATACAAAGTTTAGTTTCTTATAAAATAACAAATAAGTTTTCATTAGGCCTTGGAGGTCAATTACAAAACACTGGTGCTTTTACAATTGTAGGTGCTCAATTTGCACATGCCACAGATAATTTTTTATTTGTGATTTTACCAACAATAAATATAACTGGCAAAACTAACTATGAACAATTCTTCTTATTTGAATACCGACCAAAGATAAATAGGAAAACAAGAGCTTATTTTAGATCTCAGTTTTTGGTGAATACAGATTTCACTAAATACAATAGAGGACATCA
>Ga0105356_10004505_pt1 | contig 13417 bp, 6 predicted proteins | sample GOMGulsemesocosm_3_FD_83502 | JGI IMG/M metagenome (GOLD analysis project Ga0105356, IMG submission 83502) | Methane-oxidizing microbial communities from mesocosms in the Gulf of Mexico - GOM9D Gulf of Mexico | ecosystem: Environmental > Aquatic > Marine > Cold seeps | place: Gulf of Mexico...
CCATCCTTTTATAATGATGACGCTCTATTTTTAAGTAGAGGAATTGATAACTTTAGTGTTATTGATTTTTCATCTCATTTTCCTGGGTACCCATTTATTATTTTATGTGGTAAATTTATAAATGTATTTATAAATGATAGTATATATTCCCTTTTTATTCTCACCTCTTTATGTGCAATATTTTTGCCAATTATTTTATTTTTCTATATAAAAGAATTAAAAGATGAAAAAACTGCTTTAATTGTTTTTCTATTATCTCTATCTAGCCCTTATCTCAATAATTTATCTTTATCTTTGTTAAGTGATAGTGTTGGTTTATTCTTTTTATTTTTAGGTTTATATTTTCTTCAAATAAATAAATATAAAACCTCTGGTATGGTGTTATCCATTGCATTTTTCTCTAGGCCTTCATATTTAGTATTTTATATTGTTGGTTTAATATATATTTATCTGTTTAATAGAGTTGCAATAAAAGAGTTACTTATATATTTTGGATTAACTTCTTTATTTTTTATAAGTTATCTTTTTATGACAAATGGAATGTTATATATCTATGAAGCAGAACGTTTTATTTTTGGTCACTTTACTGTATGGGGAACAGGCCAAAATACACAAGTGTCTTGGTTTACTAATATATTTTCTTTCGTAAACATCCCTTTTCTTTTACTTTTTTATGTTTTATTTAAATTTGATAAAAAGTTTTTATTTTTATATGTACTTTTTTTCTCTTATATACTTTGGATTATATTTGCTCAAAATCCTGACAATATAAGACATCTTATTCCATCAGTTTTTTTAGCAATAATTTTTATATCTTCTATGTTAAAAGAGAAATATTTTATAGTTTTTATTCTCATAGTATTTAATTTATATATATCTTTTTCATATAAACAAAAACTATCACCAGTGGATCAATTTATAAAACATATAAATGATAATAATAGAATTATTATTACAAATAGAAGTATAGAAATTTTAAGAGAAAAGGTTAAAAATAAAGTTGTGGATCATTATTATATCAATAGTGCAAATTATTTAAAACAAAATCATAAGGTATATATCTTAAGTACAGAAAAAGATATTGGTGAAAATAATATCAAATTTAAAGGTCGATTTATAGGAGAACATTCTTTAAACCTTAAAAAGAACTAAATTTTTAGTATTTGTAATGATAATTGATATCAATTTAATAATCAATTAAGCTTATTTCATTTAGAATACTGAGAATCAGTTTCAAAAAGAAAAAATAAGGATTTTAATGAAAAATATAATTAAGCTATCGTTAGCTGCATCTTTAGTAGTGTCTTCACTATATGCAGGTGGTGCAAAAGCAAAAGTAATAGATAAAAGATTCAATACAGCTGGTGCAATGTTTGCATATACAGAATTTGAGTTATCAGGTGAACCAATGGCAGAAGGGCTAGGACTAGACTTAGATACATTAGATCCAAACGCAGTAAATCAACCAACACAGTTTGATTATACAGCAGGAATTGAGAGTTACGAATATTCAGAAGAAGCAATGTATGCTCTTAATTACCAATCAAAAATGGGACCACATTTAGTAAATGGACTTTTAAATGCTAAAAGAGGTGGAGATATGAAATCTCTTGCAAAAAGATTTATTAAATTTGCAAAAGTGACAGGAAATGATCCTGAAATCTTACCTTTAAATATGCATCCAACCGCACTTCCATACATTTCTGGTATGCCAGAATTTTCACAAAAAATTGATATGACAATTGTTAATAATGATGAAGTGGTTGTATTTAAAAATGGGAAAGAGTCAACAGTAAAAATTGCAATTCCTGCTTATTTAAGAGATTATAAAACTTTAGCTTGGAGTGAAGATGGAATGGATAAAACATTTAATCCAGCATCATTTGGTGGAGCATTATTAAAAGATACTATGTGGGCACAAGATTTTCTTGGTGGTATGCATATTATAGAAAATGATGAAGAGGTAGAAGCAACTAGTTCTACTATGGATCATGATGGTAAACATGCACTAGGTGTTTCAAGTGCTGATGGTGTAAATGGAGCAATTTTAACAGAACTTGCTTGGGAAAGAATCCTTTTTATGCAAGAAAAACTTGGATATAACGGTAAAAAATTAGGTGTATCTTTTACTCCATCTTATGATGCTTCAAAACCAGTATGGTTTGCAAATAAAGTTGCCGTAACAGAAGGCTCAAAGAATGGTACAAAATCTGTAGCATCATTAAAAATTAAAGAGGGACATTCATCTTTAAGAGATACTTGGGGAATGTTATGGCCAGTTTCTGAGTTTTATGCATACTCTGATCAAAGATCGTCAAATGCAAATCAAAATCCTGCATTTTTAAGTGTATTTGATGGTGATCCATTCAAAAAAGCACCTAAAGCAAATGCAGATTCTAAAAGATCAAATGATATTAAATCTGATGATGCCTTTTCAGTTGCTGCAAATGTTCAAAATTTATTATTTGAAAATATCTCAACAATTCACTTTGATAAAAAAGCTGGAACACTTGTAGATGTATATAATGGTACTAAAGGTTCAACAGTAACAACTTTTGATGCTGCTTATTCAATCGAAGCATTAAGAATTTTCCAAAGAGCAATTGATGCATTACCTGTTGGTTATGGTTCAGCTGATGGTGCAAAATCATTAAACTCTGCTCAGGGTAAAGAAGCTTTATCTATTATCAAAACACAAGCAGATTTTTTAATTAAAAATGTAAAGAATAAAAATGGATTATATGCTACAAATTATAATATAACAAATAAATTTAAAACTGGTACTGATGTTGGAACTCAATTTGCAGTAGTTAGAGGTTTAACAGCTGCATTTTTAGCTACACAGAATGAAAACTATAGAAAAGAAGCAAGAGCATTATTTGTAGCTATTGAAAAAAATCTATTTGATAAAAATATTGGAACTTATGTTGATGCTTCAAAAGAATACACACCTTATACAATTGGTGCTGTAAGTGGTGGATTAAGAGATGCAATTAACAACTTAAAAAATGTTGGTAGTGAAAAAGAATCTGCATTAGAATTAAGAAACTTAACAGATAGATTTACATCTTGGTTCCAAATTGTTGTTAATGGTGATTCTACTGATACAGGAGCACAATTAGCTGAATGGTTATTAGATTCAGGTGAGTATGAAACTATTGATATGAAAACGTCAAATAATGATGGTGATAATGTACCTGCAATTAATAAAGCTGGTGGAAAATACGGAACTGCTATGACAATGGCAGGAAAAGTTAAACTTACTAAATAATATATAACACTCTTCTCCCATTTATCAAAAATGGGAGAAAATCTCTCTAAACTATTTTAATAATCATTATTAATATTAAGTCAAATCTTAATAAATCTTTAGTATAATCAATTAATATTATTACAACAGTAAAGGTACTTTAATGAAAACAATTTGGATCGAGATTTCGATTGTTGTTATGTTTCTAACAGGAATTCTACAATGGGATATAGTTAATATACAATGGGAATATTTTTCTCTTCTTCAAGGGATACATATTATAAGTTCAATTATTGTTTCTTTAGTTTTAATTATCCCCTTTGTAAATATGCATACATATAAATATAGAAAAAATATAGCTTCGCGAAAAAGAAATAGCGGTAATGGAATGTTACTTGGTATCATTCTTTTATTAGTAACAATAAGTGGATTTTATCTATTTTTTGTTGGAAATAGAGGTGGTGATGATGTAGGTTATTATTCATTTGTTATTCATTTATATGGTTCATTTATTTTACTTTTTTTCTTATGGTATCACTCAATGTTTTCTAATAAAAATATCAGAAGAAAAAAAAGAGCAAAAGAATTAAGACTAAAAATGCAAAATATAGTTGCAAGCATAGCTTTACTTGCAATTTTTATACCTACTTTATCTTATTCATCTCAAAGTAGTTCTGCTTTATATTTAACAAAAGATACAAAATTTATATATAGTGCAAACTTAGATGGTGGAAGTATCAGCAAAGTAGATGCAGACACTGGTGAAAAAGTATTTGAAAAAGTATTAGGAAAAGATATTCGAAGAATTGCATTTAAAAGTGATGAATCAATATATGGTGTAACAGACTTTATGAAAAATAAAGTTATCTTTTTGAATGCAAATAATAAAATAGTAAAAACTATAAAAACAAATAATAGACCACATGCTATTATTTATGATGAAAAAAATAAGTATTTTTTTGTAACAATATATGAAGATAATGAACTTTTAGTAATTGATGATAAATCCTTTGAAATATTAAAAACAATTAAAACTGATAAAACACCACGTGGATTAGCTTTAAGTGATGATGGTAGATTATTTGTAACTCATGCAATGATTGGAATGGTTTCTATTTATGATAGTAGAAGTTTAGCTCGTCTTAAAACTATAACTTTACACTCTACTCAAAATGATGATGAATTTGTTTCACAAGGGAAACCAAGACTTTTAGATGATATTGAGATAAAACCAAATGGAAAGGAAGCTTGGCTTCCACATGTGTTATGGAATTTTGATCATAAGTTTCAATTTCAATCAACTATTTTTCCTACAGTTTCTGTAATCTCTTTAGAAAAAGGTTTGGAAAAAGAACTTGAACAGAAAAGAAAACATTTATTTAAAGCTATTAATGTTAGAGATAATAATAATCGTACTCTAATTGTTTCAAATCCATGGGATTTAGCATTCTCAAAAGATGGAGCCAAAGCATTTGTTACACTAGCTGGTAGTGAAGATTTAATGGTTTTTAATATTGGAAGAAGTTCTGGAAATGCAAAGAAAAAAAGACATAGAAAAAGAGGGAAAAGAAGTGGTAAAGGGGCAAAAGTAACTCAAATTTTAAGAGCATACCCAAATGGTACAAATCCTCAAGCCCTTATAACTCATCCTTCAAATAATAATATTTATGTTCAAAATGCAGCAAGACTAGATATGACTTTACTTGATAGTGGAGGAAGTCATCCTTTCGCTCGTGTTACTGTACAAAAAGATTTATTCTCAAAAGTTGTAGGTAATGATCCCTTAAACTCTAAACTTAGATTAGGTAAAACTTTATTTAACAATGGTAATAGTGATTCACACAAAGAGATTCCAATGACAGGGGATTCATGGATGAGTTGTAACTCTTGTCATTTTGAAGGCTTTAATTTTACTAATGGCTTCTTATTTACAGATACAAAACTAAATAAAAAAGATGATGCAAGTATTGGGCATGATAATATTGATAAGGGTTATATTTCTAAAATGCCACTAGCTGATTATGTAAGAATTTCGAGGGATACTCAAGGTGGTATGGGTGCAGATGAAAAAGCAGAACTTACAATTGCTGACCCTCTTAAAATGAGTAATAAATTAAAATCAAATATGGATGCACTTCATGATTATGTAACTGCAAAAGAAAATTTACGATATTTATCAACCTGGATTAAACTCGAAGATGATGTTGAGCAGTATCATGTAGAAGACTGGACAAATTCAGCAAAATGTAAATCGTGCCATAATGAAATATTTAATCAATGGGCTGATTCAAATCATAAAAACCTAGTTGGAACTAATCCTTATTTTTTAGTTGTAGCAGATGCTGCAGCTGCAGTTGAAGGGGAAGAGTTTAGAAAATGGTGTGATGGATGTCATAGTCCAAGTGCTGTTACTACGGGTTTAGTAAATAAAACTACTCCTACTATGGATCAATTATTTGAAAGTGGTGCAACAACACTTGTTGAGGAATTAAAAAAACATGGAAATAAAAAGTTAGAAGAGGGTATATCTTGTGTAGCTTGTCATAGAATTACAAAAATTGAAGATACAGGTGGAAATGCTGCGTATACTTTAAACTTAACAGAGCGTAAAAAATATATGTTTGAAGATACTGATAATAAAGCGGCACAATGGTTAAGTGAAAAGTTTATTAACTCAAAACCACAAGTACATACAGAAAGTTATATGAAACCTGTTTATAAAAAAAGTGTTTATTGTGCATCTTGTCATGATGAATTTACTCCTGGAAGTGGAAGCAAAATTGTATCCACATTTAAAGAATGGGAAGCCTCTGCTTTTAATAATCCAGATGATCCAAGTAAAAATAAATCTTGTATAGATTGTCATATGACAAAGTTAGAAAATGATAAATTTGCCCCTTTAGTAGGACGTTCAACTGATGGTGGTAAAATCAAAAAAGATGTTAAAGTTCATTATTTCGCTGGATCAAATCATTTTTTACCTGGGCTTAAAAGTAAAGAACATGAAGATCAAACTTTACAACTATTAAGAACATCAGCTCAACTCGATGTAAATATGATTGGGAATAAAATAGATGTTGGTGTTAAAAATGTAGGAGCTGGACATCATTTACCTACAGGGGTTGCAGATTTTAGAGAGTTATGGTTAGATATAACAGTGAAAGATAGAAATGGAAAAGTTGTATTTGAATCTGGTAAATTAAAAAAAGATGGAAACTTAGGTGAAGATGCTAGACCCTTTATGAAAGTGTTTGGTGATAAAGATGGAAAACCAGTGGGGTTACTATTCTGGAGATATGAAAAACTTTTAAGTGATACTCGTATAAAATCAGGTGAGAGAAGAATTGAATCATATGAAATAAAAGTAGAAGAGGGGGAAACACTCCAGTATCCTTTGACTGCAATAGTAAAATTAAACTTTAGAATTTATCCTCAATGGGTAACATCTGCTGTTCAACAAAGTTATCCTCAGCTTCCAAATCCACCAGTAGTTGAGCTAGAAAAAATTATACAGGAGTTTAATTAATTGCTAACATCCAGAAAAGCTAAAGTACCGTCGAGAAAACCTAAAAAAATTTTAGTGACGGGAACAGCAGGGTTTATTGGCTATCATTTAGCAAAAAAATTACTTGAAAGAGGAGATGAAGTAATTGGATTTGATAATATAAATGACTATTATGATGTAAATTTAAAATATGCAAGATTAGCTGAATTAGGGATAGATAAAGATTCTATTAATTATGCTCAAAATGTATCTAGCACAAAGTATAATAAACATAAATTTGTAAAAGCTAATTTAGAAGATATTTCTATACTTAATAAATTATTTGAAACTGAACAATTTGATGCAGTTTGTAATTTAGCGGCTCAAGCAGGAGTAAGATACAGTATAGATAACCCTCATGCTTATATACAAAGTAACATAATAGGATTTATGAATATATTAGAAGCCTGTAGAGAAAATAATGTTAATAATTTATCATATGCAAGTAGTAGCTCTGTTTATGGTTTAAATAAATCACAACCATTTAAAACTACAGATACAACAGATACTCCAATATCTCTTTATGCAGCAACTAAAAAATCAAATGAACTTATGGCTCATAGCTATAGTCATTTATATGGTATTAAAACTACAGGTTTACGTTTTTTTACAGTATATGGACCTTGGGGAAGACCTGATATGGCACCTATGATATTTACAAAAGCAATATTAGATGATGAACCTATCAAGGTTTTTAATCATGGTAATATGAGTAGAGACTTTACATATATAGATGATATAGTTGATGGAATCATAAATGTAATCGATAATCCACCCATGCAATTAACTCCACCTTTTAAATTATATAATATTGGAAGTAATGCACCAATAAGTTTAAAAGATTTTATAGAAATTTTAGAAAAAAGATTAGGAAAAGAAGCTATAAAAAACCTTATGCCACTGCAAGATGGAGATGTAATCTCTACATATGCAGATACAACTGATCTTATTAAAGATTTTGGATATAAACCTGATACTAATTTAGTTGATGGAATAAGTAGTTTTATCGAGTGGTATGAGCATAAATATCGATTAATTTAATTTTATATATTTACTAATATTAACAATCATTATCAACTTTATGTCTTAATAGTGACAATTATTATCAATAATAATGAAGCAGAATTATTATATTATTCTTTTTATAAAAAATAAAGGTTGATATAATGTCACAAAGAATCATTGACTGCGTTAAGAATAAATCATATATAATCAAAAAACTACATACAACAGGAGCCTTGCGACAAAGACTTGTATCTTTTGGAATACTCAAAGGTGTAGAGATCAAATACCTTTCTTCTACAAACCTAAATGCCACGTATGAAATTAAAGTAGGAAAAATGAATATTGCTTTACGACAGGAAGAAGCTCGAAAAATTGAGGTTGAAGAATATGAAGCAAATTAAAATAGCTTTAGTTGGACAACCAAATGTTGGAAAAAGTATGCTTACAAATGCCATTGGAGATACTACTTTACATGTGGGAAACTTTTCTGGAGTAACCGTAGAAAAAAAAGAGATATCATTTAAATATAAAGACTATAAAATAAGTATTGTGGATTTACCTGGTACTTATATGCTTACAAATTATTCTATTGAAGAAAAAGTAACAAGTGATTTTTTACAAAATGAAGAATATGATTTGATTTTAAATGTAGTAGATTCTACAAATTTAGAAAGAAATTTACAACTCACATCGGAACTTTTAAATTTAGAAAAAAAGATGCTTATTGCTTTAAATATGAGTGATGAAGCGAAAAAAGAAAATATAGAAATAAATGCTAATTATATGACAGAGCTTTTAGGAGTAAGTGCTGTTCAAGTATCGGCTGTTTCAAAAGAGGGAATTGAAAAGTTAGTACATAATATTGTACAAACGTATGAAAATCCTAAAAAAGAAACAAAACTTATATTTAGTGAAGCTATAGAAGAAGAGATACTTAATATTGTAACTCATTTAAACGATAATAAATTTGAATCTGAATTATCATATAGAAAAATAGCAATTAATTTAATTAGTGAAGATAAAAAGACTTATCGAATGCTCTTAGATGAACCTATTTGGATAACTTTACAACCTTTATTATTGGAATCAATTAAACATATAAAAATGCATCATGATGAAGAAGCTATGATAGATATATTTGCAGATGAATTTATGGCTTTTAATAATGGAATCTTAGCAGAAACTGTAAAAGTGAAAAATATAAACCCTGCAAAATTAACAAGAACTCAAAAAATAGATAATGTTTTAATCCACCCCTTTTTTGGTATTCCTATTTTCTTATTTCTAATGTGGGGATTATTTCAATTAACATTTGAAATTGGTTCTATCCCAATGGATTGGATCGATGGTTTTTTTGGTTGGTTAGGAAATAGTGTAGGGGAAAGTATTTCAAATGATGATATTCGATCTTTAGTTGTAGATGGACTGATAGCTGGTGTGGGTGCTGTAATATTATTTGTGCCAAATATCATTATCTTATTTGTAGGTATTGCATTACTTGAAAGTACGGGATATATGTCTCGAGTTGCATATTTATTAGATGGATTTTTTCATAAGTTTGGTTTACATGGCCAATCTTTTATCCCTTTAGTTACTGGTTTTGGATGTTCGATTCCTGCTTATATGAGTGCAAGAATACTTAAAAATGATAAAGATAGATTGTTGACATTATTTATTATTGGTTTTATGAGTTGTGGAGCTAGACTACCTGTATATGTATTATTTGTAGGAGCATTTTTTTCTTCTGAATCCTCAGGTACAATACTTTTTGTTATTTATATATCAGGTGCAATCTTGGGAATAATAATGGCAAAAGTATTAAAAATGACTGCATTTAAAGGGGAAAGTGAACCTTTTGTTATGGAGATGCCTAAATATAGATTACCTTCAGTAGTTTTGATTTGGCATACAGTTAAGTCTAAAACATGGATGTATTTAAAAAAAGCTGGTACATTTATAGCAGCAGCATCAATTCTTATTTGGTTTTTAAGTAACTATCCTCATAATGATATTGTAAGTAGTGAATACGAAAGTAAGATAGAACTTGCAAAGGGTGAAGATTCTAAAAACAGTTTATCAAATGAATTAAATCAAAAACTTTTAGAAAACAGTTATTTAGGACAAGTAGGTAAATTTATTGAGCCTATATTTTCACCATTAGGAATGGACTGGAAAATGGCAGTTGCTCTACAAACAGGACTTGCAGCCAAAGAGGTTGTAGTTTCTACTCTTGGGGTATTATACTCACTAGGTGGAGATGTGAATGAAGAGGATTCTAGTTTAATTGAAAGATTACATGAACATATTCCGTTTGCTTCTGCAGTTGCTTTTATCATAATTATGATGATTTATTTACCATGTTTAGCAGCAACTGTTGTTTTCTCAAAAGAAGCAGGAGGCTTAAAATATACTGCATATTTATTTTTATTCACAACATTTGTAGCATATAGTTGTGCATTTATAGGCTATCATATAGCTTTGAACTTCTAAAATATATATAGTTTATGTTAATTAAAATAAATTTAGAGTATCGTAGTATATAAAGAACGTAATCAAAATTATAATAACTACTAATAGGAGGGTGTCATTATTAAAACTTTAATAATTATTCTATTATTTTTTATTATAAATTTAGATGCAAAAGAAAAAAAACACATCCTCATATTAAACTCTTATCATGAGGGGATGCCTTGGGCAGAAAAAATCAAACAAGGTATTTTTAGTATTTTAGATTCTGAAAATGAAAATTATGTTTATCATATAGAAAATATGGATACAAAAAGATACAACAGTGATTTTTATTATAAAACATTATCCACTTTATATCAAACAAAATATAAAGATACTCAATTTAATCTTATTTTATCTTCAGATAACAATGCCTTAGAATTTCTTAAAAAATATCGAAACAAAGTGTTTGGAGTGGTTCCTGTTGTCTTTGGTGGAGTAAATAATTATAGAGATTTGATGCTTGAAGGATATTCAAAATATACTGGAGTATCCGAAAATACTTCATATGAAAAAAATATTGAACTTATTTTAAAACTACACCCAGATGCTAAAAATATTTATTTTATTAATGATTATTTAAAAACGGGAAGAATTGTAGAAAAAAAAATGAGAGATATTGAAACCAAATATAAAGATAAAATTAATATAATTTATAATGAAAATATCTCTATTCATGAGTTAAAAAAAGATATAGCTAGACTTTCGAATGAGACGATAGTTTTATGGGGTGCTTATTTTTCTGATAAAAATAATGAATATATTACATATGAAAAAGCAGGAGAATATATTCTTAATACTTCTCCTGTACCTGTTTATTGTATTGCTGAGTTTAGTATAACGCATAATATAATAGGTGGTCATGTTATAAGTAGCTTCAGTCAAGGAGAACTAATGGCTAATCTAGGAAAAAAAATACTCCTAGGTACGCCTATACATAATTTAAAAGTAATTAAAGAAGATAGTAATAAGTTTATATTTAATGACAATGGTTTAAAAAGATACAAAATAAACAAAAATCTATTACCTCAAAGCAGTCATATAATATATGACAATATAACTTATTATGATCAATTTGAAAATATGATAAATGTTAAGTATTTTGTTTTATTAGTGATAGTAACGCTAATACTTATGTTTTTTTATCAAAAATTTATTTTTAATGAAAAAGCGATTTTAAAATTACTTGTTTATGGTCCTGTAGTTTTTTTACCCTTAGTTATTGGGACTTTGATTTATAACTTAGTTCAATTTAATGATAAAGTATATAAAAATGAGATTCAAAAACTAAAATTAGAATACTTAGAAGAGCAAAAAAATATTTCTAGTAATGAGATAGAAAAAACCATCCTTTATATAAAAAATATAGAATTAAAAATGACTTCAGAATTAAAGAAAAATTTGAAGACGAGAGTAGATGAAGCATATATAATTGCAAATAATATTTATCAGGAAAATCAAAATTTAAAATCTAAACAAGAGATACAAAAAATGATAATAGATGCTTTATCTAAAATAAGATTTTTTAATGGCAGGGGATATTATTTTATTAATAATAATAGTGGTAAAGGGATACTTTTTAATGGAATATCTCGCTTAGATAGAAAACCTGATCTATTACATATTAAAGATAGTAATGGAAAATATATAATACAAGATCAAATTAATATAGTTCGTAAAGATGGAGCAGGGTTTACATCTCATTTATTTAATAAAATTGATGCACTTGAAGAATCTAAAAAATTAACATATGTACGGATGTTTGAATTATATGATTGGCATATAGGAACCGGTGAATATCTCGATGACTTTGATCAAATAGTAAAGAACAAAATTTTTAATTATGTAACAAATATAAGGTATGGGAATAATGGTTATTTATTCTCTTTAACCCCACAAGGAATTGTACTAGCTCATGGAGATTCTTCTTCTCTTGTGGGAAAAAATATGTCTGCAAAAGTTGATGCAAATGGTGTTTATTACACAAAAGAAATCATTAAAAATGCAATCTCAAATAACTTTAAATTTACAAAATTTGGTTGGTTTAATTCAGAAACACAAAAGTTAGATATAAAATATGCATATGCCGCATATATTAAGAAGTATAATATGGTTATAGGGACAGGTGTTTATGATAATGATGTTAAAAAAATTATAATTAGGGAAACGTTAAAATTAAATAAAAAAAATAATGAACAAATAGAGGAAATAATTAAAATATCAATGATTGTTTTAATATTGGTTTTAATTCTCTCTTTTATTTTATCAAGTGTGATAAAAAAAATATTTCAAGACTATAACCAAAAATTAAATGCTTTAAATACTTCTTTAGAACATAAAATTACTAAAGAGATAAAAGTAAGTAAAGAGAAAGATAATTTAATATATCAACAATCAAAAATGGCAAGTATGGGTGAAATGATTGGAAATATTGCCCACCAATGGAGACAGCCATTAAGTGTAATATCAGTAGGGGCTACTGGATTAAAATTACAAAAAGAACATGGGTTATTAAATGATAAATATTTTATAGAAACATGTGATACTATAAATGATAATGCACAATACTTATCTAAAACAATAGATGATTTTAAAAATTTTATTAAAAATGATAGAGATAAGGTGCAGTTTAATTTAGGCGAAAATATAGAAAGATTTTTAAGTTTAGTGAATTCTTCTATTAAAAATCATCAAATTAATATTGAATTAAATTTGAATACAAAGTTAATGATTAATGGTTATCCAAATGAATTAACTCAATGTTTTATGAATCTATTTAATAATGCTAAAGATGCACTCAAAAATATAGAAATGCAAAAATATTTATTTATTACTACACGTGTAGAATCAGATCAAGCAGTAATCTCATTTAAAGATAATGGGGGAGGTATTAGTGAAAATGTTATCCATAGTATCTTTGAACCATACTTTACAACTAAGCATAAATCGCAAGGTACTGGATTAGGGCTTAGTATGACTTACCAAATTATAGTTGACGGAATGGATGGTACAATAGAAGTGAAAAATTCTGAATATATATACAATAATAAAAAATTAAAAGGTGCAGAATTTATAATAAAATTAGATTTATAATTACCTTTATAAAAAGA
>Ga0105356_10004509_pt1 | contig 13412 bp, 9 predicted proteins | sample GOMGulsemesocosm_3_FD_83502 | JGI IMG/M metagenome (GOLD analysis project Ga0105356, IMG submission 83502) | Methane-oxidizing microbial communities from mesocosms in the Gulf of Mexico - GOM9D Gulf of Mexico | ecosystem: Environmental > Aquatic > Marine > Cold seeps | place: Gulf of Mexico...
GTGTATTGTCTTTTATCTTATTTGCTAAACTTTCTCTTTCGTCAGTATTGATGTTTAGGCTAAATGTTGTTCGGGCAAGTGCTAAAGTTGATGTCCAGCTTAATATTTTATTTAATGAAAATTGGTTGTCTTCTACCAATTCAAAGTCGGTCAAAGTGAAAAGGCTATAGTCATCAGTATTAACATTTTGAACGTCTTGTAAAAAACAGCTGTCAGAAATGGAATTCTCACTTTTTGGACACCAAAAACTCCCTACTGCGATAACGTTAAAGTTGTTACGTGTAAATGCTTTTACACTTTCAGAATAACTGATGTTATTTGTTAAACGTTTATTACTATGATTAAAACTTAAACCATAGCTATCGCCGTAAAAGCGTTGTGAATAACTCGCTTCTAGCTGTGTTCTAACAGAAGGTTGCCAATTGATACTCGCATCAACATATTCTTCTTGCTCCTTTCCCTCGCGATCAACAGAACTACCAATGGGTTTATTGTACGAAATATCAAAGAACATTCGAGGGGTGATTAACCAGCTTAGCCCGAGACCATATGAGTTAGTCTCGAAAGATTGGTTTGAAACTATATTTCCAGTGTTATCTTCATCGTAATAACGAAAAAAGGGAGTGACTTTATAATCAGTAATAAATCCTAACTTCATTTCATTTTGGTGCATTCGACCTGTTTGGTTGTTATTCTTACTTTCTTGATAACTGCCATTAATATCCCAGAAAAGTGATTTTGACGAGGAGCCATTTTTACTATTAAGCCCTATAATATACCCTTCCATCTCTCCAAAATTATCGTCGGATTGAGTGATTTGATAACTTACATTGGACCCAAATGAAAATAGGCTATTAGCAATGTTGTACCCTAGGCCTGCATTGTAAGTTTCTACTTGGGAAGTATCAGCTGAAACAATATCTGCTAATGAGTTTCGACTGCTATTGCGTGCTTTGTTTTCTATATTTGCACTACCAATAAATGATATACCATTTGGCCAAAGTTGAATTGAAACATCGCTTGATAGATTTATGTAGCCTTTATCTAAATCATGATCGTGGCTATATAAAGCATAAGTGCTATCAGATGACAGGTTAAAACTTGCATGCTTAGCAATATAGCTAGAGTTAATCGACAAAATGCTTTGACTAACTAAACTAGATATTTCGTTATTTGTTGTTAGCTCAACGTTGTCAGTATATGTTTCATCTATACTAATACTTGGTGTAAATTGCCATTCCCCAGCATAAGAATACTGAGAAAATAACAAAGCTACGTAAAAGGCCGACAGTTTTTTATTTTTCACCGTATCCATAGCCATAATAGCCATACAAATCCTTATGAGATCGAATTGCTTTATTCAGTACTAAGCCTAGAGCTAAATCTTCGCTTAAATTAGCTGTAGCGTTTTTAACATCTTCTATTTGTGTCTTTGATTCTTCAACCACAACAATTGCTTGGCCCATCATATTTGCAAGCACCAGTGTTTCAGTAACTCCAATTAATGGTGGGCAATCAAAAATCACTATACGATCAGGGTAGCGTGTTGCCAATTCATTGGCGAGCACGGCCATTTTTTCACTAGCTAATAGTTCGTTTGACAAATGGTGTGGTTTGCCAGCGGGAATTATTTTTAATTTTTCGATATTGGTATTAAAAATAAAATTATTGATCTTTTTATCTTCATCTAATAAAAAATCAATCAGCCCTGAGGTGTCACCTATACCTAGTTCTCTATTTAAACTTGGCCTTAATACATCTGCATCGATCAACAATACTGTTTTATCTTGTTCTAATGCGATACTCAGAGCCAAATTAATCGAGACAAATGTTTTTCCTTCATTGGGCTTAGCACTACTAACCATGATCAAGTTACTATTTTTAAGATTCTTAGCACCTTTGCCAAAAGCGTTATTTAACAATTTCCGCTTTATTTGTCTAAATTCGTCTTTAATGCTTTTTCTTTCACCATTATCAACTAAATAGCCCCTTTCGCTAAGGCCTTCTTTGTCAATAGTTAAGGTTTCAGAGAAATGCCTAGTTGTAGAAGGTTCAGAGTTGTTTTTTTCCTCGGAAACATTTTCTATTGGTGAATCTGATACCACTTTTTGTGCAGATTTTTTTCGGGCTAATGCTTTTTCAATAAGGCTCATAACTTATAGCATCCCTTTAAAAGGAGCTTTCACAGCTTCTGGAAATAATGAATAGATAATAAAACAACAGAATAAACCTAATAATAAAGAGTTTGAAACAATAAATATTATAGTCTTCTTCTTATGCCATTGCTGCAAACCTAAGTTTTCTGTCGCTGAAATAGCACCAAAAACAGGAATACCTGTCGCTCTTGATACTTGGCTTGCAGAGGTAACAACGGGGTTTAATTGGCTAAATAGTAATGACAAACCAATACCGACACCCGCACCCATTATTGTGGCTGCAAGTAATAATAAAATACGCTTAGGACCGGTCGGTTTTGTTGGTGCTCTTGCTTGATCTAATATTTTAAAATTTATTTTATTAGTGGTTTCATCGGCTTGTTTGGCTAATCGAGCGGTTTCTTTCCGGCCCAATAATTTTTCATATTGACCTTTAGTTATCTCGTAGCCACGATTTAGTCCAACTAACTCAGCTTCTATTTCAGGTAAAACATGAATTTTATTTTCCAAATCTTGTACTGCTAACTTATAGTTATCTCTTCGCACTGTTGTTGAAGCAATCATACTCTCAAATTGGTTAATTTGAATTTGTAAATTTTGAATCACAGGGTTTTGAGACAGACGAGCAGTGGTATTATCTTTATTTTTTCCAACAGTTAAATAATCTTCAATTTCATCTTTTCTCAATTTTTTCAATTGTTCAAGACGTTTACTTGACGCAACTACATCAGGATGTTTTTCCGTATACTTAAGTAGCAATGAATCTAATTGCACCTCTAACTCGTCAATACGCTGATCGTAATTGGTTGTTATTGTATTTGAGTCGTGAATTTGGCTTTGCGGTTTAGCTACATCCGATGAACTGGAATCTAGTTGCTTTTTCGCATTCTTTAATTGAGATTGAATTTCTGAAAGGCTTAATTCAATTGCTTTTAATTGTTCTTTCGCAATGCTCAATTTGTTGTAATAACCACCATATTGATTAGGTAAAATATCACTATATTTTTGTTTGAAATCTGTCAATCTGGCTTCTGAAGCGAGCAGCCTATTTTCGTATTCTTTGATTTGTGTATCTAAAAATTTTTGAGCCGAGTCGCTATCGTTTCTATTTTCACCTATGGTATTTTCGATAAAAACGGTGAGTACTGAATGGACAACATTTTTTGCCATTTCAGGATCTTTATGCTCATAAGATATAGTGAATATATTCTCTCTGCCGCGGCCAGACTTCTTCATTACAATGTTGTCTTTAAGGTATTTAATCAACTCTTCATATTCTTCAGGTGTTTCAGCTTGTACATCCAAATCTGTCATTCTTGAAATGCGTTCAACATTTACCCTGCTGAGTAACGTTCGCACCATTAAACCTATCTGTACGTCTGGGTTCGTTTGTACCGTTAAACCTTTTAGTAAAGGTCCTAAAATAGATTGGGTATCGGCAAAAACTCTTGCTTCAGCCTCATAAACATCATCTAGCTGAGAAATATACATCCAAGCTAAAGGGCATATTAACCAGGTAGAAATCATAATAAATCTACGTTTGATCCATATACCTTTAAGGTAATCCAAAATTTGTTCTATTGTTTCTTGCATTCCTGACCTCTAAAACAGGGTTTAATTTAATGTAGCGTGTTATTTAAAACCAAGTTTCAGGAATTACGATAATGTCGCCAGGTAAAACATCAACATTTGCTGCTATTTCGCCATTTTTTATTAAGTCTTCGATGTATATTTCATATTGTTTTTGATTGCCATTTTCAATTCGAACTAATACCGCATCATTGCCATCAGCAAACTCAGTTAACCCACCAACTCGAATCATTACATCAAGCAAAGTCATATGTTGAGTATAATTTATTGATTGAGGCTGCGCAGCTTCACCAATAACTCTAATTTGTTCACTGAATGGGCCTTTGAAATCATTGACGGTAACAGTCACTACGGGATCTCGCAGGTAAGTCGATAATATTTTCTCTATAGAACGAGCTAATTCTGTAGGAGTTTTGCCGGATACAGGAATATCTTCTACTAGTGATGTTGTGATCATGCCGTCAGGTCTTACAACAAAAGTGCCTGATACTTCAGGGCTACGCCAAACAAAAATATTAACCACATCTCCAGCACCAAGCAGATATCTATAAGAGGCAACATCTACAGTATTTGACTGGTGTAATGTGGCAGGCGGTAACGTTAAAGAACTACAGCCAGTAATTATATATGATAAACATAAAACTATTATGGTTTTAAATTTGATAGAAATTTGGTTTTCCATGACCTTAACCTTATCTGCAGATTATTAATATTTATTCAATTTATTCGATTGTATGTGATTTTAACTGTCGATGCACATGATTTAATTGCTGTAAAATAAAAATGAATTTTGTTAGTATGGCGCGGATAAAAATAATAATAATTATTCTGACAATTTTATTGCTCATTTTTGGTGAAAAGAGTTTGAATTTGTGATTTTTCATTACTTTAAAAGGAAGTTTGATTAGCTATGTCTAGTCCTAAATTTCGAGATTTATCTGCAGGCAGCAAATCTTTGGTGTTGATTGAATTGGTACTTTTTGCCGGTGCATTCTTACTTGCATTTTTTGTGAATAGTTATTTTGTTTTCATTAAATTAGAAACTATCCCAACCAATATTTTGTTCATTTATGCTTTCGTTTATGCATTGATAGTCCAGCTTTCATCGCTGGCATTGGGACTTTACAATTCTAAATTAAGAGAGAGTTACCGTGGGATATTGCGTCGATTACTAGTTTCTGTCGCCATTGGTTTTTTTATTGTTTCTTTGTTGAGCCCATTCTTTGTTAGTTATTCATTGCCTGTTGAATTGCTTGCTATCTCGTCACTTATTAGTTTGATTATGACAAGCATTTTTCGTTACCTTACTTTAAGAATAGATTTTTTTGGCTTAAATAAAAGACGAGTGCTAGTCATCGGGGCAGGGGACAGAGCGTCGATTATTGAGAAGCGCATGAGGCGTGATGTTGATAGACAGTGTTTTCATATGCACGGATTTGTTGTTATGGAAGGCGATGCCGAAAATGGCATTATCAATGAAAATAGAATTGAATTGGATGGTTCGTTAGTTAGTTATGCGCTAGAACATGAAATAGACGAGATTGTTGTAGCTAGTGACGAACGTCGAGATAACTTACCTGTGGATGAGCTTTTTGCTTGTAAAATTCGTGGTGTTGAAATAACAGAAATATTAGATTTTATTGAGCGTGAAACGGGACAGATAGCCGTTAATCTCATTTACCCTAGTTGGGTTATTTATTCCAATGGCTTTGCTTCAGCAAATCATTTAAGGAATACCTTAGATTGGATATTTAATGCAACAATTGCTTTCTTTTTGTTTCTGGTTACTTGGCCTGTGATGTTAATAACAGTCATATTGATCAAACTAGACGAAGGAATGAAAGCACCTGTTTTTTATTTTCAAGAGCGTGTTGGGCTCGATGGACATGCTTTTGATATTATTAAATTTCGTAGCATGCGTATTGATGCGGAAAAAAATGGTGCTCAAATGGCCAAAGAAAATGATGACCGTACCACTAAAATAGGTAAGTTTATCCGAAAGTATCGAGTTGATGAGTTACCGCAAATTTACAATGTTATGCGTGGTGAAATGGGCTTTGTAGGTCCTCGCCCTGAACGTCCTGAATTTGTTCAGCAATTAATAAAAAATTTACCATATTACAATGAACGTCATAATGTGAAACCCGGTTTAACTGGTTGGGCTCAATTAAAATATCCGTATGGCTCTACAGAAGAGGATTCATTGGAAAAACTTAAATACGATCTCTATTATATTAAGCACCGCAGTTTTATGCTGGATTTATTAATTTTGATTCGTACTGTTGAAATTGTATTGTTTGGTAAAGGGCGTTAAGGCTGATCATGAGTTTGCAAAGAATTAATGCGATGACGGTAGATGTTGAAGATTATTTCCATGTCTCAGCTTTTGAAAATGTAATTCAACCAAGTGATTGGTCAAGCTGTAAGCCAACGGTAGATTATAATACCAGACGTTTATTGGATTTATTTGATCAGTATGAAACAAAAGCAACATTTTTTGTTTTGGGCTGGGTTGCTGAGGCATTTCCTCAATTAATTAAAGAAATTGCAGATAAGGGGCACGAAGTTGCAAGTCATGGTAGCAACCACCGACGAGCTTCTACTCAAAGTCGCGACGAACTTTCTACGGATATTACTCGTAGTATTGATATCTTAGAACAGTCTTCAGGACAAAAAATATTAGGCTATAGAGCCCCAAGTTTTTCGATAGGTAAAAAAAATGAGTGGGCGTTTGAGTTACTTGCTGAATTAGGGATTATGTATAGTTCAAGCACTTACCCAATTGAGCATGATTTATATGGCACACCAGAATGGCCTCGTTTTATTCATCAACGGCCTGAAGGCATAATAGAGATACCTATTCCCACACTACACTCTCAAGGAAAGAATACTGGCATTGGCGGTGGAGGATATTTTAGACTGTATCCATATTTTTTGTCTAAACTGCGTATCGATAAATATCTTAAAGAAGAAGAACAGCCTTATAGTTTTTATTTCCATCCGTGGGAAATCGATCCAAAACAACCTCGAGTTAATGGCGCTTCTCTCAAATCTAGAATACGGCACTATATTAATTTGTCTCGAATGGAGCGAAAAATCGAACGTTTGTTACAAGATTATAATTGGTCGACCATGCAAGATGTTTATTTAGTTGAAGATAAAATTAAACCAGACTTACGTCAAAAAGCCATTTTAAGCAATGAGGTGTAGAATAGCATGATAAAGGAACTATCATATAAAACCTCTTCATTGATAACGTTACTGTTATTTATTTTTCTTTATTCAGATTCACTGTCTAAATTGATAGATATATGGCTAAAGTCAAACACTTATGGCCATGGAATGCTATTACCGCCAATAGTTGCATGGTTAATATTTAAAAAACGTCAAGCTTTAGCTAGTATAAAAATTACAACATCGGTTATCGGATTTCTTGCCTTATTATTCATTAGCTTTCTTTGGTTTATGGCGCGGTTATCTGGGGTAAATGTTGCTGAACAGTTTTTTGTATTAGTATTTCCTACTTTTATAGTCATGAGTTTATGGGGAAGTGCCGGAGTAAAATTACTAGCATTTCCTCTATTATTTTTATTGTTTGCTGTTCCTGTAGGTGATTTTTTAATTCCTTACTTACAATTTGTCACCGCTGACATCTCAGTTTTTATGCTTGAACTTCTAAATATACCTGTCTATCGAGATGGTATGTTTATTCAAATACCGAATGGGAATTTTCTTGTTGCAGAAGCTTGTAGTGGCATACGGTTTTTAATATCTACATTTACTATTGGTGTCTTATTTGCTTATTTAAACATTCGCAGTGTTAAACGAAGAAGCTTATTTATATTTCTATGCCTTGTTGTGCCTATTTTAGGGAACGGTTTAAGAGCATTTTTAATGATTTTAATTGGTCACTTGTCAAATATGAAGGCGGCTGTTGGTTTTGATCATTTGGTATATGGCTGGTTATTCTTTAGTGTTATTTTAGTAATTCTATTTATTCTTGGACATTATATTGCTGAGCCGATAATTAGTGAAGAGCAACCAATAAAGAAGGTCGAAGCTGCATCAGAAAGTAAAATCCCATTCTCCCGTTTGTTTATGATTCTAATAGCATTAAGTATTGGTCCTGCGGTGTACTCAATGTATATGGATAAAGCGGAACAGTATGGTAACGAAGCATTGCCTTTTACTACAGAGGTTAAATCGACTAGCACATTCAATAACTGGCAACCTAATTATTTGAATGCTGATAAAGTTTTTTTTAAGTCTGAAGTTGATGGTACTGTTTCGAATGAGTTATTTGTCATCGAATACCTCTTTGAAGAAGAAAATAAAGAATTGATTAGTGGCCAAAACGAATTTTTTGATAAAAACATTTGGTCATTAGATAGTATTGATAATGGTGGTTTGCTTGATGAAAAAGGTAACAAACTTCCTTATACTGAATATCGTATTGTCAATTTAAAAGGGCAAGAAAGAATAATTAGAGTGATATATGTTGTCGCAGGAGAGAAGCTTTCCTCAAAAATTGAAGTTAAAATTCATCAATTAATTAGCAAATTATTACTGAAGGATCTTGGCGGACAAGCATTAATTTTTTCTACGATAGATGTTGATGATGGTGCTAAACGTTTAAGTGACTTTATGATTAAAGAAATAGTTGCTCTTCAGTCAAATCCAATACGACGAATAAAATAAGGACGTTAATGTGCTGTTCTCTGTAGTAATACTCTCTTATAACTCGGCATCGCCTATTAAAAGGTGTTTAGATCAACTGTTAAGTGCTTTAGAACCGTTTAAAAGTAAAAATGAAATATTTATAGTCGATAACGGTTCAAAGGATGGCAGTGTTGAGTTGATTAAATCTTATGAAAATCAATATCCTGAAATTATCAAACCAATTTTATTTGAAACGAATACTGGAACGACATTTTCTCGAAATGCTGCTTTAAAAAAGTCCACGGGAGAATTTGTTCTTGTACTAGATTCTGATGCTTACGTTGAACACCAAGCATTGGTTGTATTAAAGCAATATCTAGCTGATCACCCTCTAGTAGGAATGGCAGTACCACGATTGACCTATAACAGTGGTAACTTTCAGTTGTCTTGTGACGTATTTCCTACACTGATACATAAATTAAAACGCTTTTTGTTTTTGAAGAGAATTGAACAACAAAAGCACCCTTTAGAGTTACTTAATGTACCTGCTGAAGTAGACTACGCAATTTCAGCCTGTTGGATGTTATCTCGTGTTGCAGTAAATAAAACAGGGTTGTTTGATGAAAAAATATTTTATTCACCTGAAGACGTAGATTATTGCCTACGTGTGTGGGAACAGGGTTATAAAATTGTTTATGTGCCACAAGCCACCGTTATCCATGACGCTCAAGAGCTTTCTCGTGGCTTTAAGTTGTCAATGTTTCACTTCTCACATCTTAAAGGCCTATTTTACTTAATGAGTAAGCATAAGTATTTTTGGGGTTTGAACGGGCTATATAAACGACTTAATCGCTTCGGATAGAATTTTATGTGTGGTGTGTCAGCAATATATGAATTTGAAAGGTTAGTCTTTAGCAGCCGAGAAAAGTTAGAACTAATGAATACCAGTCAGCATCATCGAGGGCCTGATGGTAATGGTATCTATGTAAATGAATATGTAGGCCTTGGACATACGCGACTTTCAATTATTGATATTGAATCAGGGCAGCAACCTCTTATTGATGCAACTGAATCTATTGTGGTTACATATAATGGTGAAATATATAATTTTAAAGAGCTAACTGTTGAGTTAAAAGCACTTGGTTATAGCTTCAATACAAATAGTGACACTGAAGTCATTGTAAATGCGTGGTTAGCTTGGAATATTAAATGCGTTGAAAAGTTCAATGGCATGTTTGCTTTTGTTTTGTGGGATATGTCATCAAAGGTGCTGTTTGCAGCACGTGATAGGTTAGGAATAAAGCCATTGCACTGGGCAATGACTGAAAAAAATTCTTTAGTGTTCTCCTCTGAACTTAAAGCAATAAAGCGTTATTGTGACGTTAAACTAGATATCAATGAGCAAGCCGTTGAAGATTTTTTAACACTAGGTTATGTCATTGAACCCAAATCAATTTACAAAAACATTAACAAGTTACAACCGGGACATTTTATTCTTATAGATGAAAGTAGTGACCAAGTTAACCCTGTTTGTTATTGGGACTTAAAAGACTATATTTCTACCGACACTAAATCATCAAGCGATGAAGAGCTACTAAAACTGATTAATCAATCAGTTCAAAAACGTATGATTGCAGATGTTCCGTTAGGGGCTTTTTTATCGGGAGGTTTAGATTCCACAGCTATAGTTGCTTTAATGAGTGAGCAATCATCAAGTAGTATCAACACTTGTTCAATTGGTTTTGATTTATCTAAGTACGATGAGTCTAACTTTGCTGAATTAGTTGCTAAGGAATATAATACAACGCATTCAACGACTAATGTCTCTGTTAATGATTTATCTCTAGTGGATTTATTAGTAGATATATTTGATGAGCCATTTGCTGATAACTCTGCAATACCTACCTTAATTTTAAGTAAAGCCACTAGAGAAAAAGTAAAGGTTGCTCTTTCTGGAGATGGTAGTGATGAACTGTTTTTTGGCTATCGAAATTATCAAATGCTTAATTTGGAAGAAAAAATACGCGGAATAATTCCTGCTACTTTACGTCGTACTGTTTTTCCTTTTTTGGCAAAAATATATCCTCGAATGAATAATGCACCAAGATTTTTAAGAGGAAAATCTACATTAACCGCTCTAAGTAAAGACAGCATTACTAGTCATCATAATTCAATGTCGTTAGCTGATAATGAAACCATCGAGCCTTTATATTCTGTAGGTTTTAAATCTAAGTTGCAAAATTATACATCATTAGCAACTTTTCAAGCATTAGCTGATGATGTAAAAGAGAATACAGCCTTAAAACAAGTACAATATATTGATCTCAAAACATATTTACCTAGTGATATATTAACAAAAGTCGATAGAGCAAGTATGGCAGGCTCTTTGGAAGTGAGAGTACCTTTTTTAGATCATCATATAGTTGAGCATGCCCTTGCTATGGCACCTTCTTTGAATCTAAAAAAGCAAAGAGTCAAGGTAGCTTTAGCCAGCGCTTTTAAAAGTGTAATACCGAAATTTATACTAGAAAGATCTAAAATGGGGTTCACCTCGCCATTAGATGAGTGGATCAGGCAAATCTCGATAGAATCACTTGAAAAACGTATATTGTCAGAGCATCTATTATCTCAGAATATATTTAACGTAGTACACTTAAAACAATTACTTTTAGACCATCATAAACGCAAAAGAGATAACGGTGTTTTGATTTGGGCAATACTTATTTTAGAGTCTTTTTTTAGGAAAAATAACAAAAGCTTATGAAAATTTTATATCACCACCGTATCGCGTCTAAAGATGGTCAGTTTGTTCATGTCGAAGAACTTACTAATGCATTTATAGAACAAGGGCATGAATTAAAGTTTGTTGCCCCATCACTTAATGAGAATAGCGACTTTGGCCATGATGGTGGCTTTGTTACTAAACTCAAAAAAATGTTACCTAGGGCATTATATGAACTACTTGAATTAACCTATTGCTTGTGGATATTTATTAAGCTAGTTAAAGCGATCAAACAATTCAAGCCTGAGTTTATTTATGAGCGGTATAATTTATATCAACCAGCGGGAATATGGGCGAGCAAGTTATTTAATATCCCAATTATATTAGAGGTGAATGCGCCTTTAGTTTACGAACGAAAAACCTATAGTGGATTGTCATTGGTACGATTTGCTAAATGGATAGAAAATTATACTTGGAAAAATGCTACACATACGCTTCCGGTAACAAATGTTTTAGCCGAACATTTAAGAGAAGTAGGTGTAAAAGAAGAAAATATTACCGTTATTCATAATGGCGTGAACCAAATTTTTATTGATGAAATGCTCGCTAAACCGATAGACAACAGTAAAAAAGAGATTGTCATTGGTTTTACGGGCTTTATACATCCATGGCATGGTATGGATAAAGCAATAGAAGCTATAGCTCAGCATAAAGAGCTAGCATTAAAACTCATTTGTGTTGGAGATGGTAATATATTGCCAGAATTAAAAGCATTAGCCGAAAGGTTAGGTGTTGCTGAAAAAATTGAGTTTGCTGGTTTAGTAACGCGAGATAAAGTTTTAGATTATGTTGAACAGTTTGATATAGCACTTCAGCCTGATGTTACCGATTATGCATCCCCACTTAAAATGTTTGAATATATGGCTGTTGGTAGTGTGATTGTTGCCCCCGATTGTCCTAATATTCGGGAAATACTTTCAGATAAAACAGCGTTGTTTTTTGAAAAGGGTAATCAAATATCATTTATAAAAGAGCTGGTAGATGCAATTGAAAAAATTGATGAGCTATCGACGTTACGTGAAGCAGTCAAGAGAAGTGTGATTGAAAAACAGTTTGTTTGGCAAGAAAATGCTAAACGAATTGTTGAATTAGTTAAATGATAAGAATAATAAAAAGAGTTGATATTCTATGCCTATAACAGCTATTGCCTTTGTTTTGATTTTTATTGTAGGGGCAGCTGCTACATTAAGAAAACCATTTATTGGTATTTTACTTTATTTCTTTTGTTTTTATATGCACCCCCCTGGGAAGTATTGGGGTAGTTATTTACCTGAAATTAGATGGACACTAATTGTCGCTGTTTTAACATTAATCAGTGTTTTTATTCATGAAAAAAATAAAGGAGATTGGCTCAAATTCAAGGAATCAAAGCTGTTTATTGCGTTTGTTTGTTTCGTAGGTATTCAATTTCCATTTGTACTTAGTCCTGAATGGCATCAAGTGTATTTTATCTTATTAGTAAAGCTGTTAATTCTATATTTTCTTCTTATAACAATAGTTAACTCGAAGGAGAAACTTATTGGGATAATTATTGCCAATTTAATTGGCTGTGCTTATATAGGATTCACGGCACTACAAACACATGGCGGTGGTCGCTTCGAAAGGCCTGGTTTGCCAAGTATAGAAGACTCAAATTTATTAGCAATACATGTTATTCCAATAGTTGTAACAGGGGCTTTTTTATTCCTTAGTCACGCTGTTAAAAAGAAATACTGGTTATTAATCCCGCTAGTTTTTTCTGGTAATCTAATTATTATGACTGGTAGCCGAGGGGCAATAGGCGCTTTAGCGTTAGCAGGCTTGTTTTTAATATTGTTTTCAGCTAGGGAGTTTAAAGGGATGTTAATTAAATGGGGCGCTATAGCATTAGTTGCATTGTCATTTGTTTCTATTGATTTGATTATGAATAGAATAGCCTCTATCACAGAAGCAGAAAGCGTAGAGCAAATCGATACGAGTGCTGCATCGAGAATGGTGATTATTAATGCGCAAATTGAAATGTTCAAAGAGGACGTGCTTATAGGGAACGGTCACCGTACAACATTGCTTTTAAGCCCTGTTTACATCGATAAAAAATATCTTACAGACACCTCTGTGGGAGCATTGCGTGGTTCACACAACTTAACCATGGCAATGCTTGTCGATCACGGGCTTATTGGAGGGGCAATTTTTTTTCTTATCATTTTTTTTGCAATCAAAGCGGGTTTATCAATATCGACCAATAA
>Ga0105356_10004511_pt1 | contig 13410 bp, 7 predicted proteins | sample GOMGulsemesocosm_3_FD_83502 | JGI IMG/M metagenome (GOLD analysis project Ga0105356, IMG submission 83502) | Methane-oxidizing microbial communities from mesocosms in the Gulf of Mexico - GOM9D Gulf of Mexico | ecosystem: Environmental > Aquatic > Marine > Cold seeps | place: Gulf of Mexico...
CAGGTAATTTATATTTATCCCTTAAAACACTTAGTCTTAATTCTGAAGGGTCATAAGCAACATCACGTTTATCTAATCGCCGTTTGGCAAGCGCTAACGTATCTATCATTGGGAAGACAGGGGCCATACCATAAAGCTCATAACAAGCTTCAGTTAAAAACTGTTTTTCAATACGGGCAAAATGTACCAGCATGACTTTACCTGCTAAGGCTTTTAATAATGCTTCAACCACTATCGCTAATGCATGTCCTTGCTCTTTTTGACTGTCGGTAATATGATGAATAATGACATTACTTTCTTCAAGCTGCTCTTTAGTTTTGATAATTTGATGATAGCTTGTTTTGAGTGATATTTGCTGTTTTTTCAGGGTGATAAAACCAACACTTAATAGCTTATCTTGTCTGGCATTAAGGCCTGTTGTTTCAAAATCGACCGCTAAAACTTCTACTTTATCAATGCGGGTATTTATGTCAGGTAAAGGTACCGATAAATAATCGCGTAATGCGCCTGCGGGCGCCTTTTTTAACAGCTGTTTTCGCTTGGCTTCATAACCAAGTATCCAACTAAACATAGGCGAATTTGCTAGGGTTGTACTGGTCATTAGTAACTCGATTGTCTAGCGTCTTGCAGACTTTTAATTACTTTGAAGGCATCTTTAAGGTGCTCACGTTCTAACTTAGATATTTCTTTAGGCGATAAAAAGTTATCAGCGCTTTCACCTCGCATCAATTCTTTCGCTTGGTGCTCAACTCTGAGCATGCCTAAAAACTCATAAGCATCAATTAAGTTTTCCGCGGAGGCTTTTGTTAAGGAAGGTGTGCCAGCTGCCTGTTGAATTCTTTCTATGGTATTCACCGCGCTAATACCTTCAGCAAGGGCGTAAATTCGTGCTAAATCAACTACAGGTGCGATACCATTATGCTTTAAATCCAGTGTCGCTTTATGTTTACCGTTTTGCTTTAAAACAAAGTCACGGAAAAAACCAAGCGGTGGACGTAAATTTAAGGCATTTTTTGATAAGTGCGCAATAAACAACGTACTATTTTGAGTTTTTTTGAGCAGCTGTTTTCTCACGTTGTTAAGTAAAGAAACGTCACCATAAATGGTTTCTAAATCGAAAAATACGCTACTATTTAGTAAGGCCTTTGGACTTGGGGTTTCTACCCAATCTGTAAAATAACTATGCCAAATTTTTTGCGGTTGTCGCCATTTTGGATTGGTTGCCATAATGTCGCCAGGGCAATAGATAAAACCACACTCGGCTAAACCATCACAGACAAAAGTAGCGAGACTTTCAAACCAAGCATCATCATAACGCTTCATAGAATCACAGATAATAATGGCATTATCTTGATCGGAATGAGCCAGTTGCTCTTGCCGTGCTTGTGAACCTGCAGCAAGCCATGCATAAGGTACGGGAGCCTGACCATATTTGTATTCAGCCATTTCAATCAAGCGCTTGGTAAAGGCCATTGTAATTGCACTAACACTCTTACCAACGTGATCGGCGCTGCTGCCTAATTTTGCTAACCTAATTTGCAGCTTAGGCAATAATTGGCTGATTTCTTTTAACTCGGCGATTGTATTCGCTTTATTGATAATGCCAGATAAGTTGATGGCATTATGGCCTTCATTGTTGATTAAGTCTGTGACGGTTACCATACCGACAAGGTTGTCATATTTGGTGACCGGGAGGTGATGAATATGTTTAGCCGTCATCATCATTAGGGCATCATAGGCATTGCTTTTTGCGTCAATCGTGCACATATCCCGAGTCATAATTTTACTAATCACTTCACTGGTTGCAAGACCTTCCGCTACACAACGACGGCGGATATCTTTGTCGGTGACAATGCCGACAGGGTTACTCTTTTCGACCACAACTAAGCAAGAATAACCTTGTTCTGTCATTTGCACTGCGGCTTGCTGGATTGTTTGTTCAGCACCAATTGAGGCAACAGGGCTTTGATAAAAGTTGCTGACTGAAGTATTCATCAAGGTGGAAGATAAAATGGCTTCTTCATTAACCTGACTCATTTTAGTTTTTAAACGTTGAGCTGAATTTTGGCTGAAATAATCACTAATACTGGGGAAACGCTCACCTATTTCATGTAAAACACTTGATTCGACACTGTAAACTAAACAATCTTCATCAGAATGAACGTTAAGTTGGTTTTCTAAAGCAGCAGTGTTGTTACCGAGTGCGTTATTATCACCATGATAAAAGGCGTCACACAAGTCTCCTTCACCTAGGCGATTAACCAATTCACCATCCGCAGAAATACAGCTAAGAGCACCTTTGCGCAATATGTATAACCTAGGTTCAATAATACCTTTTGGGGGTAAATCATCGCCTTTTCTAACGTAATTGATATTTAGTTCACGAACAAGCTGTGCAAGCACTTGCTTAGGTAAACTATCAAAAGGCGGGATGCCGTGAATAAAGGTGCTAATTTCGGAAAGTTCAGTATCCATGCTATTGCCTTTTCCTTTAAGTATTAATGACCAAATATCGGGTGATATCGTTAATTTAGAGTTTTGTGTGCTTTTAGACAAGTGTTATTGGGTAAACCTAGACTAAAGTTCGATACGTTATTGCAATAAAGGGTGCATAAGCTTGGTTTTTGAGTGAAACCTAACTTAAAAAGGATTAAATAGAGTTAAATTGAAAAATAGACTATTTACTCAGTTAATACCCTGTTTTTTACGCTTTTTTTATGATCTAGACTAAAGGCTAATATCCCACCAAAACAAAGCTTGTTAGTGTAATTAACAGTTAAAAGTTGAATATGGATTTTTGCCACTGTTAGCTCTTAGGAGATATTTTGACAGAAATCTATATCCACACTTTGACTACATGTTGATAAATTATTACTAACTATTTTTTAAGTTAAGGCGTAATAAAGCGAAATAAAAAAACAAATCGCTAAAAATCGCTATGTCGCTAGGAGACTATTGTGGAAAATAAAGAAGCATATTGGCAGGAAAATTTGCGCTTGATCTTTATCTGTCTTGCAATCTGGTTTGTGGTTTCGTTTGGTTTAGGTTTACTTTTGGTAGAGCCACTAAATGAATTTCGTCTAGGTGGGTACAAACTTGGTTTTTGGTTTGCACAGCAAGGTTCAATTTATTCATTTTTAGGTTTGATTTTTTGGTACGGTGCCAAAATGAACAAGCTTGATAAAAAATATCACGCAGAGGGCTAAGAGATGGATGAGTTAAAACTATATACTTACATTGCAGTATTTGGCACATTCGCCTTATATTTTGCTATTGCTTGGTGGGCTCGTGCGGGTTCAACGAGTGATTTCTATGTAGCTGGTGGTGGTGTTACGCCATTACAAAACGGTATGGCAATCGGTGCCGATTGGATGTCAGCTGCTTCATTTATTTCCATGGCAGGTTTAATTGCTTTCTTAGGTTACGGTGGCTCAGTATTCTTAATGGGTTGGACAGGTGGTTATGTATTATTGGCAATGCTTTTAGCACCATACATGCGTAAACACGGTAAGTTCACTGTACCTGAGTTTATTTTTGATAGATATTATTCTAAGACTGCACGTATTGTTGCTGTTGCTTGTTTAATCATCGCGTCATTAACTTACATCATCGGTCAAATGAAAGGTGTTGGTGTTGCTTTCTCTCGCTTCTTAGAAGTTGATTACGGTTTAGGCTTAGGCATCGGTATGGCTGTTGTTTGGGTATATGCTGTAATGGGTGGCATGAAAGGTATTACTTATACGCAAATCGCGCAATATGTAGTAATGATTTTTGCCTACACTATCCCTGCAGTATTTATTTCATTGCAACTTACAGGTAACCCAATTCCACAGTTAGGTTTAGGTAGTACTTTAGCCGATGGCAGTGGTGTTTACTTACTTGATAAGTTAGATATGGTTGTTACTGATTTAGGTTTTAAAGAATACACAACATCTAATTTAGGCGGAACATTGAATATGTTCGCTTACACTATCTCTCTTATGATTGGTACTGCGGGTCTTCCTCATGTAATTATGCGCTTCTTTACTGTTCCTTCAGTACAAGCTGCACGTTCTTCAGCTGGTTATGCCTTAGTTTGTATCGCATTACTTTATACTGTTGCTCCAGCAGTTGGCGCTATGGCTCGTCTTAACTTGATGAATACCATTGAACCAACAGCAGGTGAACACCTTGTGTATGATGAACGTCCACAATGGTTTAAAGACTGGGAAAAAACTGGTTTATTAAAATTTGAAGATAAAAATGGCGATGGGAAAATCCAGTACACTGCTGATAAAGCAACAAATGAAATGGTTAAAGTTGACCGTGACATTATGGTACTAGCTAACCCTGCGATTGCTAATTTACCAAACTGGGTAATTGCGTTAGTAGCTGCCGGTGGTCTAGCCGCTGCGTTATCAACAGCAGCTGGTTTATTGTTGGCAATATCCTCATCCATCTCACATGATTTAATGAAAGGGGTACTAACGCCTGACTTGTCAGAGAAAAATGAGTTGTTTGCCGGTCGAGTGGTGATGACCATAGCAATACTAGTTTCCGGTTATCTTGGCTTACATCCTCCAGGGTTTGCCGCAGGTACAGTTGCTTTAGCCTTCGGTCTAGCAGCCTCAAGTATCTTCCCAGCATTAATGATGGGTATATTCTCTAAGAAAATCAGTGGCACAGCAGCAATTGCAGGTATGTGTTCTGGTATCGGTGTAACAATGCTTTATGTATTCCAACATAAAGGTATTATGTTTATTCCTGGTACTTCTTTCTTAGGCGATATGGGTCCTAACTGGTTCTTCGGTATTTCTCCTAATGCGTTTGGTGCAGTAGGTGCGATAGTTAACTTTGCAGTAGCCTTCGCGGTACTTAAAGTTACTGGTCCAGCGCCAGCTCATATCCAAGAGATGGTAGAGAATATGCGTATTCCAGGTGCTGTTAGCGCAGCACACGACCACTAGAAAAGTTTTGTAGTGTTATTGGCTTATACCAGTAACACTTAACCTAACAAAACGTAAAACTAAAAGGCTAGACGACCCATTATAAAAGTCGCCTAGCCTTTCTTTTTCTAGGGCAATTTGTTCTAATTAAATCAAAGATAAACAATCCAATATAACTTAAAGATAATCTTATGAATAAACACACAAAACTTGCCTTCATGGTCGCGCCTATTCTTGCTGTTGTGGGCTTTATTGCTGCCGATTATTATGAAGAGAATGAAGCTTCAGCAGATAAAATAATCCAACTCGAGCCAGAAGGACACTGTGACATTGCTAATAAAAGCTGTGTACTTATCTCTGGTGAATTTAAAGTAAATGTCTCTGACGAAGCGGGTGTAACTGAAGTTAATTCCACGTTTCCATTAGATAGTGCAACCCTATTTCTCGTTGACAAAAATGATAAAATGACACCTTTTCCTTTAGGCATGAAAAAGAGTCCTTATTATTGGCGTAGCAATACCCCTTTAGGTGGATATGTGGCTAATCAAGGGGATAGTTACAAACTACGTTTAATTGCGAAAATTAAAGGTGGTCAGTACATTGGTGAGTTTTATACGCAAACCGTGAAATAAGCTGCCTAATTTACCGCTTAAATACAACTGTCAGGTTAAAACTGGCAGTGATAAGCTTAAGGTAAATCGATCCATTCAGAATCAGTCAATATCTCTTGCCATCTACGCTTATATGCAATTAACTATCGATGGTTCCCCAATAAAAACATCTAAGTTTTCAAATGACTATTACGACTTCGTTGTAGTCATTACATATCGTTTGGTCAGTCGACTCTTATTGCCTTACGAACGACCACCTTTCTGCTTTGAGTACATTGCACTGTCTAGGTGCGATTCCCCATAAAAAGTGCACACAACAGCTTCACCTCAAATTTACAAACCTCTAACACTATGATATTTAAAGCTATAAAATATTATTGATTACTGGCATTTTGCTTGCTCTATAAAGATATATAAATTTTAAGGAGTAAATCAATGAGTAGCGAAATTGGCATTAAGCTTTGGTCATTTACGGGGAAAATGAAAGTCCTACATTTAAGTTGGATGGCCTTTTTTATCACCTTTATGGTGTGGTTTAACCATGCACCTTTAATGGCGGTGATTGCCGACAGTTTAGGTTTGAGCAGTAGCGAAATAAAGACGCTACTTATTTTGAATGTGGCATTAACCATACCTGCACGCATCATCATTGGCATGTTAACGGATAAATATGGTCCTCGGCTAACCTTTGCGGTTCTGCTCGCTGTATGTAGTTTGCCTTGTTTTATGTTTGCTTTGGCGCAAAACTTTGAACAAGCAGCCTTAGCACGTTTTCTATTAGGCTTTATTGGTGCGGGTTTTGTTATTGGTATACGTATGGTCAGTGAATGGTTTCCTGCCAATGAGCTAGGCACTGCTGAGGGCCTTTATGGCGGTTGGGGTAATTTTGGTTCTGCGGCGGCGGCAATGTCATTACCCTTAATCACGCTCTATATAGGCAAAACATTCGGTGTTGAAGATGCGTGGCGTTATGCTATTGCCTTAACCGGTTTGATGAGCTTACTTTTCAGTTTCATCTGGTATGCAAATGTTAGTGATACACCCAAAGGTGCGACTTACTTCAAACCTAAACAAACGGGGGCGATGGAAGTTACTAGCGTAGGCGATTTTTACTTGCTTTTATTGATGAAGTTACCTATGTACGGTGCTTTAGCGTTACTGACGTGGAAATTATCACCGCAAGGCGTGAACTTGTTATCAAATAATATGACCATAGTCGCTTATGTTTCTTTAGTGATATTACTTATTGCTGAAGTTTGGAAAACCTATCAAGTTAATGGTCATTTATTTAATGAAAAAGTCCCAGAGATCCACCAGTATCAGTTCAAACAAGTGGCTGTGTTAAATGTATTATATTTTGCGACATTTGGTTCTGAATTAGCGGTAGTATCCATGTTGCCATTATTTTTTGCTGAAACCTTTAGTTTAGATATGGTTTATGCGGGTATGCTCGCATCACTTTATGCTTTTATGAACTTAATGTCTCGACCTGGTGGTGGTTGGTTAAGCGATAAATATGGTCGTAAGAAAACATTATTGATATTAACCGCAGGTTTAGCGCTGGGGTATCTGGCCATGGCATTAATTGATAGTTCTTGGCCACTAGTGCTAGCCGTGATTACTGCAATGGCTTGTTCATTCTTTGTCCAAGCAGGAGAGGGCGCAGTATTTGCTGCAGTACCATTAATTAAGCGTAGATTAACGGGGCAAATAGCAGGTATGACAGGTGCATATGGTAACGTTGGGGCTGTGGTTTATTTAACGGTATTATCTATGGTGAGCTACCAAACCTTTTTCTTGGTCATTGCGGCAACCGCAGTTTTGGGCTTTGTTACTCTGCTCTTTATGCAAGAACCCAAAGGGTCTATCACTGAAGTGAGAGAAGACGGTACCGTAGAGTTAATTCAAGTTAAATGATAATGGCCATTGATGGGCAGTCTAATCATTACTTTTTGAGTATGATGACTAGGCTGCTGGTAAGCTCAAATAGGTAATAAATGAAAACTGATAATAATGCTTATACAAAGCAAGTAGCACAGGCTGCTAATGTTAGCCAATCAATACCGCGAACCCAGGCAAAGTTACAGGTGTTTTTGGGTGGTTATAGTAGTGCTGGTATAAAAGCAACGAATGAAGATGCTTTTGCATCGCTAGTGCCCAAAGAGGCAGAGTTAACTGCGAAAGGGGTTGTTGCTGTTATTGCTGATGGTGTCTCTAGTGCTAGCAAAGCGGCAGACGCGGCACAATTATCCGTGACACAATTTATTAATGACTATTACGCAACGCCGCAAACGTGGTCAACACAAAAGTCTGCCAGTAAGGTGTTATCTAGCTTAAATCAATGGTTATACGCACAAACTGATGCGGTATCTGGTTATACATTGCAATGGTTAACAACTTTTTCAGCATTGATCGTTAAATCATCTACCGCTTATATTTTTCATGTCGGTGATACGCGTATTAGCCAGTATCGACAAGATGAACTAGAGGTACTGACCAAGGATCATCAACAAAAGCAGGGACCTTCACATAGTGTGTTAACCCGAGCACTGGGCGCTGATCACCGTTTGCAAGTGGACGTGCAACAAGTGGCTGTTCAAGCTGGAGATATTTTTGTCTTAAGCTGTGATGGCGTGCATGAATATTTATCGGCTCAACAAATTAAAAAACACTTAAGTCAGTTAACGCAATCACCTAGCACACAAGCGCTAGAGCAGATGGCAAAATTACTGACAGAATTAGCCATAGAAAATGGCAGTAAAGATAATGTCAGCTGTTTATTGGTTTATATCGGTGGAACGCCAAATAGGGCGCTAGTTGAAATTGAACGTGAACTGTTAAATAAAGCGATACCACCTGCGTTAGCGATAGGAAATAGTATTGATGACTATGAAATTTGTAAAATTATTCATGCCAGCATTCGTTCACACTTATATTTAGCCAAGCACCCTGACGAATCTGAGCCTTGTGTACTTAAAGTTCCTTCTCAAAACCTCGCAGATGATAGTAGCTATTTGCAAGGTTTTATCCGTGAAGCTTGGTTAGGAGAAAGGCTAAATAATAGTCATGTGATGAAAATAAAGCGCGGCAGTGAGAATAGCCGCTTTCTTTATCATGTTTGCGAATATATCGATGGGCAAACATTAGGGCAATGGATGTTTGATAACCCCAAGCCTAACCTTGCGCAAGTGCGTGATATTATCGAACAAATTATTATTGCCTTGCGCTCATTTCAGCGCTTGGAAGTGATTCATCGGGATTTAAAGCCTGATAATATAATGATTGATGCCTACGGTAAGGTTTTTCTCATCGACTATGGCACTGCACTTATTGCATCGCTTGCAGAAAATAATGATGTTGTTAGCGAAACCGTACCGCAGGGTACATTGAATTATATTGCACCAGAAACCTTGTTGACTTTACATGCCGACCACCAAAGCGATTTATTCTCTTTGGGCGTTATTACTTATGAGATGTTGTGTGGAGAACTCCCCTACAAACCAATGCAAAGAGCTGATATGAGCAGTCAGAATTATGCGAATAATAACGAACAAAATCGTGTCGAGAAATACTCACAATGGCAGTATCGCAGTATTAGGCAATTTCGCAGCGACCTACCCTTTTGGCTTGATATGGTGTTGTCAAAAGCGACTCAAGCGGATCCTAAATTTCGGTTGCAGGCATTTTCTGAACTGAAAGCTGACTTAAGAAAGCCCACAGCTTCAGCATTGGAAGAATATAAAAGCCAGCCTATCTTGCAGCGTAATCCGGTACTGTTTTGGCAAGGCGTAGCCGTGTTTTTCTTTATTTTATGGTTATCAGCGGTATTTTTTTAATAAACACTCTTTTGATGCTTTAGCACATTAAGCTATTAGCTTTTAAAGCAGTAAATTAATCCGCTATAACGTGCACTTCATTAGTTTGAGCTAGCTTACTAGTAGACACCCCATCAACTGATCCCCTAAAAGCCACTATCACTTTATAAATTGTAAGTGAGAGTTAATACGCTTGAGAAATAGAATTATTTACGCTAGTTTTAGGCACTGACTATCTGAAAAATAGCGTAATTGTTGACTTCAAATTGAAGAGGAACTTCAATTATTATTAATGTTTCTAATGCCAAGGTGAAAGGATGTCTTCAATTAGATCGGTTGTAAAAGCCAAGAATACCATTTTGTTTAAGTTTTCTTTTGGCATGAGTCTGTTATTTTTAGTAATGACGGCGGCAACTTATATGGTGGTTGACCTCGTTGTTAAAGATTACCTAGTCAATAAAAACAAAGAGTCGATTGACGAGATTGGTTCACACATAGTGTCAGAGATATCTCAGCGTATTAGTATCGCGGAAACCTTAACCCGACATTTGGCAGCAGCAGGGGAATCATGGCCTCAAGACCCTCAACTCTTCTACAAAGTTATTCCTCAAATGCTCGATATGAAAGAGTATCAAGATATTATTGCTGGCGGTGGTGTGTGGCCTGAGCCTTTACAGTTCACCCCAGGTGTCGAACGTCGGAGCTTTTTTTGGGGTCGCGACAATTTAGGGAAATTACAATACTTCGATCAATATAATGATATCGAGGGTACCGGTTATCATGATGAAGAATGGTATGTGCCAGGTCGTTATAGTAAACAGGGAGAGTGCCTTTGGTCTAAATCTTATATGGACCCTTATACATTAGCGCCTATGGTGACTTGTACCGTTGCGATGTTCAAACAAGACGTTTTTTCGGGCAATGCAACGGTTGATGTCAGCCTTCAGCAACTCAAGAGCATTTTACGTCAGGGTAGTGCCAAACTAAGAGGTTATGCTTATGCTGTAGACCGCAATAATAAATTTTTGTCTTTTCCTGACGATGAGTTAACTAAAACAACTAATCGAGATAGTAATCATTTAACGCAAGAATATATTACAGTGAATCAACTGGCTGAAAAGCTTGAGTCATTCAAACCTATTGCGGATATCTTAACTGAGATAAACCAATCTTTAATTCAATCTATAATCGATCAAAAAAACTTACCGGGTGAAGACATTGCAGAAAAAACTAAGCAAATATCTCCTTTAGATGCACAGTTAATTGTTGCCAAGATGTTGAAGGGGCAAGATCAGAACTATCATCGTAATACTAAGACTATTTCGATGCTCAGCAAGCAGGATTTTTTACTCGGAGAACCGGTGAATGTTTCGGTCTTTATGATCCCAAAAACGCTGTGGAAGATTGTTGTCGTCACACCACAACAAGTGGCGATAATTAGTGCTAGTAAGGTAGCAAACCTGATCTTAATGTTACTTATTGCCATCATGATTATCGCGGCTTTTTTTGGTTTTATTTATTGTCGTCGTAGCTTGATTGTACCAATTTATCAAATGGTTAATCAGCTACAGCGGTCAGCTGAGGAAGGAGAACAGGTTTCTCCTGAGTTGCTCGATGACCAGAGACAGGATGAATTTGGCCTGCTGGCTTATCACTTTAATCAGTCTAAAATGGCACTAGATAATAACAACCGAGATCTAAAATTACAGATTAATGAGCGTAAGCAGGCAGAAAATCAATTAAAACATCTGGCGCTGCATGATCCTCTGACTGGTTTGCCTAACCGGTTATTATTTCAAGATCGTCTGCAACAGGCGATCTCTTTGTCTGACCGTCATCAACATAAGTTTGCCGTATTCTTTATGGATCTAGATAATTTTAAGATCATTAATGACACTATGGGTCATGAAGCTGGCGATGAGTTACTGAAAGAGGTTTCGTCAAGGATCTCTGATACTGGGCGTAAAATGGATACGGTAGCACGGCTAGGTGGTGATGAGTTTGCTTTTATAATCAATAAAGTTAATGCTGTTGAGGATGCAGTAAGCTTTGCCAAGCGACTCAATAAGTTATTGAAGATTCCAGTAGAGGTCAATGGTAACAATATTAATATGGGTAGTAGTATTGGCATCACTATTTATCCTGACGATGCAGCTAATAGTGAAGAATTACTGCGTAATGCTGATATTGCTATGTATCAAGCCAAGGATGATGGTCGTAATACAGTTTGCTTTTTTACCCGTGAAATGAATGCAAGATTGCAAAAAAATAAGGAAATTTTGACTGATCTAACAGAGTCTTTGACTCAAGACCATTTTGAACTCTATTACCAACCGCTTTTTACTATCGATCAAAAGACACTTGTTGGCGCGGAGGCGTTGATAAGATGGCATCATCCTGAGAAAGGCATGATCCCTCCGGATCAATTTATTGCGGTTGCCGAGAAGAGTGGACTGATTAATGAATTGGGTGATTGGGTGTTAGCGCAGGCATGTCGTGAAATAAAAACCTTTATAAATGCGGGGATTTCAGATTTTAAGATAGCGATTAATATTTCACCTGTGCAATTTAGGCGGAAAGATCTTTTACAGCATATGTTAATGGTTCTGGCGCGACATGATGTCAGTGCTGACTTTATTGAGCTTGAAATCACCGAAGGCGCGGTGATGGATAATGTCGATCAAGCTATCGAGACGATGCAAGCCTTGCACGATGCAGGCTTTCAGTTGGCGATGGATGATTTTGGTACAGGTTATTCCTCGCTGAGCTACCTAAAGCGCTTTCCTATCCAAAAAATGAAGATAGACCGAAGCTTTATTTCAGACCTAGAAAATGATGATGATAGTAAATCCATTGCCACTGCTATTATTCAAATGAGCCACTCGTTAAGTTTACATGTACTTGCAGAAGGCGTCGAAACCGAAGCACAACTGCACTATCTTCAAGACGAAAAGTGTGATTATGTGCAAGGTTATTATACGGGAAGGCCTATGCCAGCCAGCGACTTTATTCAAAAGTTCCGTGTCACTGAGGAAGGTAAATACCCTAATGGTAAATGGACTGTATCAACCACAACCACATAAAAAAGGCCTATAGTGGACAATCTTCAGCTGACTTTTCCACTTAATCCCTAAGAGCGATAATAAACTCAACATTAGTCATTCATTCAAGGCCTATGAATACACATCTCACAAGAATGCCTTCATAAAAGGAAAGCATTCATCAGTAAGTGACATAAATATTTGCCCGCCTGATTACCATTGATCGACCCACTATCATGATTTCTAAATATTTTGAGAACTTGCACCGTCCGAGTGCTAAATAATATTCACTCTAGTGCAAAGGCTTAATTGAATACTATCTGTTTATCGTTAACCTTTTGTTATATATAAAAAATAAATATTGGCATTTAGCTTGCTCTACTAAAGGCATCTTGAATAAAACCTTGTTAATAGTGTGTCTTTGCTAATCGGTTTTATTTTTTTCCCGCATTTTGAGTAGGATTGTCCTTATGAATACAGATAAACAGCTATTAACCAAATCTAATATTGTTGTGGTTGGTAACGGCATGGTTGGCCATCACTTTGTTGAGGAAATGGCTAAAAATCCAAATTACCAAATAACAGTGCTCTCAGCGGAATCTCGCTTAGCTTACGATAGAGTTCATTTATCAGAATATTTTGGTGGTAAAACTGCCGATGACTTAGCAATGACTACACCAGAGCATTATGAAGAGTTGGGTGTAACTTTTAAAACCAATGCAAAAGTGATTTTGATTGATAAAATCGTTCAATATGTTACCACTGAAGATGGCGAGACCTACCATTACGATAAATTAATTTTAGCCACTGGCTCTTACCCATTTGTTCCGCCGATTCCTGGAAAAGACCAAGATCATTGTTTAGTTTATCGTACTATTGACGACTTAGAAGATATCGCCGCTAGCGCTAAAGAAAGCAAAGTTGGTGTTGTTATTGGTGGTGGTTTATTAGGTCTTGAAGCTGCAAACGCTATCAAGCAACTAGGCCTACAAACACATGTTGTTGAATTTGCGCCACA
>Ga0105356_10004512_pt1 | contig 13407 bp, 13 predicted proteins | sample GOMGulsemesocosm_3_FD_83502 | JGI IMG/M metagenome (GOLD analysis project Ga0105356, IMG submission 83502) | Methane-oxidizing microbial communities from mesocosms in the Gulf of Mexico - GOM9D Gulf of Mexico | ecosystem: Environmental > Aquatic > Marine > Cold seeps | place: Gulf of Mexico...
CTCTGACCCTATTGAACCACCTGCGCCAGTAACCATTACGGCTTTGTTGCTAATGTTTGATGACATTAAATCTTGTCTTGGTTTAACTGACTCTCTTCCAAGTAGGTCATCAATTTCGACATCCTTAATTGCATCAACGCTTGTAGTGCCCGACACTATATCGGCCATGCCCGGTATGGTCATAACTTGTAACTTGTACTTTTCGATCGAGTTAAGGACTTCTTTTCGACGACTTCGGGAGGTGCTTGGTAGAGCAAGTAAAATTTTGTTAACAGATTTTTGCTCGGCAACTTCAGCTATCTGTGTAGGTGAATACACGCAAGCACCTTGTATTAGTGATAAGTGTTTTTTAGGGTCATCATCTATAAACGCAACTGGTGAGTACTCTGGTCCGCTAGCCAGTGCTATAGCTAATTGACGGCCTGCTGAACCCGCTCCATATATTATAACTCCTTCTTTACGACGCATGGATATCTGTCCAACAACCGCGCGAGCAGTGAGTCTTGCTCCACCTACAAATAAAATACAGAAACTAGCATATATAATCGGCACAGTCCGGGGAACAGGGGCGCTCAAAAAAAAGGATAATACAGTTAAAAATGCAGTAGAAAGCACAACACCAGCAACGATAGCCCATACCGCTTGCGTATTCATGTAGCGTAAAACAGCTCGGTACAGACCTAGTTTTACAAAACTCAATAAGCTCAACGGAAGTAATATTGCCAAAAGCCCCCAAGTGTGTGTATTTTTTAATACAGCGGCGCTATCAAGCCTAAGTAAAAAGGCAAGCCAAAAAGCAACAATGATAAAAATGCTATCTATAACAAGTGATAACACTCTTTTTTGTGGGCGAGGTAAGTTAACTAAGAATTTTAAAAACACTATACATTTCCCTGAAGCTAGCAGTGATACTACTATTCTATTAATTACAATTTTACTACAAGATGAACAACCATTGCACTTAATAGTTAAAGACTATATGCAAAAGATAATATAGTCTTTATGTATTTAGTTATTTTTTGTAAATTTGTGTATGTAATCTGACTATTTTACTCTATCTCCACTACCACTTCCTGTGACGGTTTTCAGTATATAAATAAAGTAATGTTTAAGACTTAATGTGGAAATCATTTTTGCATCGGTTTCAGCTAACAACTCTGGAGTAGACATATCTATTTCGTTCACTTGTGCTAAGCCAGTAATGCCAGGACGCACATTGTATATATTTTTAGCCTCACGAGCCTGAGTAAGTTCTTGTTGATTAAATAGTCCAGGGCGTGGTCCAACTAAACTCATTTCACCTTTAAGTACATTCCAAAGCTGTGGCAGCTCATCTAATTTTGTTTTACGTAAAAAACCACCAAACGGTGTAATAGATGCAGTGCTTGCTAAATGGCTTGCAACCGATGCTGTATCTACTGTCATTGTTCTAAATTTAACTAAAGTGAAAGGTTTTTTATTACGACCAACACGCTCTTGCATAAAAAGCGGCGAGCCAGTATCAAATAGGCCAATGATAAAAAGTATAATAAAAAATGGAAGAGCAAATACTAATCCAAACAATGCGATAAAAAAATCTAAAATACGTAACATTAATATCTACCCAAATCTATTTCTGTTAAAAGTTTGTTTGCTTTCGATGAGTCGACAACAAAGTTATCAAGCAATACATTTTCACGTTCTTTTTGGCCTAGAACTCTTAACCCCAAACGAAGCAATATTTCAGGAAAGTAAAAGTGCTTAATATTTACTTTTTCTTTACCTGCAAGATAATTCAATACTTGTTGGAGTGATAGAGCTTTTTCATCAGCTAATAGGTAGATTTCACCATTAGCTTTGTCGCTCATTAAGCAAAACTTGATGAAACTAAGTAGTTTATCTACTGATAAGTATGAACGCTGGTTTTTTATTGCTTTGAAAGGAAAAACGTGAACTTTAGAGACTAATCTAGCTAAGGTTCTTATATTTCCTGGTGCATCATAGCTTAAAATAAGTGCGGGGCGAATTATAATGTAATCAATACCTGAATCGGAACAAAAAGTTTTTACTAAATTTTCTGCGATGATCCTCGTTTGAAGTTGTGGTGCCCCTTTAATTAACGAAGAGTTTTCATTAACATCTAAGTCAGCGCATTTACCATGAACATACGCTGTACTAAAGTAAATAAACTTTTTTATATTATTATTTTTACATGCTACTAATAAGTCTTTTAGGGCTCCAATATTTGTTTGCTCAAGCTCTTGAATAGTTGAAGCATGTTTATGGGCAAACGATGCCAAATGAACAACTTGAGAGCATCCTTTAACCGCACTATCCCACTCTAAAAACTCAGATAAGTCACCTGTTACTACAGATTTCACTGCAGCTTGAGGAATCACTTCGCCAGCTCTTTGTGTTATCGATATCGAAAAATCCTTTGATAGATAATCAACAAGCTTTTTACCAATAAAGCCATTTCCACCCGTAATTAAGACTCCCATATTAACTCCTAAAAGAATCTATTTTTAAGTCTTAAACTAGGTGCTTCAACTAGTTTCCACGAAGCTGTAGAGACAACAAAAATAGTCGTAAATAGCACAAAGTAAGATGAAACCGTATTAAACTCAAAACCGTTTGCTATAAATAACTGAATTATCGGGAAATGAAAGATATATACGCCATATGAAATATCGCCCAACTTTTTAAATGAAAGCACATTAGGCAATGAAATAAATACCAATGTAATGAAAACAGCAATTACAAATGGTTGTAAGTAATATAAATTCAACCACATCAAAATAACTGATGCAATTAACAATGCTGAAAACTGTCTTTTCAAAATATCAAAGTATTTAAAGCAAAATATACCTGCAATAAAATACATCATTTGCCCTGGCAGCTGAGATGCCAGTGTTTCAGCCATTGGGATTGTATCTTTATGAAATAAGATAAAATCTTTATAAATAAAAGATAGTACATAGATTGCCAACATGTATAAATAACTATATTTGCGTTCTAAGAGCATGTAAAAAATAGGTACCATGCAGTAAAACATAACTTCTATTTTTAAAGTCCACAATGAGCCATTAATAAAGGGCTCTGGATGCGTTGAAAATACACCATCAATAGTAGGTGCTAAAAAATTCAAAAAAATTCCATTTGCTACAAAGTACTTAATTTCAGACGTATAGCTCCCAATCGAACTCCCGTCTCCGACAATAAAATATAAACAGCTAGAAAACAAAATTAACAAAATGTAAGCAGGATAAAGACGAAGTAAACGCCCCCAAAAATAATTAATTATGGTTTTTTTTCTGTCGTAGCTCATATAAATCAGAAAGCCACTAACGATAAAGAATGTAGACACTGCACTACCTGATAGCCAATGTAATGACTCACTAACTGACTCCGTCAGTGGTGTTTTAGCTAAAAAAGCTAAATGCAAAAACACTACCGCCGTAGCCAATACTAACCTTAAAAAGTCTAGATTATTGCTTTTATAAACATATTTCATTTATGTGCTACCTTAAAAGGGCCATGTAAGTTTCAAACCATAAAGCTGAGTCAGGAAATAATTGCGCCCTAGTGTGTGAAGCTAAGCGAGTATCGTTATATGTTTCAACATCAAATAGCTTACTAATTTGTTTTAAGCAGTCATGCACATCATCTTCTTTATAAATCACGCCAGCTTGATCTAAAACTGAATGAGCATAATCAAGGTCTGGGGCAATAACAGGCAGATCGTAAAACATAGCCTCTATTAGTGGATTACCAAAAGTTTCAGATTTTGAAGGGAAAATAGCCGCAAATGCAAAGTCTTGATAATACTGTTTGAGATCTGCCTGAGGTAACTCCCCTAAGTTATTGATCGGTAGATGCTGCTCTTTTATAGCCGCTATAAACTCTGCCGCTTCAGGTATTGATTCATCAACCGTAATATTAATAACGACAGGCAATGCCTTTTCTTTTATTGCAGTAGCAAGTTTCAATAAAAATGCATGATTTTTATGTGCATAAAAGCGACTAACATAAAGTAGCTCTTTTACTTTGGGCAACTCCTGCTTAGTTTGAAGGCTTACAATGCTCTCTCTTTTGAAGTTGTCGCTAATTGGATTAAAAATAATTTCAGAATCAATTGTTACTTTTTCATTTAGCAACTTTTGCATGTAGCTACTTTGAACAACAACTGTGTCAACAGCTTTAACTGTTTTACCAAAAAGGTAACGTTTAATTTTCTCAGCTATTTTTGCAACTCCACTCAAACTACCATATAAACGGTCATCGACGATGTATGGGTGATGAAGTAAGACTACTTTTTTATGATTACTTTTAATACCGAACAAAAAATTACCGAAAGCAAGAATTGCTTTAGGCTCATATTTGTTTACTAACGAATTCATCAGTGAAAAGTTGACTTTAAACACATTCAATAAGGCTTTAATACTGCCTGGTACCACATCAACAACTACAAATTTGCAATTTTCTGTCTCTGAATATGTTAGAAACTCTGGCAAGTTTGGAACAATAAATACGAACTTCTCACCACTTTGAAGTGCATTGCGAATAAAGTTATTAGCAATATTTTTGGGGCCTGCAGCAATCTGATTTGAAAAGTTAACGAGATACATTCTTCTTGCCCTCAAATAAGTAAATAAACAAAGTGAATAACATCAATAAAACGAATATGGTTAATGTGTTAAAAATAAAAGCGTTTGAAATACCAAACCCTGTCAACATCATGAAGGCATAAAAAGAAACCCATAAAGGTGCAAACTTTGAGCTGATCATTACCTGATAGAAATATTTTAAAACCATGCCTGTCAAAATTGCATACAAAATAACTCCAACAGGCCCAAAGTGAACATAACCTGCAGTTACACGGCTTAGAGGCCAACCGACAGGGATCATGTACTTAAATGGTGAGTTAATTGCAACATTATTCCCTTGAGCGAAATTATAGATATAAACACCTTCATCTAGTGGTGGTTTAGCCTCATAAAATGAGCTTGGAATAAACCCAGTAAAGAAGTCCATAAACGTACTACCAAACCAAAGCTTATTAATAGAGTCAAAATATGGAAAAATGAATAGCGAGATATCAATATCACTGAATCGCTTAAATAACTCGCCCATATATGGCAGGGCGTCAGGTATTAATGAGCCTGGATCTGACATATAGTAATCTAATGCTCCATCAACCCTTAAAATAGGTGCAAGAGAAGCAAAGAAAACTAAAAAGAATAATAAGAGTAGGTTTTTAACAGAAAAAACATTTACGTTTTTAATTTTATAATTCCACATTAGAATTAAGAAAACTAAAAGTAGTAGTGGATTTTTTCTTTCGCCGTAAGATGCGAGCATGGCAAAGAAAAACACTGATATAAAAAATAGAAAAAGGTAATTTTTAAGCTTAATTTTTTTCAATGACAAGTAAGTTATGTAGTAGCCTATAGACAGCATCGCGGATATAAAAAATATATTCCTATACATTGCAGTACCTTGAACTACCAAGGTTTTATTATCCATATTACTTATCAGAAAGAAGAAACCGCCTACTTTATGAAGGAACAAAGCAAACATTAGTATCGTGAGGGCAATAAAGAAATAGCTCGCATATTTAAATTTTACAACCTTCATACCTACGCCAACACTAGATACGCCAAAAAGTTTTCCCTTAGGCTCAAAGAAAGCCATGGTAAAAATGCAAACTATTGCAAATATTAGCTTGTACATAACATGCTGAAAAAAAGCAAAACTAAAGTCATCTAAGTAATAGATAACTTTCGGGTGAAGTTCTTGCGGATTATGAGCGATAAAGTATAGATATGGCACCTCAGCCATAGAAAACAAAATAAAAAAGGGAATAACATGAAAAAAATCTTTCTTCCCCTTTTTTAAGTAAAGAAGTAACAGCAATAGAATAATAAAGTAAAAGGTTATAAATGCATCAATCATTGTACTGTTTTATTCTTTTTGCAGGTACACCACCAAAGATACATTGTTTTTCTGTAATAGACTTAGATACAACCGCAGCACTCGCAATAATCGTCTTTGCAGCAATACTTTCAGCGGTTTCTAATAAAATTGCACGTGTACCTAACCAGCAATTTGCTGCAATTTCCTTTTTGATGCTAACTGGCTTACTTTTAGGGTCGTAGCCATGGCTATGGCTGTAAATGACAACACCTTCTGATAACAAGGTATTATTTCCAATAGTTAATCCACCTGTGTGATCTAGATGGCAATTTCGGCATATATGTACTTTATCTTCTATAATACATTCACCTGTGTTGTTCTCTGATACAAGCAATGTTCCTTTTCCAATAAAAACCCCATCACCTATGCTTACAAGCTTAGGTGACTCAATTCTAGCACCAAACTCGATACGAACATTTTTGCCAACTTTTTTACATACAGCCTTATAAAATAGAGTATTTAAGATATCGAAAAAAACTTTTAGAAAGCGCAAAGGAATTCGTACACAGAAAAGTAGTAAGCCGCTGTCTTGATAAAGCTTCGTAATACGATCAATCATTTGATAAGCCTATATTTAAAAATATATAAATAAACAACACATGAGGTTAGGTAATATACACTGAATGATATTGCTAAACTCTCTGCACTTGCAGTTACTGTTAAAATATATGCGCCCATGACTATCGCAGAAGTTAAGGCAACATAAAAAAGCTGATATGTTTTATTCATAACAACCATTACTCTATTGAATGCTAAGGCAACAGAGTAAAATAAACAGATTAAAGTTACTTCTAAAAATAAATCTGCAGTGTATTTATCACCATATAAAAGTAAAAAGTAATCGTAAAGAAAATAGCCAACACCAACGAATAGTAGGCATGACAACGACATATATTGCATAGCATAGCTGAGAAGTTGCTTTAGATTGCTTCCTGACTCATGGAGCTTTGTTAAATTTCGTAAAACAATATTACAGATGATATTTAACAGGATTGAACAAATCATAAACATCTGAAATGAAACATCGAACTCAGCGAGTGCTACAAAGCCATTCTCACTATTAGCTGTTACATACCTTACAAACCAAAAGATAAAAGCATTAATTGCAGAACCAACAATTACTGGCTTTACCGTATTGAATACTCCTTTAGTTTTCTGAAAAAGCACATCGTATTCAATGTTTTTTATAATATGTGTGTGATTAATCAATGCATTACATACTTTAACTGTTAAATCAGTAAGCTGATAAATAAGCATATAAAATAAAGCTATTTCTACATTAATATCTTCATATGTATAGAAAATAACAGCGGTTGATAAAACAATACTAATTACTGTTGAGAAAAAAATTACTTTATAAATCCCTTTCCCTATATACACAGAGATTGAATAACCATTTAACAGAGTCAGTGAAATTAATATTACTACTGTCAAAACTATTTGGAGCGTCAAAAAATCAAAGGAAGATAAACTTCCTATCAATTGACTACTAGCCCATAATAACAAGCATGAGGTGGAGATGATTAATGCGGTAAATGCATAGAAGACACCATATGCAAGCACTGAAACTTTACTAGAGTTCTCCTTAGAACTCTCTTTAACAGCAAAAGGATTAACTGCTGAGCTAAATGTAGTCTCAAATAAGTTAATTGTACTTCGCAAAAACGCAAAAGTTCCATAAGTATCTTTTGATGTGTAACGAGCAATTAAAATATTAAGGATTAATATAAAACCTTTCGCTATTAAAGTACTAAGCATTAATAGAAATGCACTAGAAAAGAGTTTTTTTAGCATTGGATTAAACGCTCAACCCAGTTTTCTATGGCGTAACTTTGATAAACTTCATTACTAACTGGAACATATGGAGAAGTTAAAAAATCGGCTAGTTCTTGGTCGTTTTGCTGGCCAATTACAAAAATATTTTCAGTTTTATAAAAAGGTTCTTCCATAACTAGTTTATTATTAGTAATTAGCTTTTTGTTTATTCCTAAGGTCTCAATGGTTCTCATTGTCAAGCCTGTTTGATCAGGATGCCCATAATCAATAATAACCTCAGAATCACACATTACATCAGAAACAGCTTGAACACTGAGTTTGTCAAAAGAAACCTCTTCAATTGGTATCTTTCGAAATGTTTTGTTAATAACTTTAAGTACTTTAAAAACAGGTTTGCTAGGGTAGTAAAAAAATGTGTAAGCAGGTTTATTAAGATTCTTTTCAACTAAAGAAGCCATCCCTAATACATCACTAAAGCGATTAGAGTGCAATGTTCCAACAAAAGCTGCCGAATACTTATTTTCTGACACTCTACTTACCTTTCTGCTGTATTCTCTGCTGTAAAAAAGAGGTAAGTACTCAAAGTTTTCAATATTCTGGCAATCAATTCTATCGAATGACTTTATAGCATCAAAATACTTAAATTTTCCTTTAGCGCCTTTTACATTAGACAGTGAGTCCCAGGAGTAATACACGAATTTAGCTTTGCTAAAGCCTTGCTTCATTTTATCAAGTAAACACTCTGAAAGGCCTTCACCTTTAATGACAATAATTAATTCATAGTCGCCTTGCCAGTTAATTTCATTTATGAAATGTTTTTCTGTTAACTTGCTTGTAAGGCTTGGCATTAACCTTGACTTTACTCGATCAAAGTTACTCTTTACATAAATGTGGTTAATCCAGTTAACTGAATGGCCTTTTGACTCCAACACATTTATAATTTTTTTGTAGTAGCCAAACGTATCTGGACTAAAGAGTAAAACTTTCATGCTTGTTGTAAAATTCCGTAAATGAATTAATCATTGATTCTAGGTCGTTTTCGATAGTGGTAGGATTAAAATCAACCACACCTTGCAGTTTGCTAATATCAACTTCAGAAAAGGCTTCATTGACGTTACTTTCAAACCAATTTACTTTACAGCCTGTTTTATCAGTTATTACCTTTGCAATTGTATCCGCTCGAGTATTTCTTCCTGAGGCAATATTGAAAATCTCATTACTTTGTATATCAGCTTTAGCTAACTTGTAAATGGCATCAGCCACATCAACTACTGAGACATAATCTTTTTGATAATCCTCGCGGATATACATATTTACTTCATTTTTAGCGATCGAGTCTCTAACTATTGAAGGTAGAAATAGAGGGCTATTTACCGCTAATCCATAAACGTTACTCGGTCTAACTATGATTGCTTTATCTACTAGGTTTAAGACTAAATTCTCCGCCGTAAGCTTTGTTAAGTTAAATAGCGCTCTGTTATCTTTAGCACAAACAGTAAGGTCAGCACTTTCAAAACTTGCTTGCTGATTCATGTAAACACGCGTAGATGAAATATAAATAAACCTATCAAACTGGCTACATTCTAGAATTTTTACTAAGTAGCTGACGTTTGAATCGAGTACTTTAATTGGATTATTAGCGCAGTCGCCATGGCCTACAGCATAAATCACTGTGCCTAATGCTTTAGTAAAAACACCCTCATCCAGCTTTTCTGGTACATATACTTGCTCACCAGCTTCTCTAAGCTGCTTTACAATCTCACTACCGATAAACCCATTACCACCAATAACTGTGTAAATCATGCGCTGCCAAGCCTCTCACGTTGATAATTACCCGACTGAACATTTTTACACCATTGTGAGTTTTCTAAATACCATTTAACTGTTTTTAGAATGCCTGACTCAAATGTTTCAAGTGGTTGCCATCCAAGCTCTTTATTTATTTTTGAGGCATCGATTGCATACCTTAAGTCATGACCGGGCCTGTCCTGTACAAATGTAATTAACTCTTTAAAATCATCTAAACCATCAGGCTTATCTGTAATTAGCTCATTCAGATGGTTACAAATTGTTGTGACTACTTCAATATTTTGTTTTTCATTGAAGCCACCGATATTGTATGTTTCGCCAAGTTTGCCTTCAGATACAACTTTATAAAGTGCTCGTGCATGGTCTTCAACAAATAACCAATCTCTTACTTGCTTGCCATCGCCATATACTGGAAGTTTCTTGCCCTCTAGCGCATTAAGAATAATTAACGGGATCAATTTTTCGGGAAAATGATATGGGCCATAATTATTTGAGCAGTTTGTTAGCACTACTGGCAGTTGAAAAGTTCTGTTCCACGCTCGAACAAGATGATCCGATGCAGCTTTAGATGCAGAATAAGGTGAACTAGGCTCATAAGGCGTTTCTTCAGTGAAAAGACCTGTTTCCCCTAAGTCGCCGTATACTTCGTCTGTTGAAATGTGGTGAAAGCGAAATACTGCTTTCTTTTCATCACCTAGAGAATCGTAGTAAGTTCTAGCAGCTTCTAGTAGTTCGTAGGTTCCAACAACATTTGTCTGAATAAATTCACCTGGTCCATCAATAGAGCGATCCACATGGCTTTCCGCAGCTAAATGCATGATAAAGTCTGGTTGAAATTTGGCAAACGTAGCGTTAACTATCTCACGATCACAAATATCGCCTTTCACAAAATGATATCTTTCATTTTGCTCTACACATGCTAATGACTCTAAATTACCCGCATACGTAAGCTTATCGAAGTTAACTACCGTATGTTCGGTTTCATTTATTAAAAAGCGAACTAATGCAGAACCAATAAAACCAGCCCCGCCAGTTACAAAAATTATTTTACTCATAAATTACTCGATTAGAAGGTAGGAGCATCTGCTAACATTAAGCCAGCTTCATCTTTGGGTGATAGCAATGGCTGCATACTATTCACGAGAGGCCATTGAATCGCAAGACTAGGATCATTCCAGAGGACGCTTTGTTCAAATTCAGGTGCGTAGTAATTTGTGCACTTATAAACAAATTCAGCAGATTCAGTTGTTACATAAAAACCATGTGCAAAACCTTCTGGTACCCAGAGCTGTTTATTATTATCACTGTTCAATAAAACACCTACATGCTTTCCAAAAGTTGGGCTATTTTTACGTACATCAACGGCTACATCATAAACTTCACCAGCTATCACACGCACTAATTTACCTTGTGTTTGCTCCGTTTGATAATGCAGACCTCTTAAAATCCCTTGTCCAGACTTGCTATGATTATCTTGCACAAAAGTTACATCTGCAACATGCTCTCGAAACCAGTCTTCACGAAACGTTTCTAAAAAAAAGCCTCGCTCATCACCAAAAACTTTAGGCTCTAAGATTTTTACATCAGGAATAGCTGTGTCAATTATATTCATGAGAAGACCCTCCTTGAAAGTAAGCTCAACAAATACTCACCGTAACCACTTTTGACTAATGGCGCAGCTAATTGCTGCAGCTGTTGCTCATTAATATACCCCATTCGAAAAGCGACTTCTTCTGGACAATTTACTTTTAATCCCTGTCTTTTTTCTATGGTTTCGATAAATTGTGCTGCTTGCAACAGGCTGTCATGAGTACCAGTGTCTAACCAAGCCGTTCCGCGTCCCATAATTTCAACATCTAAAGAGTTAGTGTTTAAATACTGTTCGATAACATCTGTTATTTCTAGCTCACCTCTAGGTGAAGCTTCAACATTCTTCGCGTACCCAACAACTTTGTTATCAAAGAAATATAAACCTGGAACAGCATAGTTTGACTTTGGCGATTCTGGCTTTTCTTCTATAGAAATCGCTTTACCACTCTCATCAAACTCAACAACACCATATGAACATGGGTTTGCTACATGATAACCAAAAACAGTTGCTCCAGACTTTCTAGAAGCAGCTATTTGCAGTGACTTAACAAGGTCATGACCATAGAAAAGGTTATCACCTAAGATCAATGCAACATTGCTACTACCAATAAACTCTTCACCCAGCAAAAATGCCTGAGCTAAACCATCTGGCGATGGTTGAGTCTTGTACTCAATATTTATACCCCAATCTTTACCATCACCTAGCAATTCTTTGAAGCGGTCTAGTTCTACTGGTGTTGTTATGACTAGGATATCTTTGATGCCTGCATTCATTAAAGTAGCGATCGGATAATAAACCATCGGTTTGTCATAGACGGGCATAAGTTGTTTACTCACGACCTTCGTTAATGGGTAAAGGCGAGTCCCGCTTCCACCAGCTAAAATAATACCTTTAGTCATATAGCTTCCATAATAGTAATTCCTGCGCTTCAGGCTTAACTTAAAAAATGATGATATTGAGTGAACTGTATAAAAGAGCCAAGTTATCAAACACTTTCTTGTTCTCTAAAATAATTTTTACCCAAGATAATTAGAATACCAATTAAAATGCCAAACAATGCCCCTACAATGCATATAAGAGCTCTTTTTGGGCTGACTCTTTCTTCGGGAACTAAAGCAGGATCAATTGTTTTGAAGACATACTCATCTCGAACTTCAGCAAACATAATTGTTTTAGCTTGCTCCTCGATAAGCTGAAATAATACTGTTTTAATATCTGAAACTTTCGTGGTTTCGATTTGTTGCTTTAAAAATTCAGTACTTTTAATTGCTTCAGCAACATCTCGTTCCTTCATCTCTTTATTAATATCTTCAATAAGCCACAGAACCCATTGTTGAGCAATATAAGGTGAGATATGTTCAACAGAAATTGTAATCATGCCGGTATCTTTTGAAGAGTTTATATAAACGATCTCTTTAAATTCTTTGTAAGCCTCCTGTAGTGATGGCTTTGGCTTAAATGGAAATTCAACATCTCTGACCCAGGAGTTTGTTTTGGTATCATAGATATCCTCATCATAGGCTATAGCATTCACTTCATATGACCAGCTTTCGGCAGCCATTAAGTCTAGTAAAATGTTATGGCGCTCAATGAACTCACTTGTAAATTTTCTAGATTTTAATACTTCAATTGCTAATGCTGACTTATCAGAAGAACCTGCACCTAAATCAATTCCAGCCATACTGGCTAGACCACCAAATTGACCTGCTAGTGCAGCTAACCCCCCATCACCTTTTCCATTTTCCGCAGGAAAAAGGAGTGCTTCAGCTTTATAAATATTAGGAAGACTAAGAGCTAAAGCAACAGATAACCCCGTAAAAATGATGGTTACCATTGCAATTATTAATTTGCCCTTCCAAATATTTAAGAAGAAACCTTTAAGATCTACGCCTTCATCTTCAGCATACATACTTTGTTGAGTATTCTGTGAATCCACACTTTTTTCCATTAGTAAGTTATCTCATTTATTTAGAGTTACTGAAATTGAATACTGGGTAACTATTAAATTACAGACTGCCAATCGCAGCAACCGCTACACCTAGTTGATAAAGGATCTGCGTCGCTGTGCTCCACAGTGTTAGCTTATCCATGTGCCCAGCATCCATTGGCACTACTATTGTATCGCCTGGCTCTAACTGGTTTGCATTATTAGCAGCAAACCAGCCTCCTGTATTTGGAATTTCAACAGAGCCGTTGGCTTTAATAATGTAAATGCGGTCTTCTGCAGCTCGCTCTTTAAGGCCGCCGCTTAGGTCAATGTAATCATCAACACTTAC
>Ga0105356_10004519_pt1 | contig 13401 bp, 10 predicted proteins | sample GOMGulsemesocosm_3_FD_83502 | JGI IMG/M metagenome (GOLD analysis project Ga0105356, IMG submission 83502) | Methane-oxidizing microbial communities from mesocosms in the Gulf of Mexico - GOM9D Gulf of Mexico | ecosystem: Environmental > Aquatic > Marine > Cold seeps | place: Gulf of Mexico...
CCTAGCTATCGCCTTGGTTGGTGCGAGCCGGGCAGATTTTTTGAACAGTATTTATTAAATAGAAGCATTCGAAATTATGGTGTTAATTTAGTTGTGCAAAACATGCTATATGAATTTATTTACTCTGGACAATATGCAAAACACTTAAAAAAACTAAAAATAAAACTTAATCAAAATGTTCGGGATTATCATAATGTACTTAGCCAGTACTTACCTAAACAAGCCCGTATTAGTAAACCCCAAGGGGGATTAGTACTTTGGATACAAATACCAAACTTATGCGCTAAAACCTTATTACGAGAAGCGATCAAACATAAAATATATTTCAGAGTAGGCAATGAGTTCAGCACGTTAGATTTATATCAAGACTGCTTACGCATTAATATTGGTTGGCCAATTGCGCCTTCATTAACAGGCTCAAGTAATAAAAATGAGGAGTGTATAAGGTATCAGCAACTAATTAAATTATGTGAATTGATTAAATAGCAATTAATCCAAAAATGTTAAATTATAGGGATATTTAAAACCTTTATATTTTAAAAGCTATCACAGCATAAGTTTTGTGTAGCTTAAAAAATTTAGCTAACATGTGAATGAAATCTCATCTCAAAGTATTTTTCATAGATATAGTCTATTTATTAAACTACAGTAATAATTACTCTACTTTTTTACTTTTCAAAATATAAAGATAAACTCAATATTTATGACATATAATTTGTTATTTTTTATTCGCTTTACTTTTTTAATGCTTGGAATTTTTTATCCAACTTTTAGTTATGGACAGACTTCAAAACTCATTAATAATTATTCTGTCAAAAAGCTAACAGAAGAAGATGGTTTTGTTTCCTCTGAGATATATTCTATTATCCAAGATCGCCAAGGTTTAATTTGGTTTGGCACCGCAGAAAATGGGGTTATGCGTTATGATGGCCGTAAAGTGACCTTATTTGAGTTTAACAAAATGAGTTCAAATGGGTTATCGCACAATGATGCTGGAAACCTAATGCTAGATAGAAATGGCAACATATGGATTGGTACATGGGGCGGTGGTGCAAATCAATATAATCCAAAAACAGGTGATTTTGAAAATTTTATTCATGATCCACTCAGATCAGATTCTATCTCATCAAACCGTATTCAATCCTTATTCCATGACAAAAAAAATACATTCTGGTTAGGTTCATATGATCAAGGATTAAATCGGTATCTAGGTAATAATCGCTTTGAACATGTTAAAAAAATTGATGGTAAAAAAACGGGTCTATCACACAATAGAATATGGGATATTGAGGAAAAAGATGATAATAACCTTTGGATTGCTACAAGTTTTGGCTTAAATTTATATAAAAAAACGACAAAGACTTTTACTCACTTTTTTCCTGAATCAAAGAATAAGACGCCAACAGGCGCTAATGAAATTAGAAATATTTTAAAAACGTCACAAGATATACTCTATGTTGGCACGCAAAAAGGCCCATTTTCTTTTGATGAACCCTCCAACACCTTTACAGCAATCACCTTACAAAATGGTGAGCCCTTAGGCCAAGTAAATTCAATGATTGAAGATCATCAAGGTTATATTTGGTTTGTTACCAGTAATGGCGTATACAGAAAGTCTGACCTAGATTCTCAAATTGAAAAATTAGAACTTAAAAATAACAATGGCCTAAGGATCATTTTTGAAGATAGCTCTAAAACAATTTGGATCACCAGTGAAGTTAAAGGCATATTCAAATTAGTACCGCATCGTAAATTTCAGTCTATCAATAACCCTGAATTAACTTCGCCAAACGGGATTGCAGCGGATACTAATGGGGATATATTAATTGTATCGTCATCATCTCAGCTATTTAAATGGCAGGTATCATCACAAACACTAGAAACACTATCAGGTCATATTTTTAATGAAAATAATGGTTTTTCAGGAAATCGTTTATTAGAAAAACCAATTGTTTTCCCCGATGGTAAAAATACCCTATGGATTGCACAGGATGAAGGATTGGCCCAATTTAACCTAAAAACAAAACAAGTTAATTTATTAAATTATCCTAAGTCCGAAAAGAACTATAAAGAATTTAGAGAAATACGTGCATTAAATACAGATCAGCATGGCAACCTTTGGATTGGCACATATAAAAATGGCATATATTTGTATAACCCTTCAACCAAAACGTTTAGTCATCTAGATAGCTCTTTCGGCCTATCTCATCCTGAAGTATTGGGGATTTTTAAAGATGATGAACAAAATATATGGGTTGGCACAGGTAATGGCGCCAATCTCTGGCTAGAGCATGAACAGAAGTTTATTTCATTTAAAAGTGATGATACTGATCCAACTAGTTTACTTGGAAATATAATTCAAGATTTGCATCAATCAAGACAAGGAGATATTTGGATTGCTACTCAAAAGGGCCTCAACTTATATATTCCACAAACAAAAAGTTTTAAACATTTCAGTCAACAAAATGGATTACCAACGTCTCTTATTCGAGCTGTAGAAGATGACAAGAATGGCCATTTATGGATAACAACTAACAAAGGTATTTCAAAGTTAGATCCATTATCAGGTAAGGTAACCAATTATGACAGTCATAACGGTATTTTAGGTTCTAATTATTATGCAAATAGCCTATCCAGAGGAGCTGATGAAACATTATTTACAAGCAGTCAAAGAGGTATCGAATATTTTAATCCATTAAATATTGATATAAAAAACAATGATTTTAACCTTGTATTAACTGGGTTCAATAAAATGGGTCAACCAGTAAAACTAGACACTCCTTACTCTTATGTTACCGATGTTCAATTATCCTACCTAGATTATTTCTTTTCATTTGAATTTTCAGTATTAGATTTTATTTCTCCTGAAAATAGTCAGTATGCTTATAAACTCGAAGGCTATGATGATAACTGGATTGATATAGGTAATGGTAATATTGCATCTTTTACTAATTTGGATGGTGGTTCATATCGCTTTTTAGTAAAAGCAACAAATAGCAGTGGCAAATGGGGAGTAAAATTACTATCAATAAACTTGCATGTTTCGCCTCCTCCTTGGAAAACTTGGTGGGCATATAGTTTATATACTGCATTAATTATTTTCCTCGGCTTCTTAAGTATTTATCTTCGAACTCGAATTCAACAAACTGAATTAATTAGGCAAAAGCAATTTGTTTTAAAACTCGAGGAGCAAGTTTATGAAAAAACAACTTCATTAAAAATTCAAGCTCATGAGCTGAAGGAAGCACTAAATGATGCAGAAAAAGCGACAGTACTAAAATCAGAGTTTATTACAAACATAAGAAATGAAATAAAAGCACCGGTAAATGATGTTTTAAGCATGCTTGATTTACTGAAAAAAAGCCGTTTAACATCAGAGCAAGACCATAATATGAATATCGCCTACTACAGTGCAAATTCATTATTAATATTTGTAAATGATATTCTAGATTTTTCAAAGATTGAAGCTGGTCAATTGCAATTAAATTTGGTTGATTTTAATTTACAGAATTTACTAGAAAAACTCACTCACTCGATAGCACTTTCTGTTCAAGTAAAAAATATTGAAATTACTTTAGATGTAGCAGAAATTAAATATACTTCAATAAAATCTGATCCTGCTAGAATTCAACAAATACTCACTAATATTTTGAATAATGCAATTAAGCTCACTGAACAAGGTGAAATTAAAATTAGTGCAGAACTTAAACCAACAAAAGAGGAAGATAAATTACTCTTTTTCTGTAAAATCCAAGATACTGGTATAGGCATTCCAGAAGAACAAATCCCTATACTATTTAGTGCTTTTAACCTAGTTGATACACCTATCACAAGCAAATATAGCTCGACTAAATTAGGCCTCACTATAAGTAGAGAATTATGTAAATTACTAAATGGGGATGTAATTGTTTCAAGTGAAATAGGAGTAGGGAGTTGTTTTGAAGTGACCTGCTTAGTTCAAAAAAGTCAATTGCCCGATGTCACAGCCTCTTCAATAGATACTTAAAAAAATTTAACCTTTAAACTCTGTTCAAAAAACTTAACAGCCATCTCATTATACTCAGGTCATCGGGAATATGATTTAAAGATATAACCCCTTTATCTAAAACTAGTTTAGGGATCCTATCTTTTCGAAAAATCATTAATGCTTTTGAGTACTCTCGGGTAAATTCGGGGTGTCCTTGTATACCTAAAAAATGTTTATCAACTTGAAACATATAATTCTGGCAAAAATCACTGCTAATTAATACTTGAGAATTAGTTGGTAATTCAATTACTTGGTCTTGGTGGCTTACCACTAATTTAACTGAGCTTAAATTAGGTTTCATCCAAGTTTGTTTCTGTATTACATTCGCATTAGTTACACCCACTCCCCAACCTTTATCTGACTTTTTAACTAACCCACCTAAGGCTTGCGCTATTAATTGATGGCCAAAACAAATGCCTACAAAAGGTTTTTTTACTAAAAAAAGCGTTTGAATAAAAGAGATTAGTTGAGTGATCCATATTTGATTTTCATAAACACTATATTTACTGCCGGTACTCATATAAGCATCACATTCATTTATATCAGTAGGGTATTGCCCATTTTGAACATCATAAAATGATAACTTAAGGTTTTTAATGCCAAAATCAGTCTTGATGATCGTTTTAATAAACATATCTTTATAATCACCAAACTCATCCTGTAAATGTGCTTGGACGTGGTCACATATTAAAATTCCTAATTTCATAAAAGCTTATATTTCACCATTTAGTGCATGAATAAAAATTTCTGTATATTGCTTTTCACTAAATTGAATTGGATTACCAGCAGCACATGGGTCATTAAAAGCCATTTTCCCAATTAGAATGGCATCTTTGGCAGTTATATCGATATCACTTAAAGCGTGTGGAATATTTAACTTTTGTCGTAAATTAATAACCCAAGCTAAGAAGCTATCAAAGCACGCATCTTTTAACCCAATATAACGTGTTAATCGCCTAATTTTATATTCTATTTCAGAACGGTTGGCTTTTAACACATATGGCATCAATATCGCATTTAATAGACCATGGTGACTATTATAAAGCGCTCCTAATGAATGTGCTAAGGCGTGCATTGCACCTAATCCTCGCTGAAATGCAGTAGCCCCCATAGTTGATGCCACCATAATATGTGCCCTTGCCTCTAGGTTTTTTCCATCTAAAGTTGCCTTTAATAAATTATCTTTTATTAATCTAATTGCCTCTAATGCTATCCCTTGTGCCATCGGATGATAACTAGGAGCACAATAAGCTTCTAGTGCATGGGAAAAAGCATCCATACCTGTGGCTGCAGTTAAATGAGCAGGTAAACCCAATGTCAGTTCAGGATCAAGAATAACAGTATGAGGTAACATCTTAGGATGAAAAATAACACGTTTTATTTTAGCTTCAACATCTGTGATCACAGCTGCACGCCCGACCTCAGAGCCGGTACCTGATGTTGTAGGTATGGCAATAACAGGGGCCATTTTACTGGTATTTACACGAGTCCAATTATCTCCTTCATCAACAAAATCCCATAAAGGTAAATTCTGCCCTACCATTAACGCTACAGACTTTGCAGCATCAAGAGCTGAACCACCGCCTAATGCAATAACACCATCATGGTTACCTTTATTAAATGCGATTACGCCATCTAATATATTTTCCTCTGTTGGATTCCCGACTATTTTACTGAAAATATCGCATTGTATACCATGCTCCCTGCAATGGGTTAAAACCTGACTCACCATAGGAAATTCAGCTAAAATTGGATCTGTGATCAGTAAAGGCTTTGTCATACCTAAATCTTTACAAAGCAGTGGCAACTCTAATATTCGCCCTATACCTTGCTTAATATTTGTAGGGTAATGCCAATCAGCCTTAAAGTGATCAAACTTCATATTTCCACCTATATTATCTAAATTTTAGTTTTTAAATGAAACGATTTAGGCCGTGTTAATGCGCTATACCCTAAGCTGGATAAAGTACAACCTCGACCTGAATTTTTAACGCCAGTCCACGCAAGTGCAGGATCTAAGTAATCACATCGGTTCATGAAAAAAGTGCCTGTTTCCAACTGCTCTCCAATAGTGATTGCTCTATCAATATCTTTAGTAAATACACAAGCAGTTAAACCAAAATCAGAGTCATTCATTAACTCAACAGCTTGTTTATCGCTACGGACTTTCATAATGCCAACAACAGGACCAAAACTTTCTTTCGTCATGATATCCATTGAATGATCAACGTTAGTGAGTAATTGAGGTGCTAAATAAGCGCTGCCTTCTTCATTTAATGGAAAATCATCTGAATCGATGTGAGTTTTTGCACCTGCAATAACCGCATGATGTATTTGTTCTCTAACAAAATCAGCAGGTCTCGCATTAACCATAGGCCCAAGTGTTGTATCTACATCTAGAGGTGAACCTAATTTATACTGATTAACGAGTTCAGTAGCTGATTTTACAAATTCATCAAAAATTTGCTCCGCAACATAAATACGCTCAATGGCGCAACACGATTGCCCTGAATTAAAAAATGCACCGTCGATACAGGTTTCAACAGCATGTTTAAGATCAGCATCATCACATACATAAGCGGGATCTTTGCCACCCAACTCTAGACCTAAACCCATAAACTGGCCATTGCAGGCATTTTCTATTGCTCTTCCCCCTGCAACAGATCCTGTAAAAGAGACATAATCTATCTGGCTCTGTTTTATGATGGCTTCAGTATTACCGTGACTTAAATGCAAATATTGAAAAACCCCTTTAGGAAAATTAGCTTCTTCGAATGCTTTTTCAAATTGCTCAGAACATAAAGGGGTTTGTGCTGAATGTTTTAAAATAACGCTATTTCCCGACATTATTGCTGGAATAATGCTATTAATAGCCGTTAAATATGGATAGTTCCAAGGTGCAATAACAAAAACAATGCCTAAAGGTTCACGTTTAATATAGGTAGTAATATTGTCATTTGACTCAATTTCTATTGTTTTTAAACTTTCTCGCGCAATATTAATCATATGACGCGCACGTTGCGCCATACCTGAAATTTCACTTAAAGCATATTTTATAGGTCTTCCCATCATATAACTCAACTGTAAAGCAATTTCATCGCTATTTTCAATAAACGCATCAATCATAGCTAAACACATTTTTTTACGATAATGTAAGGTTGTTTTTTTCCATTTAAACTGTGCTGATTTTGCAAGTTTAAGTGTTTGATTGATGTTTTGTGTATTAGCTAAAACCCGTTCTACGTATATAGAATTATCAATAGGAGAGCGTGTTATTTGAAGGTTTTCAGTTGTATTTAATGTCATAAATTACTTCCTCAAATAATTTCAAAATACCGCTCAAGTTCCCAATCAGAAACATGTTTACGATATTCTCTTTCTTCCCATAATCTGGTTTGTGCAAAGTGTTCAACAAACGCTTTACCAAATAACGTATTTGCAGCTTGCGAGTTTTTAAGGCTATTTGCGGCTTCAAATAGGGATTTTGGTAAAATTAAAGATTCATGATGCACTTGCTCATAAGCATTACCTTTAACTTGTTCAAGAGGTTCTAATTTTTCTTTTATGCCTAATAAACCAGATCCTAGAGCAGCAGCCAATGCAATATAAGGATTAGCATCTGCGGCACCTAAACGATATTCAATTCTTTGAGACTTATCGCTACCAGGAATTAATCGCAAAGCTGTGGTACGGTTTTCAACGCCCCAAGTGGCATCTAAAGGAGCCCAAAGACCTGGTACCATTCTGCTATAGCTATTAACGTTAGGCGCAATCATGGCTAAAAATTCAGGCATATATTTTTGCTGACCCGCTAAAAAATTCTTTTGTAACTCACTCATATTAAATGCTTTGCTGGAGTCGTAAAAAACAGACACTCCATTAAGGTTTTTTAGCGAAATATGAATATGACCACTTTGTCCAGGTAGTTTGTTAGACCATTTAGCCATAAATGTTGCCATAAAATTATTTTTCTGTGCCCACACTTTTATAAATGTTTTAAATAATGCGGCTTTATCTGCGGCGTTCTCAGCTATATCATGATTAATAGCGGCTTCTAATACACCAGGTCCAGTTTCAGCATGTAACCCTTCAATAGGAAAGTCCATCGCTTCACCCAATTGCAGAATTTGTTGGTAAATATCTGCATGAGTACTATTTCTTAATATGGAATATCCGAAGTTACCGGGTGTTAAAGGGGTTAAGTTTTTATAGCCTTTATCTCTTACTGACTTTGGGGTTTCATCAAACATAAAAAATTCATATTCAAAAGCAGCGTTTGCGATCAGCCCCATATCTTTAGCTTGGGATATCACATTATTAAGTAAATTTTTTGGACATATATTTGCAGCTTCCTTACTGAATTGCACAATAAACAACAGCATATTATCTTCAAAGGGAATTTCACGACAAGAACTAGGAATTATCTCAACTTGTGCATCAGGATAACCTGTATGCCAGCCAGTATAAGAAGTATTATCATAAAGTTGATCATTTGAATCCCAACCTAAAACGACATCACAAAATGCAAACCCCTGATCTAAAGATGAAAAGAATTTTTCCTTACTCATATATTTACCACGCATTACACCATCAATATCAAATAACCCTACCTTGATATAAGACAAATCTCGTTGCTCAACAATTTTTTTTGCATCATCAACAGTTTTAACCATTCTTGGTTCTAACATAACATTCCTTATAAAAAGGGGTCGGAGTCAATTAACCTGTTTATTACCATTATTCATGGGCCGGCCTTGCTTTAATTGACCAATTTTAACTTCCAAGGTTTGCTCTAATTGCGTTTTAAATTCAGTATCACCAAAGGGATAATTATGAGTCAAGCATTCTCTAATATGATGAATTTGCTCTGAAGAAATGTGATGTGAAAATAAATCGCGATAATTATTTATTCTGCTTTGCTTCGATTGACCTAATTTTAAATATTCATCATGAGGTGTTAAACATTTAATTGTTTTACCTACACCGTTTTGTTGATAGCTTGACCAAGTGTATTCTTCAGGTGCATCAACCATTTTTGCTCTAACCGGATTAAGTTCGATATAACGCTGGCAAATCAAAAGGTAGCGCTCACTATCTATTAGACTAGCTTTATGTCTACCTTCCCACAAAGTCCCGGTGCGATTATATATTCCATTTATATATCGAACATATTTACGTCCCACACTTTGCATTACTTTTGAAATACCTTCATGATCGCTTGGTGTCATAAGGAGGTGAACATGATTAGTCATTAAAACAAAGGCATGAAGTTTTACGTTATTTTCAATTAATGCTTCACCTAACGCTTTCATATAAAAGCCATAGTCATCATCACAAAAAAAACAGACTTGTTTATTGTTGCCTCGTTGCACAATATGACTTGGGATACCAGCGGCGTAAAACCTCACTTTCCTTGGCATGTTTTATTCCTGCTAATCACTTCATAAAATAAGTATAGTGCAGATGTTATGATCTGAAAGTGAGAATCTAATTAATTAACTCCGACCCCTTTTTATTTCATTAAGGTTTTTTTAAGCCAACAGCGACTCTGTCCCTGAGGGTAATTTTCTAGCTCACCAAAACCTTGCCCTCTGAGTTCACTTGAACTCCACCAATAACCTGTCCTTCATTATTATTGAGTAAGTAACATAACTCATGCCTTCCTGTTTCACCCACTATTGCTTGCGTAAATTGATCAATGCCATACCATAAAAGGTTTTGTTCATTATCCGAAAGTTTATTTTTTTGAATGATTGAATATTCCACTTAATGATCCCTTATTCCTTTTACATACAGATTAAGGTTGATTTACATTGAATGGAATATACAAAGTATACTTATGAGTTTTAAGACTGGGTTATTAGTCTATCTATCAAAAAAATGATAACTTGATACTAAGTAAAACTTAACAACAATATATAAAGGAATAACGACCTTATCCAATGCTAAACAAATCACTCTCTCCCCTAATACTATTATTATGCTTGTTACCTTCAACACTGCTCGCTAAAAACAATAAACAAGCGCCAAACATTATATTAATTGTCGCTGACTATATGGGGTATGCTGATATCGAGCCTTATGGCTCTCAAGACATAAAAACACCATCACTCAATGCGCTAGCCTCACAAGGAGTTAAATTCTCCAACCATTATTCAGCCGCTTCATCTTGTATTCCTTCTCGCGCATCTTTAATGAGCGGTAAATATCCATCAAAAGTATTGCAACGGTTCGAGCGTAATAAAGGGCGAGGCTTGCATTCGAAAAACAATAATTTACTCAATGGATTAAAAGCAAGTGGATACAAAACTGCTTTAATTGGCAAATGGCACCTTGGTTTAGAAAAAAACTTTAGTCCTGTTGATCATGGTTTCGATTATTTTTTAGGTTTCAACTCTTGGGCCTTAGGATCTCACAGCCATCTGACCTCTGATAACAAACCTGGACTTTATAGAAATGAAAGCTTAACAACAGAAAAAGGCTACTTAACAGATATATTAACGAATGAAGCGACTCAATTTATAGATAGAAATACCGATAACCCTTTTTTCCTTTACCTTTCCTATACTGCTGGATTACCACCCTATCAAACACCTGAACTGCCAAAATCTAAATGGGACTCAGGTTGGGATGCTAATGAAGCGACTCGAGCTGACTATATTTCAATGATTGAAAGAATGGACCTTGGAATTGGTAAGGTTTTGAAAAAATTAAATGCATCAAAACTAGACGAAAATACTCTTGTTATATTTACTTATGATCATGGAGGCAGACATCTAGTTGATTCAGGACCATTATTTCATGGCTTTGGTACATTATGGGAAGGTGGAATTCGTGTGCCTTTAATAATGAAATGGCCAAATAAACTTGAACAAAAAAACATTTTTAAAACACCAACTATAGCGATGGATCTCACCGCTACTATGCTTGATGCAGCACAAAGTAAAAATACCTCCTTAGATGGCACCAGCTTAATAGATATAATGAAAAAACCTGATAACTTTGTTCATCGCAATTTATATTGGCGAGGTAGAAAAATGAAAGCAATTAGGAAATATAATTGGAAATACGTTGTAGATGGTTATTCCCAATTACTATTCAACCTAGAAACAGATATAAGTGAAAGAAATAATCAATTTCATAAAAACCTCAATAAAGTGAATGAACTTAAAAGAGAGCTTGCAGATTGGGAAAATAGTTTAGATAGGCATTAATTTTAAAGTGCTATTTAAGTGAACTGGTATATGCCTTTGCATCAAAGCGATATCAGTTCATTTTGACTTACTAAAAAATCGATTAAAATTCATAAGAAATTTTAAGCTGCAAACTATTTTTGAGTGTAGAGTCTCGACTGTAATTTAAATAAGCAAAGCCCAATTCAATTTCACTATCTGTTTCGAATACAAGTCCAGTACTAAAAGTATTGTTAAATAACTCTCCTAGTTCATTATCGGCTTTATTGCGTTCAAATTCAGCTAATATTGTCCATGATTCATTTAAAACAAATGCATAAGCAAATTTGGCTGAAGTTTGTTTTTCACTATCAACCTCTTCAAAAACTAAATTCCCATGTACAAAATGTCTGTCACTGAGTTGATAGCTACAAAGTACAGCCATTTCATAACCAAATTCACTATCTTCATAAACAATGCCAGAACCTAAAGTGATTTTAGGAAGCAATTGCTGTTGTTTGAGCAGCATATAAGATAAGCCAAACTCGAATTCAGTTTCAATTTCTGTTTCAAAACCTTCTTCAAGTTCATTTATTTTATTCGAAGACAACTCTAGTTGCAGATTATTTGTAATACCATATTCAATAGAAAACATAACTTCAAAATCACTTGAAATATCATGTTTATAATCAGGTTTACGCAACTGTAAGTTAAATTGCCATTCATCTTTTTCTTGAGTAAAAGCAGGTTCAACCAAAAATGTAAACTCTTGGCTATCATCAGCTATAGCTTCAATATTTACAGTGAAAATAAATACATAAATAACAATAAAAAAATCACTTTTCTTCATAGAATGATCTTTATCTAATAATTAAAATTAGCATAAAAGTTAGTCAGTTTAACAATAATAGCGCATCCCGATATAATATCTAGATAGTGCTTTAAACTATATTTCTGAATCGATAATTAATTAGCAGCCGTCAACTTGAGTATCTAAATCTTGCTTAGTTCCTGCAAGCTGATATTTCTTTAATATTGATTGCCACCTTAAATTTTCGTTTAACTTACTAACAACTTTCAAGAGCGCTAAATGCACATTTTCCAAACTAGGAGTAACCATTATATGACGTGAAAATGAGTATAAATACTGAGGTGAAAAGTAGAGTTTCCCTTTTAAACCTAAACTTTTGCACAAGTAATTTATTGAAGTTCTTGGCAAGCTAGTGACATCTATTCGACCTTTAATGAGTAATTTAAGTATTTGTTCTTCACGATTAACATCAATTCGCTTAATTGCTTTAGATATAAAGTATGGATTTAATGGTTTAAAGTCTCGACCTCTTACCGCACCAAATTTAAGCCCTATTATTGATTCTGGATCTTTATAATTTACTTTATGCTCAACTAAAGATATAACTTCATTTTGATCAAATAAAATAGCGGGCGTCCATAGGTATTGAATATAGTTTTCATCAGTCATCCATAATTTATTAACAAAAATCACTATACCTTGATGCTGTTTACTTAAGTAAAAATTCAATCTAGCCCTAGGTATCGAGCGTAATTCAAATTCATACGTGGTAGCCAATTCATTCAATAACTGAACAAAATCAGCTGCTAAACCACTTTCTTCATCATAAAATGGAGGGGTTAAATAGGAGTTCCAAACATTTATTTTGATTTTTTCAGCTAGTGTATTTGATGATTGAAATATTAAAAATAAAACAATAAGTATTATCTTTTTCATATATGAAAATTATATATTCGCTTAGAATATATAATAGCAATAAAAATATAGTTTATGGTTCGCTACGAAACGACTCGCTTTAAACAATATTAAAAATACTATTATTTCAGAATGATAGGTTGTTTAACTGCATTAAAATATGAGCTTAATATTATAAATAACAAATTATATTATGAAAAATAGCAGGCACTTTGTTTGAATTCCGATAACCGTGTACTTGGTTACCGCTAAACTTAGTACTATCTCCCGCCTTTAGTTTAGTCCAGTGACCATCAACAAAAAATGTCATTTCTCCTTGAATCACGATTATATGTTCAAATACATTTTTATTATGGGGCTCAGACATATGCTCATGAGAAGGATTTAAAGTAATTTCAAAAGTTTCCATTTTAGTTATATCATCAAACTGAAATACCGTTTTTATACTTATGCTTTTTGGGTTGTCAACTGTAGCC
>Ga0105356_10004524_pt1 | contig 13395 bp, 20 predicted proteins | sample GOMGulsemesocosm_3_FD_83502 | JGI IMG/M metagenome (GOLD analysis project Ga0105356, IMG submission 83502) | Methane-oxidizing microbial communities from mesocosms in the Gulf of Mexico - GOM9D Gulf of Mexico | ecosystem: Environmental > Aquatic > Marine > Cold seeps | place: Gulf of Mexico...
GCGGTCTTCTTTATCGCAATTAAAAAGGTAAGAATATTACGTTAATTGCAAAATGTATTAAGGAGTAGAGTGAAGACGCTCAGGCTACCAGCCTGCTAACCTTAGCTAGCCGACTGATATTATATGAGATAATTTTAAAAATCAAGACTGTTGATGTTTAAGGCGTTACTTGATTGGAATGACATGCTTTAGATTTTCTGATTTGATTTTCTTCCGTTTTAAAAATGCTGTTAGTGCTAAAGGCCAAAAAATAAAACCCATCAGTGCAATCAGGAGATTGCCCCCAACGTTATCAAAAGGACTGTCTGGTGTTTTTTCTTTCAGTTTGTCGTAAGACATAAGTGACAGAAGTGTCACTACGAAACTTGCCCAATAATATGCTTGGTATGCTGTTGATGTTGTGAATTCTAGTTGTTCCATTATTATTCGCCTATAAAGCAAAGGACTTTCTTTAGCTCGTCGCATTGGCATTCTGAAATGTTGGCGAAGGGTTTGATTAAGGCGTTGCATTCTGCCTCTAATTGCATGTCAGCCCCAATCATTGCGAACTCTCTAATGGAGATTAATAGTTTCATGCGAAAGTATGGTCTTTCGTTGTTCTTATAGCCTAGCAGAGTAAGAGCCTGCTCTAATTCACTTTTATCGCTCATGTTTTTTCTCTTTAATGCCTTTGTGGAGTAGGATTATTTATTCCTATTTTTTATATAGCTGACCTACTATAATTCACGTAAATCGTTTGATAAGAAACTTTCTCAATAGCATCAATGCCTTGCAAGGTAAAAAGCGACCTTGAATATGACACAACTCTTTAATCCTTCCATCAATCATTATGGTGGGATAACTGTAATAATTTTTTAATGGAGGTGTGAATTTAATAGCCATTACGTTTGCTTTTCCATCTCTTCAAACATTTTGGCTTTTGTGATGGTTTGCATTTCAGAAATCAAATACCGGACAATAACTTCGTTAATAGGCAAATCATCTCCTTGAAAGCCAGTGAGTCTTCCTTTCCATCGGTTGCTTGGGAGAAGTTCTGATAAAACCTTAGCTAAGTTGATATCTTTTAAGTGTTGAATGATGGGGCTTAATATTTCTACTAGCGCATCCAGTGATTTTTCAATGGTTGTGTCCGCATAGTTTTTGGCGAAAATGCTCAAAACATTGTCAAAAGGTTTATGTGATTTGCTTGCCATAATGAATTCGACGGAAAGTTTGTCAAGTTTGTAATTGTTTTCTTGGGGCATTTATAGTTGCTCATTAATTGCTAATTGTTTAAAAGCGTCCAGCACCTTCGGTTTTGCTTTCGGCAAGTATTTCTTTTTCGAGTTCATCAGCAGCTATCTTCGCTTTATTTGCTTTGAGCGCTGTTAAGTCGCTTATTCCTGTGACTTTCTGCGAAACAAACACTTCTTCCTCTTCGCTTGATATGAATAAGTCCGAGACATTGCCTTCTTCAACCAGTGTTTTTAGATCTTCTTGGCATTCTTCATTAGGCACTTTAAGAATGTATATTCTCTCGACGGTCTGAGTGACTAACGTTTTTATTTGAATTTCTTTGAACGCATCCATATATTATCCTTAAAATGTGTGTCGTTATGCATTATACATTAATGAAAAAATCACACATTACAAGAATTATATTGTAGCGCTATATGCTTATTGTTGGGTAGTCTGGAACGGGAAAGCGCATCTCTCTAAAATAATCTCTGATGGCTTCATGGTCATCTTTGTTGATGATCCATTTTTGGTACGTTTGCCCACAATCTTGTAAGTGAAATCCTAGGTGTGAGTGTTCATGCTTTGTCATTTCGATACCCACCTTATCTCTGTCTATCAGTGTATGACAAAACTTAGTTTTCGTTTGTATCATGATATCAGGGCGTTTAAAGGTGAGATCTATATCAAGGTTAACCTTACCGTTGGTTATACAGTTAATTTGTGCATCAGAGTCTGATACAAGCACTTCTTTTAACGGTTGGGGTTTTATTCCGGCCACCGCTAAGAAGTCTGCCAGGAGGGGCGCTTGATTGGTATTTATAAACCACCGTTGGATAATAGTTTGATGGTTGTCGCTCCTACATTCGAACACGGCTTTATCATTGAAGATGGTGACACTAAAGACAGAGGTATTTAGGTCAAACTGTCCGCTTATAAAATCGCTATGAATGAATAATAGGTGATTATCATACAATGACAACTGGATGACATGTTCGCTATTACTCAGTGATAGTGAACATGTATTAGTTGTTCCCGAATTAGTTCTTTCTCTCATGTGATGTTATGCCACTTTTTTGTATATATTAATAAGGTTTTTTTGTAATTCAGATTTGTACTGTGATTTGATAATAGATAAAACAGTGCCGTTCTTGTCAACGCCAAGTTGTTCGCAGCCAAAAGCGAAAACTTCTTCAAAGGCGGTATCGAATCCAAATTTATCTAAGCTGCGAGACATAGTAGGGTAGTTGGCTTTATTGAATCTTATGTGCGGATTCAACCCTTTTGGCTCTATATAAACATCAATCCCTGTAAACTTGTTGTTTTTATGAAAGATTCCAGCAATTGAATTAAATTTACTTTCCATCGCTTCGGGGCTGAACTTCAAGCACAGTGATTGGTAATCCTTTTCGAGGATTTTTATTAGCTTGGCTTTGTTTGAGGATACTTCCTCTTCACTATATTTAGTGGGGACGGTAGAGAGGAATTGTTCAAAGGAATCATTTACAGCTTCTTCAATGGTTCTATCCTTAAGTCCAAGAGTCTTGGATAGTAGGTTTTTATTGACACTTAACGTGACGCTATTTTTGCTTGTTGGCTCGTTGATGCGGAAATATTTTGGTTGATTGTTCTTCTTAAATAGGACGCTTTCAAGAGATATAGTCATTACTGGTTTGCATGGGGCAACAAAGCTACCCTTTAACTTTTTATAGCTGGCAGTAAGTGTGTCTACGTAATACTGGCGTAATTTTGTATAGGAAAAAGTGTTCTTTCTTCGAGGCAATATAGCTACACCAGTTTTGTTTTTAAGCAGTATAGGTAGAAGTATCTCTACTGATTCTTTTATGCTTGATTTGCTTAATGAAATGGCTTGGTTAGCGCCTGAGATTTGCATAACAACCCGCCAGTTACTTTTTTTATTTGGGGCACCTATCGTAAGATGCATCATTATACCGGATTTATTCTGAAAATCACATAATTGGAAGTAGGGCGCGTTTGTCATAGGTTTTCCTGAAAGTAATGCTGTTGGATGCTACTAAAGATAATGATATTAAATCTAAAGTCAATAAAAAAGCAGCCAAGGGCTGCTTTAAGTGGTTTGCTAGTTAGGTATGCTCGACAGTATTGTTTTCTTCTTCGAAATACTCGCGTATATCTTTTAAGTTATAATCTTTGCCGATAACAAGTTGAAGTTCTGCGGTTCCTTCAAATTCAGGAATGTGAGCTTGAATAATTCGAAAGACAAGCCCTTCATATTCAGTAATGAACACATCAAGGCCATTGTATTCTCGAATAATCTTAAGTCCTTTGCACTCATTAATATTGCTAATAATGGTGATATCAGTATCTTTATAGATGTCATCTCGAAACTCTTCGAATAATCCAATTTTTACGGAAGATTCTGAACGAAATAATTCAGCTATAAGGTAGTTAAAATAAGGTGCTTCAAATTCTTCTTGAGGCGCGATATTTGCATCTGCATTCTTCATGCTTGTAAGCCAATTTAAATCTAAATGCTGTTTAGCATCTTTATACCATTCAATAAGTTTGCTTTCGCGAAGTGCTTCTGCGCAATCATGATAGGTTTGTGAATCTCCACGCGGATCTGATTTAAAAAACAACCAATAACCAACAATGTTCTGCATTAATTTTGTGCTAGCCATGAGGCCTCCAATGTATTTAAGTTAAATTTTGTCCTGTTCACAGTTAAGAAGGAACAATAATGGGGGACTCGGCTGCTATTCGGTTGTTAGTGTAAAGATCGAATGGAACTGGATGCTCATGTATTTCGAAGATACTTCTTCGGTAGTAGTTATGGATTATAAGGGTAATGAGTCTCGGGGTCTATCTTTGGGTTTTGAAAAAAGGTAACATTGCGAATTATGTGTCTTGAGTTGAGGTTTACTTGTGGTAATTGGTTATGCTGTTGTTGGCGGAAAAAAGGTTGAGTGCGTGGATTTTAAATTTCATATGAACCGCATAAACAAGGTGATCAAAAGCTCCCATATTAAAATTAAGGCGGTAGACGGTAACTGGTTAATTGCGGATGAAAGAGAGGTTAATATCTATGCTTAAAAATAATGTTGATGATACAATAACGTTAGCTGAAGTTGTTAGTAATGATGTAGAAAAAGCAAGGCTTCGCATTGGCTCTATTAATGTAAAAATGATGGCATGGTTTGTTGTTTTATTGTTTTTAACTTATATCGTACAGGAAGTTCACCCTTTACTTAAAGGAGGTGGTTTGTTTTATCTTTATTTTGCGGAGGGACTTCTTTGTTACATGGCGTTCACTGCATTGTGGAATTATTTTAAAGAGAAGTCGAGCAGGAAAGTGACGTTGATGTTGGACTTAAAACATTTGGTTAGTTTATTAACTTTAACAGATGGCGTGATTAATTCGGCTGATAAAGAAGGGTATTCTGACATTCAAATAATTGTTTTTAAAATGCGAATGAGTCGGATATCTTTCTCATGATGTTTTGCATTTTAAAAACACGTAATCCACCTACCTGGATGGATTACGTGTTTTAAAGCGTGAATTTTATGCCGCTTGTTGATTGATAACCGAGAGCAGTTTGTTGGTGAACAATGAATAAATAGTAGTAAACAATCCTGCTCTATCACATTGCATCTCTATAGCGATGTTGGCTGATTCCAAATCACCTCTAGCTTCAAATTTAAAGTGCTCTACTTTGGTCTTGATGTTGGCTGAATGCTTTTTACATTTTTCAGCAAACTCAAGCATTTCACTTATTGAGCTAAATTCAACATGTTCAATTTTCAACACGTAGCATTCTTGTTTGTGGTGGTAGTTAATATGCACCCATGTTTTATGTAGTCCGGTTGTTTTAAAGACTTGCTTATACATAATGCAGTAATCTCGCTCAGCAAGCTTCATAGATGCTGGCATGAGGAGTTTTGCTTCTACTTCGATTAAGTCCTGTTTAAGTTGCATTTGGCGCTTGAAATTTCCATCTAGGCTGGTGAGAGAGGAAAGTAGCCATTGTCCTACGCGGTGGTTATTCTTCATAACGCTATTACGCTTAGTGGTTGCTTTATCAATGCTCTGGTGGTCTTTGGTTAGATAAACCGTAACATTGTCTTGTGATGGGTTCTCTAATCCGGTGACCTTAACAACTAGCGGCTCATAGTTTTTAAAAACGAGGGTGTTGCTTTCAATGGTGGCGTCAAAGCCTTCTTTGGCTAGCTTTATCTTAAGTTGCTCTAATAATGTAGGCAGAATGCTCATGCTTGTCCTTTTTGGTAGTTATGTCTGAGTTTAAAATTATATTAATGATAAAGCACATTAAGTCAACGGTAAGTCTTATATTTGGTTGGCCTTTACAATTTTAAAAAAATCATTAAAGTATCTAGCATGAAATAAAATAAGGTTGGTGAAGTCATGGAGTATTCAAGTGAGGGTGTATTAGCTCTTGTGAAGAAGGCGCATTGCACTGAAAGCAAAGCTAAGATGTATTTGCTCGACAAGGTTGGCGTTGACAGGCAAGAAATAGCGAGTAGTTTTGGTTATGATATTAATACAGTAGATGGTTATATCCGTCAAGTTGAATGCTCTTTAAATGGTGAGCCGTTCTGTATGCTTGACCATTACTCCAATTCGTTTGGGTAGGTCGGGTTATGTCAAAAAAACTAGATGATTATGAGTTGCAAATAGTTCAGTGGCACGATGAATATGATGGCGATAAGCCATTGCACGAGTTTCTTGGTTTGTCATGGGATGAATATAAGTTACTGGTTGAAGAAGTAACAGTGAAAGGGGGAGTTAATATGGTAGAAGAAATAGTAGAACATCCTAAGTTGAACGAAATTACAATTCCTGAAGGTTGGGAGCGATTAACCTCAGGAGATGCAATGGATGGGGATATGATATTAGTCAACCCAAGCTTTGAATTTATGCCGTGGGTGAAAAATGATGGTGTTGATGTCGTTAATAAGCGCGGTGGTTCAGCGTGGATGGATGGTCATGAAGGTTTAGTGGCATATAAGCCCGTTGTTATTAGAAAGACAATGACTAGCGAGGAATTATTTGTAGTGACTATTAATAATAAATTGCCTGATTATATTAAAGTCACCCAAAGCACTGAAGGCGTATGCGCTAAAGATACGTCTCTTTTTGACATATCGCTATCAACGGACGGGTTCCTTCGTAATGATGTATTTAAGCCTGCTAAGGCGCTTGTAACTCTAATTGAAGGCACCTGTTTAGAAATATTTAACATTGAGCCAGGATTTAATATTACACAGACGGTTTTCTGGATACAAAAAGCCGACTAGTTTGTTCAATTAATTATTGGTTATTTTAAAAGGCGATATTATGTATAGCCTTTTTTGCTTGGTAGGATTCCGTAAAGGGATTTTTAAAATACCTATATTGCATAGTTGCCGTGCTATGAGCGTTTTTATAGTGGCGTAATGTAAAAGTGCATTGCAATAACAATCTAGGGCAAAAATATGAACGTAGTATTATTAGAACAAATCCAAGCTTTAGCGATTACGGCCACTGTGGATTTTTCAAAGAGTTTAATTGAGTTTGAATTAAGCGGTGAAAAAACAACTGATAGTATTTGGTGGTTTGAGCGTGATAGTGAAGGTTGGGGCTGCGCTACTTTGGGTGGTCAAGAGTTTGGTTATGAATTTAGCTCTGAAGAAGAAGATGAAAGTAAAATGCACCTTGTTCTTTGTAGTATGATTGATAACAAAGATGGCACTACTAGCTATGATGCTAGTCATATGAAGGAAATTGAATTTAAAGAAATCGGAAGTTACAAGAAAAAGAGACTGATTCTTTTATGTGATGGCAATGGTGAATGGGATGATATTGTGACGCCTGAGTTGGCACAGCTTTACGACTTAGAATATCGCAAGGACACATTCTCTCCGCTTACTGAACGTGAAGAAAGTTTCATGTTTTATGGTAAAGGAATGTCGTTAGCTAATGAAGGATGGTCTCGCCTTCCTCGTATGTATCTAAAGAATGGTGTGAAGTGTATTAATATTTCAGACGATGATACTTACTTTAAAGAAGAAGACGCAGATCGCCTTGAAGGTTTTAATAAAAACTTTAAAAATGCTAAAGCAATCTTTTCGGAGATCGCACAAGCATTCGGTGTTGAGTTATCTTTTGATGACAAGACAAAGCATGAATACTGGGCAGATATTTACATTCCAGTTTCAGTTTTTGACTTTATTAAAACTGCAAAAGAGTTGCAAGAGTATTTTGTAGAGCGCAAGTATCTTACTTGTTCTTATGCAGAGAAATACAAAGCGCTTAATGTATAATTGATCGCTATATATACTAACCTTGCTCCGGCAAGGTTTTTTTTGTAGTTTTTTCCGATAAAGGGTGTGCGATGCCATTGTTCATTCGAAGTGCAAATATTGATGCGCCCGACAATAAGAACTCTCAATAAATGGTAATTTATTGGAAGAATACCTCCTCTCCCAAATAAAAGCCGAGCTTTTAAATGGCCTAGTTATTTGGTGGCTATGCTGGCGCGGAGAGAAAGGAAAAACAGCAATCAACCTACAAAACTATATTAATGATTATAAGACGGATCGCAATCATTTCCTCTATAAGAAATAATAAGTTGTCTGGCATGGTCTGTTTTAAAAATATTGGTAATTTTTTGCTTGGTTTGAATATCCAAGTCTTTATATGCAAAGTGCCTTTCATCATTAGGTAGTTTTCTGTTGAACTTTTCAACAACCAATAATCTGGCGCGGCAAAGCGCATCTAGTATATCTTCTTCGTAATAGTCTGGTAGATTGCTGTTCAAGCCATCTTCAGTCCGTTGTAGCACTATTTCCATGCCGTCGTAAACAATGTTTGATACATTGTCAGTGGAGAAGGTTAGTTTAATTGGTATTGCTTTTTCTATTGGTTGTGACATTTCCTTTGATAGAACTTCTAAAAACTTGCGAGTATGTTCTTGGTAGTAATCCATAGTGATCTCGAACGGCCAATGATAATGGATTAGTTTATGAGTATTTGAATTTTCAATCTAGTTGCTTTTTTAAAATAAAAAAGGCGAAGCCATTTAGAATGCTATCGCCTTATTGCTGATTAATTACTTGTTGTTAGTTGAGTGTCATTTCTTGGACTTTTTCATGCGCAATGGTTTCATCGTTTGTGTCGACTTTATCTCCACGGCTCTTTTTTAGATGATTTTTTTGTGTTTGTAGTTCAGACTTTATTTTATTGATAGCCTTTGTTATAGCTTGATAAAGGTCGTCTGTGCTGCTGTGTGCAGAGATGGTGGCATTATTGGAGGAGACGGATATTTCAGTTTTAAATTCTTTACCGTCTTGACGAATAATAGTTTTAATATTTGAGATAAGAGGATGTAGGGAGTTCAGTTTTTTAAATTTGCTATTGATATGTTCTGTAATAGAATCGGTGATTTCGATGTTGTGAGATGTGATGTTTATATTCATATATATTCCTACGGCTCTATGTTCACAATACAATTATGGTGAGCTTTTAATTTACCTCATTTTAAAAAATAATAGAAACGTTTTTTAAATATAAAATAAAACCCAATCAAATTTGATTGGGTTTAAATGTTGCTAAGAGAGAGATATTTCTGATTTATACACGCTTCTGACGAAGCCAAAACAGTTGTCCATCATCTTGTCTAAATCGCTATCTTCACTGTGGTTGATAAACTCTTTAGGGTTGTTAATTGTAAGGTTAAGCTCGCATGCTTCTTCCATAGTTTCTGCGTGGCCTGAGCCGTTTAGAATATCGAAGCATCCAACGATACCACCTTTTACGTTTACCTTAGTTCCTGGGCTCATTGCTAATAAATCAGTAATTGAAATATTAAACACTGCGGCAGGCATCCAATATCGGTAAGTATTTTCCATCATCAATGCTGCACGCTCAGGTGTGACGATTGACGTTTCTTCTGTTTGAAAATCACCAAGAGCTTTGAACTCTTTAGATACTTCATAGTTTTTCATTAAGAAAGCTAAAATAGAAGGTGGCACGTTAAAAAATTTCAGCGCCGTTATTAAATTGTCATCTACTCGAAAGTTTTGTGGTGAGTTGCCATAATTAAATGACTCGTCAATACCTTCAAAGTTTGGACTAAACATGATTGTGGTTTTCGCACATTCTTGTTTAAGTTGCTCTACAAGTGTCCAGCTGTCTTCTGCTTCAAGCTCCTCACTGATAATTTCAGTAACTTGCTCTTCAGTTAAGCGAGATATCTCATAATGCCAATCCGGTGTATTACCTTCTTCATAGTGTTCTTCTGGTTTAAAGAGTGTACTATGACATTCTTGAACAATTTTAGCCGCTGCTTCGTAATACGAAGGTAGCCAATCATTACTCTCCATTTCGTCTTCGATATTGTTGAGAACCATCACTTCAAAGTTGTCGCCTTCTTTATATCCTTCTACTGCTAATTTCCATGCATCAAAATAGATGGACGGACATTCTCGGTAAGCAACAGAATTTAAAAATCTGTACACTTGGTTGTTGTCGTAAGTAGAGCCACATAGTTCGATGATTCTTTGCTTTGTTTGTTCTTCTGTCATAATTTTGTCCTATAGTTTTTTGATTAGAAATATCAATTATAAGAAGGCTTGTGGGGAGGTAAGTGATGCATCTCTGTTCATAAAACGCTCAAGTTTGTGTTTGACGTTAGTATGTAGGTTAATGATTAAAAGGGAATAATTCAAAGCAGTTAAACAAGGAGTAATGATATGAGTATAGTAGTAAACACAAATAACGAAGCATTGTTTGCGATGGGTCACCTATCTAGAACGGATGCTGTAGCTAGTCAATCAAGGCATAGGATAGCTTCTGGCTTGAGAATAAATTCATCTGTTGATGACGCAGCCGGAATGGGTATATCTAGCAATTTGAACCGCCAAATCATCGGTAGTCAACAATCCTTTAAGAATGTGGGCGATAGCTTGGCTTTGCTGAGCGTTTTTGAGTCAGCATTGGATGAAATGATTTCACTCTACACACGAGCAAGACAGTTGACAGTTTATTCTTCAAACGGAGCTCTCTCTGCAACTGATAGGGCTAGCTTAGACCTTGAGTATCAGCATCTTGTTGGTGTGAATGGTGAGGCTAATAAGGTGGCAAATATGGCGTCATATAATGGCGTTAACTTATTGTCCTCTACTATGTCTTTGTCTATTCAAGTTGGTTGGGAGTCCGCCGACACTATATCGATTCAAGGTTATCAGGTTAATTTGGGTGGTGGTTCAAACCTTTTGGCTCCAGGTGATATTACGACTCAAGCTAACGCTAAAAATGAGTTGCTAAATATTATGGACGCGAACGTTGATTACTTGGTTGGTTTCAGGTCGGAAATAGGTGGTAATGTTGGTCGATTTGAGCAGATAAGAGATGCATTGGAGGTAGTTGTAGAGAAGGTAACAATTGCTAGGGGTAGAATTACCGATGCAGACTACGCACAAGAAACTACAAATTTGGCAAGAGCTCAGGTGTTACAAGATGCCGGAATGCAGATGCTAAATATGGCACGCTTGAGTAAGGATGGGGTAGTTGATTTGGTTGCAACTAATATCTAATTGCTAGAGCAAAAATAGCAGAGCGTAACAATGCATTTGTGTTGTTACGCTTTTTTAGTGTTTTCGCTTTAAGGTTTGTTAAATATGTCTAATGGAGACATAGGAAGACTTACTAATATTGTGTCTGCGAATTCTTTAGCCCAGTCTCCCCAAGCATTCTTAGTTCCGGATGGATCGAGTTGATTAATATCAAACCACGCTGTTGCTGTTAGCGTTCCATTTGTCTGAAGTGTTTCGGGTATTAAGTGGATTGCTGCACCTAGTTTATAGTTGTACTTCACCAATTCATCTCTGGACATACTTTGTAAATGCTTGCCTCGTAACGTTACACACATAAGGTTGTGAAAAGCTTGAACGTGATTGGTTTTCTTGTCAGTCATATCTACTATTGCCAAATTTAATTTTTATTATTGTATCGCAGCATTCCTTTTTACAGTTGAATCCGATTATGTTGCCGAATTATCACTTCTTTTATTGTGAAATTAACTTATTTTCATTGATGAGATAAATTAATTTCGATGAGTTTTACATAATGAATTCAATCATTAACATTGGTTGTGTCATTCAAACTTAACTTTAAAAGGTGATTAATTATGGAAACTTTATTTATTAGATTTGCAGTACAGCACGGCGATATTCTTCTTCAACATGGGCAAGTTAGAAATTGTGGGTTATTGAAAGAATTCTCGGAAGAATGTGAAGAAATGGGTTTATTGTCTCACATGATGACTTGTGAGTATTCTGGTGAATATATTGAAGCTGAAGATGCTTATAGGTTGTTGGGTGTTTCTCTTTGGAAGTTACTGCAAGGTGGTAGTCAATCGGCCATTGATGTGCTGGCGGATATAGACACCTCTGCTCCCAGTACAAACAAAGAGCTTAAAAAGTGGTTTAATAAAACCTTTTTGTTAAGTGATGATGAACTCATTGCCTTTAAGTTAGAGGGGTTGAATTAAGATGGGTATTCATTGGACTAAGGCTCGTTGTTTGGAAGATGCCTTATTGTATGAAGCAAGAGGTAAGTGGAGTAAGGGAAGCTCTAGCGCTTATAGTAGTGCTTTGAGAAACGATTGGGCTGATGAATGTTGTTCTCATATGCCAAAGCCTAAATCAAAGGTGCGTCGGGGCACTCCGGTTAAGTGGCACAAAGTAGCTTGTATGGAGGATGCCAAGAAGTATTCCAGGCGCTCAGATTGGCAAAAGAAAAGTAACTCGGCCTATAACTCTGCAAAGAATAATGATTGGTTAGATGAATGTTGTGCTCATATGCCGATAATCAATAAGGGATCAATTAAGCGCAAAACGATTGAGCAGTATTGGGATAAGGATTCTTGCAAGGTGATAGCATTAGGATTTACAACGTCTGAGCTCTGGAGAGCATCTCATAGTCGTAGTTATTATGCAGCTAAACGTAATGGATGGTTAAGGGAGTTGAGCGCTCATATGGGCTATTAGACGACAAAAAAAAGCGACCTAAAGGGTCGCTAATGTTGTTTTGAATTAATATTTGATCTTGTGGGTTAATTCAATAGCTTGCATGCCAGTCATTCCCAATTTATCCATGGCTCTATAGATAACCCAACCGAAGTCTTCATATTTATCTAAACCGAAGCTTTTCATTTTAGCAATATTAAATGTTTTTGATAATGCTTTAATTTTTAAGCCTACGGCCATAAATTCTTCTGGATTACAGCCTGTTAATTGCTTCTTTAATGCAGATAATTGTTTGCGATATTCAGACATGTGCGCTCTGTATTGTTGTCTTTTCATTGTATTGTCCTTTCTGTTAGCTTTAAAAGTTTATTGGTGCTCAATTTAATTGTCGTACTCATGATCAAGTAGTATAAAAAAGTTATGAGGTTGACTGATATTAAGTAGGTATCAGTAAGGGGATGTTGGGGGACGGTATTATCGTAAAAAAAGCGACCTAAAGGGTCGCTAATGTTGATATGAATTAAAAGTGCGATAAGTTCTCAGCATCTTTAATGGCTTCTTTAGACATTAAATGCTTTTGTTGGTGCACAAGTTCTTCTAATGTAGAAAGATGAACAGGTGCTAATCCTTTATTGCCATGATCTTCTTGAAGGTCTGGGGTATTGATACCGCCGGAACTTAACTTGCGATAGGCAAGTTCTTTAAAATTATCTGCAAGAATTTGTGCTTTATCGTCGATTAATTTTTTTAATGCGTCTGACATGGTGTTCTCCAAAAATAGTTAGTGTCCTGTGTGCAAAACACGGTTTTATGAATTGCTAACTTACAATAGGGTTATATTGCGGTGATTTTTATTTCATTTGTTGCTAGTTGATTTGAGTCTTTTTATCAGTATACTAGTTGTTAGTCGATTGATGGCGACTAGTTCCGGCGGCAATGGCAAATACCAAGACATCACTTTATCTATTATTAAAACTTAAAACCGAACATAGCATTAGCTTACTGTGTTCAGAGCCGCACTGAAATGCAGATGGAAGCAATATTATGTATCGTTTTAACGTGTCAGAAATTCAAGATTTAAAATCTCAAATAATACTTATTCATACTGATCTTTGTCAGAGTTCAGCTACCGCTAAAAAACATCATGGGGCGGAAGTTCTCTTTAGAATA
>Ga0105356_10004526_pt1 | contig 13394 bp, 12 predicted proteins | sample GOMGulsemesocosm_3_FD_83502 | JGI IMG/M metagenome (GOLD analysis project Ga0105356, IMG submission 83502) | Methane-oxidizing microbial communities from mesocosms in the Gulf of Mexico - GOM9D Gulf of Mexico | ecosystem: Environmental > Aquatic > Marine > Cold seeps | place: Gulf of Mexico...
CAAGCATAATGCCGATTATCATTAGCATCATGCTCAATAGCAGTGAAGAAGACTGGGGGGATATTGCTTACCCAGTCATTTAATCAACTCTAGCGCGTTACATGCGCTCTAGTGTTGTAATGCCTAACAAGTTCAGGCCTTGTTTAATGGTCTTGCCCGCAAGTGCTGCTAAACATAATCGGCTCTGTTTTTGCTCTTCGCTTTCTGCCGCAAGGATGGGGCAGTTTTCATAGAAGCTAGAAAATAAACCAGCGACTTCATAAACATAACTGCAAAGCGTATGCGGTTGCCCGCGCTTGGCTAAACGCTCTAATATTTCTGGGAATTGCATTAGCTTATTCGCCAGATCTTTTTCTTTTTCATCGACCAGCTTAATGTCACCGGTAATGGTGTTCATATCTAGACCGGCTTTATCAAAGATGCTGGCAACACGGGTATAGGCATACATTAAATACGGGGCAGTATTGCCTTCGAAGCTCAGCATCTGCTCGAAGTTAAAGATATAATCACGGGCACGATCTTTAGAAAGGTCAGCGTACTTAACGGAGGCAATACCGACTGCCTTACCGATTTTTTCTAACTCTTGCTGGTTCATTTCTGGATTTTTACTGCGCACTAAAGCAATTGCACGCTCTTCGGCTTCATCTAATAAATCAACTAGTTTAACCGTACCACCGCTGCGGGTTTTAAACGGCTTGCCATCAGCACCGTTCATGGTACCAAAGCCTAAGTGCTCAAGGCTTGTATGTTCGCTAGCAAAACCTGCTTTATGGGCTAGAGCAAAGACTTGGTTAAAGTGCAGTGCTTGGCGCTGATCAACAAAATACAAAACACGGTCTGCGTTTAATTGTTGTGCACGATAACGTATTGCAGCTAAATCACTAGTGGCATATAAAAAGCCGCCGCCTGATTTTTGTACAATGATTGGTAGTGTATCGCCTTCTTTGTTTTTAAATTCATCAAGGAAAACACATTGGGCGCCATTGCTTTCTGTGAGTAGGTTAGCGGCTGTCAGTGCATCAACGATGGACTGAAGGTCATTATTATAAGCACTCTCACCACGAACATCATTAGCGGTTAAGCTAACACCAAGGCGTTTATACAGAGCCAGGCAATGCTCTAGTGAGATGCTATTAAATTCTGCCCATAATTTATTGCAGTATTCATCACCTGATTGCAGTGCAACCACGAGTTCACGTGCGCGGTTAGCGAACTCTTCTGATTCATCGAAGCGGCCCTTTGAGGCGCGATAAAAACCTTCTAAATCGGCTAGGTCTAATGCTTCGCCGTTATTTTGTTGTTCTTCCATATAGGCGAGCAGCATGCCGAACTGAGTGCCCCAGTCGCCAACATGGTTCTGGCGAATAACATTATGGCCTTGAAATTCAAGAGCGCGCACCACGGCATCACCAATGATACTAGAACGAAGGTGGCCAACGTGCATTTCTTTGGCAAGGTTAGGGGAGCTGTAATCGACAACGATGGTTTGGGCTTGTTGTGCTTTTTTAATCCCTAGGTGAGCATCACTTAGGGCTGCGCTTGCTTGTTGCTCTAACCAGGAGTCATTAACAAAGAAGTTGATAAAGCCAGGTCCTGCAATTTGAGTATCGGCAATACGTGGATCCTTGGGCAGAGCAGTAATAATTTTTTCTGCTAACTCTCGAGGGTTCATCCCCGCAGGCTTTGCTAGCATCATCGCGATATTACAGGCGAAATCACCGTGACTTTTATCTTTGGTATTTTGCAGATTGATGCGCGGGCTTATGTCCTCAGCAAGAACACCTTGTTGCTTAAGGGTTTCTAAGGTTTGTACTAATAATGCTTCGACAACCGATTTCATGCTGCTACCTTTGTTTGGCTCGCCAGAGCCCGCTATAAATTCAGGGAGCAGATTTTACGCGATCCTAATCAGCTTGTCTTGTCATTGCAGTAATACGGCAGTTAACCTAGCTGCTCAATGCCGCTGGGCTTGCAAAGAAATTTCTTTTTTGCTGCGCTGCGTAGGCATTTGCTGCAGATATATTCAGGTTCAGTCACCATCTTTTGGATGCGCTCAATTTCATTGGGAATGTCTTTTCGCTTTATTTCACATAAGGTCATGCTGATCACCACTATTTAGCCTGAATGCGATTATAACTTAGAATCATTATCATTTGTAATGGTAATTTAAACTCATGCTTTTTCATTAAACTCGTGTGCTCGGCTTGGGCTGAATTGCTTGCTTGCTATATCCTGTCGTCAATAAAAAGGAAATTTTATAATTATGGATAATTCTAAGCCCGAAGGGCTGCTGAGTGCGTATGCAAAACGGCTGATAATAGTATCGGCTGTGCTGTTGTCTTCTTTCGCTAATAGCGATTCCAAAAATCCTCTTGCAGGTCAATCTCATGATCAATTAGTTCAGCGCTATCAGGTGCAGAGCAGTGTGCTTGATCAATCTAGAGCTAAGTTTTGGCAGCCAGTAGAGAGTAGCCAAGCAAAGATGTGGGTGATTTATACCGAAGATTTATTAATCAAGCGGGTCATCGATTTTCAGCGTGAGCAAATTAGAATCTCTTATCAAGGAACAGCATTAGAGAAGTCGACTCCTGCAAGCATTCAGAGTGATACTGAAAAATTTCTATTAGTAGGTTTCGAAAAAGCCTATCGGGCAGATGACCTATTACCTGTGATATTGGATGGTAATCCCATGCTTAGGCAGCCATTACTGAATTTAACCAAATCCCAATTGCATAGGCTTTATTCTACTGCCAGCTTTAAGCGTGAAAAGGGCTTGCAGGGTGATATTTTAACTGTCGTTATTGATTTGCCTAAAGGCAATTTAAAGCGTCGAGCTGCCTCTCTGCAGCCAGTGGTTGAACGGCTTGCTGAGGAATTTGATGTATCTCCTGCATTGGCAATGGCTATTATTCATCAAGAAAGTGCTTTTAACTTGTTAGCGAGTACGCAGGAAGCTAGATTAGGCTTGATGCTGATATCACCGCAACAAGTCGATGAGATTGATGCTAAGGTATTTTATCAGCCAGAGCTAAATATCGAATCAGGGATCAGGTATCTGGCCAAACTAGAAGACCAGTTATCTGGAATAGAAGACCCGCAGGCTAGGCAGTTGTGCGTAATTGCTGCCTACCGAGTGGGTATTAATGAAGTTGCAAAAGTATTCACTGGGCGTTCTTCTTTGTCTCAGGCATTGCCTTTGATTAATCAGTTATCGGCCCGTCAGGTGCAGGGACAACTTAGAAGTCAGTTGGGAGTGAATGATAGTGGGCAATACGTTCACCAGGTATCGTCACTTCTCGCCTTGTATGATGACTATTAATGGCTTGTTTTAGCCTATACAGCTAATTATGAAACTTGTCATACTGACTGAGCGATCGGTTATCTATTAATGATGGATGTTTTAGCAGAGGGATTTATGCAGGAATATTATATTAAGAAAGCGAAAGAGTGCGAAATGGCTGTTGCGGCTTTGCAAAACCAAATAGAACGTATGAGTAGGGGAGATGCGGCCAGTTTGCAGGCCCAAATGGCAAAAGTTAGAAGGGAAATGAAAAATTATAAAGCGGCTGTCGAGAATGCGACAGCCGACGCTTAATTAAATGCTTATTTCAACATTCGGGGCTATATCTCTGAAATAGCGCCTTTATGTAGACCTTCAAATGCTTTTACAGTAATGATGCTGGTTGGGTTTTCGCTCTGTAGTACGTTTGCAATGTGTGCAGAGATACACTCGACCGTGGTATCGCTATTCATCATATAGCATACGCGTTGCGGCAAGGTTAATTCAAAATGGCCTTGTGGCGCGTCATAAGAAAAATGCATCTGTGGCTTGGCATCACTGCTGATACTGACAAGGTCTTCTTCGCTGCCAATATAAATGTCAGCCCAGCGCTCTGCCCAGGTCGATTCTAAATCGTTATCTCGCGTACCGTTTTGCCAAATTTGAATGCGTGAGCGATGACCATGAGCAATGCGCTGACAGTTGCCATCATGCTTCTTTAAACCGTGGCTGTAATGATAATACGCACCACTGATCTCTTCCGCTTCAAAACTTAACTGGATGTGTTCTAGGTTCTCAGGAAATTCACTGGCAAGCTGCTTAAGCGACCATTGCGCGACTGAAATTTCATTGATTTTTTCTGCATCTATCAATGCGACTGCCTCGATAGGCGCGTCCATCGTCAGTACTTCTTCGTTGGCGAATGCCCAAGATAAGATAATGCGATCTTGCTTGATTTCATACTGTAATTGCTTGGATTGTATCGGCAGCAATAATCTATGGTCAAGCTGGTCATCAAGCCAATTACGCAATACTTTTTTAACTAAACCAAAATCCCAGATCATGCTGGTTTGATTGAGGCCGCCATCGAGTAGTGCAGAGGCTAGCCATGTTTCGCCTACTAACCCACGTTGATCATCAAGATAACTAAAATCTACGTTGGTAAGGTTGTCGACAAATAATTGCATGCTGCTCACTTGCTTGGAGTTGAAAGAAGGGCATTCTACCCGAAGTTCACTTAACAGCGTAGTACCAGATGCGTTTGCCGCTGGCTTTTTGAGCGCTTTTCAATGTTATACTGCCTTAACTACAAAATATCTTATTAATATGAGTGTGTATGAAATACCTAAAACTGGAAGATTTTGATCGCGCTTGGATCTTTCGCCATAAAGATCTTCCTTTAACTGACGAATTGAAGGCCGCTATTAAACCTTATTCTGAGGCCGTTTCTAATCAATTGTGGAGTCAGTATATCAGCCAGCAGGCAGGTCATCCGTCGCAGTTTGGCACAGGTGATTGGCCTGCTAGAAATAGCGCATGGCAAGAAAAAGCAAGCTGGCAGGATGCTTGGGATAGTGAAAGTAATGCTATGCCAGAGTTAATACTCGAGCACCTAGATTGGGATGATAATACCAATGTATTGTTTTTCTACGACAGTGATCGTGTGGTCGAGACCAGTTGGAAAGTCTTTAAGCAGAGCTGGAAGAATTTTTTATTCTTTGATGATGGCCCCATTTTATTAGGTAAAAAGCGCAAGCAAGCGGTTCAGTTTTTACAGAGTGGCGACTTTGCGATAGGGCAGCTGCCGAATAAATGAGCGGTATGAATGTTCGCGCCAGTGCCTTGTGGATGAGTGGTGCTGTATTAGCTTTTTCTCTTACCGCGGTGGCGGGGCGAGAAGCAACTACGGCTGTCGATGTGAGCTTGTCAGTTTCACAGTTGGTCTTTTATCGTAATATTATCGGCTTAGCCATCATATTGCTGCTATTGGCGATTCATTTCTTGAGAGTGGGAAAGCAGCAGATTAAAAGTCAGCAGCTTAGTTTGCACTTTGGTCGCAACATTACCCATTTTTGTGGTCAGTGGTGTTGGTTTTATGGATTAGCACTGCTGCCATTGGCCCAGGTATTTGCAATTGAATTCACTGTGCCAATTTGGACGGCAATATTCGCCGTATTATTACTAAAAGAAAAGCTAACGTTAATGAGGTTAGCTGCCCTAGCTCTTGGCTTTTCAGGGGTATTGATTATTCTGCGCCCAGGGCATTCTGTTATAGAGTTAGCATCTTGGGTTGTACTTTTCAGCGCGATAGCCTATTCCTTGTCGCATACATTGACTAAACAGCTGGCACGACGTGATAGTGCGCTGACTATATTGTTGTATATGCATCTTATTCAACTGCCATTAGCACTGACCTTATTGCTATTTGATTTCGCTTGGCCGCAAGGCGTGATCTGGTTATACGTTGCCTTGACGGCGGTTGCTGCACTATCGGCGCATTATTGCATGGCGAAAGCATTGAGCTTTGCTGATGTGATGATTGTTATGCCAATGGATTTTCTACGCTTACCTTTGATTGCTCTGGTGGGCTACCTGTTCTATCAGGAATCGATCGATGTTTGGCTTTTTGTTGGGGCTTTGGTGATGCTGCTGGGGAATATGCTGACACTAAAAGAATCCTCTAGATCAGCATAATACTCACTTCAGAATAGTGTTTATTTCTAGGCTCGAGAGCTATCCTTGTTACGTTTTTTCTTTGGATAAAAGCGAGGTTCTCCCTCTGGGCGACTATTAAAGCGGCGATGCATCCACAAATACTGTTCTGGATGTATACGTACAAACTCTTCTAATTGCTGATTCAAACGAGTTGCTGCTGTAATATCATCATCTTCTGCTAGGTTTTCAAAAATAGACGAGAAGCGCACGCTGTATACGCCATTGCCTTCTCGTAGCTGACTGACCATAACCACGGTTGCTTGGGTTGAGCGGGCTAAGCTCATTGTCATTTTTACGGTAGCAGCTTGAATGCCGAAGAAGGGGGCGAATACTGAGCGACGGGCGCCAAAGTCTTGATCATAGCCATACCAAACGGTATTGCCTTGTTTAATATAGTCATTCATTTCAGGTATTTGAAATTTATTGAATTTTTCATGACGATAACGGGTGCGGGAGCGCTCAATGATAGCATCAAATAGAGGGTTGTTATTGGGGCGATACATGTAGCTGAAGTTAAATACACTATTCGCTAGTGGGCCTGCTAAGTCCATGATGCTAAAGTGCCCGCCGACTAATAAAACGCCTTTGCCGCGACCTTCGGCTTCTTTTAAATGTTCATAGCCATGGACTTCTAGTTTATCAATAAGCGGTTTGTGGTCACACCACCAGGCAATCGTCGTTTCTACCAGCCCCTTCATATTGGCAATAAAAGATTGCTTAATCATTTCTTCTTTTTGCTCATCGCTGAGTTCGGGAAAGCAAGCGTTAATATTGGTGCGAGTGACTTGTAAGCGACTGCCTCCTTGCTTATACATTAGAATGCCAAGAGTCGAACCTAGCCACTGTTTAGCGCTATAAGGTAACCAAGAGATCAAGTAGAGAGCAAATATACCAATCCAGGTTACCCAGTATTTAGGGTGGAGAAAATTTCGATAATAATATTCAGGTGCAATCTTCGGCTTCATATTCGGCTATAGCAGTAGGAAGTAAGACTGCATTCTAATCGAAATAATGATGAGGGGGGTAATAAATATTTGCGCTACACAAAACAGCAAAAAATACCTTGCAAATGGATCTTTCCTTTAAAAACATAGACTTAATTAAAGTAATTTAGCCTTCCCAAAATGCATTGTAAAAAGCAATAGAAATTGAGAATAAAAAGGGCTTGATTTTGTCGGCTAAATCAAAGAAAGTGCGCGTCCTTTTTCGCTCTCTGTTACTTTTGAGAGCAATGTTTTGAGAGTATTTTAATGAGTCACGTATTAACCCAGCAGCAAATTCAATCCGTATCTAGTATGAGTGAAGAGGCTTTATATCAATACTTCATTCAGCAATCGGTTGAGCATAAACAAGTTTGGGGTTTGCGTGATGAAGATGGGTTTGTGCAATTAGGTACTGCAGAGCAGGTATGCTTGCCAGTGTGGCCGCATGAAGCGTTGGCGCAGCAGTGTGCGATGGATGAGTGGGAAGGTTGTGAAGCGGTAGCAATACCTGTGCAGCTTTGGGCAAGTCACTGGTTGGCCAATATGAATAAAAAAGGCGCTTGGTTAACAATTTGTCCTAACGAATATGGCGATTGCCTGGTTTGCGACCCTTTAGAGGTACAGAGAGATACTTTGTCGTCGATGCCTGTCGCTAACGACAACGTTCATTAGAGCGTATTTAGGATTTATTTAAAGTAATCGCATTTAAAAAACCTGCACTACCAGGGAAAATCGGTAATGCAGGAAAACTCAAATACAGCAGATGAGCAATCAGATAGTGTCAGCTTCCGATTGATTTTCTTGTTGAGAGTTGAAAAGCGCCTCGGTTTTCCCTTTTAGAGCTTGTGCTAACAGCTCTTTTTGACGAGCAAATAACAAGCCTATGTTCTCTACCTGTTTTTCATCAAGCCCTTCTATATTCTGCTCAACAAAATAGCTAACAGCTTCTGCAAGCTCTAGCATCTTGTCGTACTCATCAGCTTCTTTTTTGCTGGTAAAGGTTTTGCTGGTATCGCGATCTGACATAAACAGGGTCACCACTGCCATGGGGTTTACTCCTAAAAACAACTGTATGTGCAAACAGTATTTTGTTTTGTTGCGGCTGTCAATGAAAATAATAGTCAATATAAATATATTGAACGCTGATTGATAATGTCTGTCCAAGCGCACAGAAAGTGTGAGTTAACTTTTAAGTTGTCTTTTATTCATAGAAATCGGCTTTATTTATGCTAGATCAGACCATTAAAAATTTTATATCGAAGGATTATTTTTCATTATCAGCAAGTCTGAGTGTGGGGGAGGCGATCAACTGTATTCGGCAGTATGACGATAGCAGCTTGCATGAATATTATTTGGTCAATGAGAATCAAGTTCTTTGCGGTCGGGTTACCTTGCATTGTTTGCTTATGGCGCAGCCCGATCAAGGCATTCAGACCTTGGCACTGAAGAATTGTTATACGTTGAATGCAGAGGATGACCAAGAAGAAGCAGCGCGTTTATTTCGACAGCACTCCCTATTTAGTTTGCCTATCATTAATGATCAGCTGCAGCTAGTGGGTATTGTTACTTACGCTGATGGTATGCATATTTTGCTTGAAGAAGATCAAGAAGATATCGAACGCATGATGGGGATTTCAGGGGAGGGAAATGCCGTTGCGTATCGCGATTTAACCATTAGTCAGCATATAAAAAATCGCGTTGGTTGGTTAGTCGCTCTCGCATTGCTAGGATTTGTTTCTGGCTCGATCCTTATGCATTATGAATCAGCGCTAGACCAGCTCGTCATACTGGCAATTTATTTGCCTATGATTGCAGATTCGGGCGGCAACGCAGGCAGTCAGTCAGCATCGGTAATTACTCGCGCCCTAGCGCTTGGAGAGCTTCGTTTGAAGGATGCCTGGGGGATAATTCGTCGCGAATTCGCTATTTCTTTAGGTTTGGCGGCAATCTTAGCTTTGGTTGCCATGGGGCGTGTTTGGTTCTTCACTTCGGATTATCATTTACCTGGTGATCTGAGTGTTGAATTGGTTATGTTGTGTATTTCCATGGCTCTGTCTATCCAGGTCATTACCTCGACGTTGGTCGGGGCGGGATTGCCCTTGATTGCCAGTTATTTTAAGCAAGATCCTGCTGTTGTTGCTAGTCCCGCGATTACAACTTTGGTTGATATTAGTGGTTTGCTTATTTACTTTTTTCTAGCAAGCAAATTGCTGCTTAATGGTTAGTCTGAACTGAGTAAAAAACTAAATTTATGGCAGAGATGTAAATTGCATGCTCTTTTCTTTACACTTAACGCGAAATTAACAATCTCCAAAGGATCGATTAGGTGCTAAATATAGAATTAACCCATGAAGTTATTGTCAATAGCATTTGCTTGATATGGTTTGCACTGTGCTGGGTGGGTTATACCTATTACGCCAAGAATAGAGCGACAAAAAAGGCTTGTTTAGCAACTGAATTGCATAACTATCGAGAGTTATGGATGCGGAGAGTGATGCTTAGAGAGATAAGAGTCGGAGATGCTTCCTTAATCGCGAACCTAGAGCGTAATGTTAGTTTTTTAGCATCCACTGCCATCCTTATTTTGGCAGGTCTGCTGACGCTATTTACTGTATCAGATGAGATAACTGGTTTGGTTGAGAAAATTCCATTTTCACTGAACTCGAGCTACTCGTCGGTACAGTTGAAAACCTTGTTGCTTGTCGTAATATTTGTCTATGCTTTTTTCACCTTTACTTGGTCTATGCGTCAGTATGGTTTCTGTTCTATTATTTTGGGGGGCGCGCCCTTGCCGGATGAAGAAGGGGTGTCGGATGAAGAGCGAGATGATTATGCGTTCTACGCAGCGCGAGTGATTGACCTAGCGGGTATGAGTTATAATCACGGCTTGCGAGCTTACTATTTTGCCTTGTCGGTGTTGGCTTGGTTTATCAATCCTTATCTTTTTATCTTAACCAGTGGTTTTGTGGTGGCGGTGTTGTATCGACGAGAGTTTAAATCACGCTCATTGAAAGCCTTGATGCATAAAGATAGTAAAGAAGAAAAGTCGGCTAGTGCATTGATTTAGTGGCAGGAAGGCTTGAAATACAGGCAAAAAAAACGCCCTATCAGTGAGATAGAGCGTTTAAAAGTGTGCTTCATGATATTTAAATCATTATTCATTGTAACGATGGCCTTTAACTGGGTCTGTAATTGTATTGCAGTGAAATGTAACTATTTGTCTTTATGCTGATTATTTCAGCCTTTTCACTCAATTTTGCCGCTTCAATTAACAGCGTTTACTGTTATTATTACCCCGATTTTTGTTTATTGATTTATGTCTGTGGAAAAAATAATGCATTTAGCACTTCGTACCATCGCGTCACTTTCTATTGCCTTAACCTTGGTTGCATGCAGCAGCGACGATAGTAGCAGTAGTGGCGAGGCTCCAAATATTGATGGTTGGGTCGGGGCTCAAAACCTTAATAACGCTCAAGTAGTGGTCAATCAAGTTGCTGAATCAGGGCAGGTAGCAGTAGATGCGAATGGCATCTATATCGGCTTAAGAGAATCAACCGATAGCCTCAGTAAATTTATAGCAACCGTAAATGTTGCAGAATCGACCTTGTTAATTGCGCGTGGCCAAATAGCCAGCGTCGATAAAGACAATAACAATCTCGCAACTACGGGTTCATGCCAAGTAAAGCTAGGGTGTACTGTTGAAGGCAGTGAGTATGCCTTCGCTGAATATTTTCCTGCTACCTCAGGCTTTGAATGGCGCACGATTATCTTTAACGCCGATAACGGCAGCCGTAATAATGTTAATGCGATAACAACGATGGCAGAAGCGTATGCTTATCAGTACGACGTACAAAATGATTTTATTAATGAAGTTTATACCGCTTACGATATTGTCTTAGCGAATTCTCAGATATCGAATTTATTCGAAATTACCGAAATTGTCGGCGATTTGCCAGCGAACCTTGCGCGCTTAGAATACCTTGATGCAAATTATGCAGGGATAGCGAATCAGATTCGTTATGGTGCTTTGTTAGGTGCTTTGCAGCAGTTAGAACTGGAATATCAAGCCAATCATAATAGCTTAAGCGACCCTAGCTTTATGGCTGTAGTTGCAGCTGAATTTGCAGAGGATAAAGGGCAACTATATTATCGTACTGAAGCGCAACTGCGTGAACTTACCCTAGCAGCACTGTACCAAGTAGCTCACGATAACTTGTTGGCGATAGTCCCTGTTGTCTCCAATAGCAGTATTAAAGCCTCGGTAGAAACGGAAGTCGCTAAACTTGCTGAAGACCTTGCGCATGCACTGGCTCAGCCTGTCGATACAATAACAACGGCGCAAGCAGATGACTTGAGTCTGTTATTAACGGCGGATGAACTTAGTGGCATTAGTTTAGGTTTAGAGAAAACCAAGCTTTTTGTGGCGTCTATCAATGAACTTCAAACTACCTTCTGGGAAGAGGGCTATAAAGAAGAGCTAGATGCTTATCAGGCAATGTTAAATGCCATTGTTGTTGCTCATAAAGATAACTTAAATGCCTTGGTTGATCAGTTTGCGCTTATTCAAGACTATTACGTTACTTGTAGTGTAGGTGGTCGCGACTGTAATGCGGCAGAATTTGCGGATGTTATCGCTTTAGGCCCTGATTATGATCCTGAAACTAAGGTGTTGCTATTAGATAATGGTGCTCTAACGGTTTCTCAAGTACTGGCAGATTTGAGGGTTATTGCTGATGGCAGTATTACTGAATCTCAGGCTGTCGATATATTGATTGTCGGTACCCTAGAGATAAATGACCTGGTACTGAAAGTTAACCATACCTTTAATGACGCTGATAAAACCGATATTAATGTGCCTTCTTCAATGCGTATTTATTATCCTGAATCTGTTACTGAGGTTCCTCAAGCAGCAGTGGTCGTCGAAGGCTATGAAACCATCTGGGGTGACTTTCAGTTATACGACAAATCAGCCATTGGTTCTGCGACGGAAGCTGATTTAAGCGGTGCTTTTAGAATCTTTTATCGTGGTGTTCGAGATCCTCAAAATCCAGATGACTCTGACCTTAGATTTAATATCGAAAACTGGGTTTTATCTTCTTTGATTACTGACTCGGTCAATGACGATGATAATGGTGATGTTACGACTCTGATCATTACTGCTCAAGCCAGTAATGCCGATTTATTTTACCCGCCCACAGAATTTGCTAAATTTGATGGTTTCTTCACTCCTAATAATAGTAATGCTGTGGGCGATACTGAAGCGGGTCTATTAACCTATCGCTTAGGCAGTGAATTTGTTAACTATGATGCGGATGGTGTTACCGTAGAGACTATCGATTTCTTGAATTCAAAGGGGGCAGATACTCGTTACCGCTTCTACCCAGATATGATGATCGAAGATAAAAATGACTCTAATGGTAACGGCATTACAGATGAATTAGTGCTGGCACACATTATTGAAGAATGTGAACTTAATAAAGGCACTGAAACGGTTGTTAAATGCGGGCCTAGATCTCTGATTTACGCAGAACGAGATCTGCAAAGTACCATTAATGATTTGTGGGAGTTGGGTGTATTTCAATATACCAGTGTTGATGGCCGAGGCAGTTACTTTGTTGATTTCCGCACAAAAGAAGATGCCTCTGGTTGCTTGGTATTGGATGCGTTAGAACAAACAGAAGCATTGGATGGCACCCTATTAGAGCAGCAAGTGTTGGGTTTAGACACCGTGCGTATGTTTAGTGAAGTATCTTTGCAAAACGATGAAGGTATAGCGTTACCAAAAACTTTATCTGATATGACGCTTATTGCTCCTACAAAAGATAAGTACAAGGTGAATATGGCGCTGTCTCATAACTATACTGAGACAACGACTGATAGTACTTCTGACTCAGAAGTTATCTTAGGGGCTGGCAGTAATACCAATGTTGTGCGCATTAGCTACGATACGTCGGCAGACTTCACTAATTCAGGTAATTATTCAGTATTCCAGGCTGGGGTTGAGCTAACCTTAGAAGATGGTAGTCAGGTGATTGAAGATCAAGATATAACCGCTTTTCTTTCGCAAACGTATAATCCTGATAATGTGAATTATACTATTATTGAAAATGCAGAAGGTGTTGCAGAGCGCTGTGTGCAGTCGGTTGGTTCTATCTATGACAAAAATGATGCTGATGTTAATCAGGTTTATTATTTGAACTATCGTAATGTGGTTTATGGTACTGCTCGCCCAACAGGCGACCCTAGTGTATGGACTGTGCGCTATATTGATGGCACGGAAGGCGTAATGAACTGGGTTTGGCCATCGATTCCTTTCATAGATGTTAGTAATATTACTGATTAATACATAACAATGGATCTTATGCAGATAAAAGGATTTTATTTAGTGCTCTTGCTGAGTTTATCAGCAGGAGGCG